>ENA-ORSC01000291-ORSC01000291.1-human-gut-metagenome-genome-assembly--contig:-NODE-291-length-41221-cov-4.956493_pt1 | contig 41221 bp, 42 predicted proteins | sample MGYA00242178_ERZ509140 | MGnify/ENA primary metagenome ERZ509140 (study PRJEB26280, sample SAMEA2338681) | human gut metagenome | biome: human gut; feature: human-associated habitat; material: faeces... | reverse complement strand
AAACTAAAGAATTATTTGAAACATTTAAACGCTTATCTTGGCGTCAACAAAAATTAACTTTTAAGGAGATAACTCTATGATATCTAAAAATAAGAAATTATTTCTGAAAATATATATTTATAATGAATTATTTTTATGTAAAAAACAATATATTAAATACATTAAGGAGAAAATATAAAAATGAAAATATTTTATTTAAATCCATCTTATGGGGAAGATTTTGTAAGGTCAGCCAGATGGGCGGCAAAATCCAGAGGCAGAGTTCAAAGACATCCAGAGCAGGCTTTGATACATATAGCTGTGCTTGAAGAGGCAGGGCATGAATGTAGATTTTTGGATGCTGCTGCTATGAATATGAACGAGGAGCAAACATCTAACGAGATAAAATTTTTTATGCCCGATATAGTTATAATACATACGACTACACCGAGCATATACAATGATATTAAATATGCTGAAATATCAAAGAAAATATGCAATCCAAAAACCGTATTGGTAGGAGCTCATGCATCGGCAGAGCCCTCAGACAGTCTTTTAAAGTCACATGGAGCAGTTGATTTTGTTGTTATAGGAGAACCTGATTATACATTGAGAGATATTTGTTCAGGCGCAGAAACATATTCTATATTAGGGATAGGATATATGAAAGACGGCGAATATATTGAAAATGCTAAAAGACCGCCTTTAGATGTAAACGAACTTCCTTTTCCGTCTTGGAAACACATAGACCCAAAATTTTATCATGATGCGGGTAAATTATATCCTTTTCTTACTCTGTATACGGGAAGAGGATGTTTTGCTTTATGCACTTTTTGTAGAGAACCAGCCGTTATGGACGGAAGAAGATTAAGAATAAGAAATGCTAAAAAAGTTGTAGATGAAATGGAATATGATTTGCAACTTTATCCAGATTTAAGAGAGATAATGTTTGAAACCGACACATTCACCGCCGTTCCAAAACATGTGCGAGAAGTTTGTGAAGAGATAATAGCAAGAGGTTTGCATAAAAAGATAAGATGGAGCTGTAATGTTAGAACAGATATAGACACTTCTTTACTTCCAATAATGAAAAAAGCGGGATGCCGAATGCTTATGGTTGGATTTGAGTTTGGAACAAACAAACAATTAGAGGCTGTTAAGAAAGGAACTACTATAGAAAAAGCTTCTAAATTCGTCAAAGAGGCTAAAAAATTAGGTTTCACAATTCATGGTTGCTTTATGATAGGCGCTCCAAACGAAACACCAGAATCCGCTCAAGCCACAATAGATTTCGCTAAAAGTTTACCTTTAGATACGATACAAGTTTCAGGAATAGCAGTATATCCTGGAACAGAGCTATACAGATGGGCTAAAGAAAATAATTATATAAGGGCAAAAGACTGGACAGACTGGGTTGATGAAAATCATGAACAGGTTACGCTTCTTGATTACCCTCAGATGTCTAAAGAACAAATTGATTTCTATATAGACAAGGGGCTTAAAGAATTTTATATGCGTCCTTCTCAAATGTTCAGAATGTTCTTTAACATAAGAAGTTTTGACGATATAGTGAGAAAATTATATGGTTTTAGAAGTTTTCTAGATTATTTTTCAAAGAATAAGAGGAAAGCATAGTGAAAATAACCGTAGGAGTTACTACTTATAATATCGATAAATATTTATCCGAATTTTTTGATAGCTTATTTAATCAAACTTTTAAAGATTTTGAAGTTATAGTTATTGACGATAATTCAACCGATAATACTTTAAATATAATAAAAGATTATAAACAAAAGTATTCGGATAAATTTTATTATTTGCAAACCTTAAAAAATTTAGGTTCTCCGTCTTATACAAGAAACAAAATATTAGATTCTTCTAAGATAAGTGGAGAGTATATTATTTTTTTAGATGGAGATGATATACTTGAATATAATTTTTTAGAAAAACTTTTTAATAATTTGACAGAAAATAATTCTGATATGTCGATATGCGGATTTGAAAGGTTTGACGACAAAACGAAAAAAGTATATTCAAAAGAAATGGTAAACTTCAAATATAAATATTTAGAGAAAAAAGATTTTGACGATTCTTTATGTTTTATTAATGTTTCTCTTTGGAATAAATTAATAAGATATAGCTGTATTAAAGATATAAGATTTAAAGATGTGAGAGGTCCTGAGGATTCTCTTTTTATGATAGAAGCTTATCAGAATATAAATAAAATAAGTTTTGTAAATGATATATTAATACATTACAGAGTTAGGTATAATTCTGTAGTAAATGCTTCTTTAAATACTGTTTATAAATACGGCGAGTTTCTAAAACAAGAAAAAGAATTATATAAAAAACAAAATAATTTAGATTTTGACATACTTGTTTTATTTAGCTTTATACATTTGGGAATATCTCTTTCATACAGATTATTCCTACATAGAAAGACAGATATGAATAAACATATTTTATGGACAAGAAAATATTTTGACAATGAATTTCCGAGTTGGAGACGATTAAAATATCTTTCTTTAATTTATCAGTTGAAAAATAATGGAATAAAGGGGTTTGGAGTTTGTATGTGTAGCTTTCTTTATAAAATAAATTGTTTTAAATTATTTTTAAGAATATATAGTTTTGTAATAAATACTTTTAAAATTGATATAAAATGGTAATTCATATTTTAAATTTTTAAGGAGAAAATTAAATGAACGAAAAATACGATAAAAATTTTTATGATAACTTATATATTAAGAAAGAAAATAGAAACGATTATAAAGGTTTTAACGATTATTATAAATATGGAGTGGGTAGAAGATGGGTAAGGTCTCTTATAAAAAAGTCATTTAAGAATATAAATAAAGAATGTATAAAAACAATAATCGATATAGGGTGTGGTGAGGGAACTCATACGGCATTTCTTGCGAATTTATTTAAAGATTCAGAAGTTATGGGAGTCGATTTATCAGATGAAGCGATAAAATGGGCAAGACAACAATACAGCAATATAAAGAATTTAAACTTTTCACAGACTAATTTTAATGATATTACTATAAACAGTAATGGGGGGGGGGTATGATTTGGTAAGTTCTTTTGATGTTTTGGAACATATTGAGGATTGGAAGGAGTTTTTAACAAATATGCTTAAACTTTCAAATAAATATATACTGCTTACTTTTCCAACTGGAAAAATGCCCGAATATGAAAAATTATATGGACATTTGAGGAACTTTAAAAGAGGGGAAGTCGAAAAATTTTTATACGAAAACGGATTTAAAAAAATAAAGACTTTTTATGCGGGCTTCCCTTTCTATTCGCCTCTTGGAAGATGGTATTTGGGCTTGGGAAGTAATTTTAATAATTATGAAGAAAATAATGGCTCATTAACAAACGGCGCTTTTACTATAAAACAAAAGATTTTTCATACATTTTTATTTATATTATTTAGATATTTTTGTTTTCAAAATATCGGAGATAGATTTTTAGGATTATTTGAAAAGGAGTTTATAAATGCAAGAAAATAATAACCAGCAATTTTATGAAGATTGGTATGATAGAATATCGGATTCGCCGACAAAAAGCGGTAATGCAAAATGGGAATATTATTTGTTAAGATGCATTTTAAAATATATAGATAAAAATAATGTGAAAAGTCTATTAGATATAGGTTGTGGACAGGGAAATAAAACAGCGTATATTTCAAAGCTATTGGGATTTATTAAAGCGGTAGGGCTCGACTCTTCAAAATCGGGTATAGCTTTAGCCGATAAATTACACTCAAATTATAAAAATTTAAAATTTATAAACTCCGATTTAAATGAATTTTCATTGGAAAGTGAAGATAAATACGATATTGTATCAGCTCTTGAAGTTTTAGAACATATAGAAGATTGGCAAACTCTTTTAAATAATATGATAAATGTTTCTGACAGATATATATTATTAACTTTTCCAACGGGTAGAATGCGAGATTATGAAAGAAAAATTGGACATTTAAGAAATTTTAAAAAAGGTGAGATAGAAAATTTTTTAGACTTAAGAGGTTTTAAAATAGTAAAAACATTTTATTCTGGTTTTCCTTTTTATACACCGCTTGCAAGAGACTATGTAAATAGAAACTACAATAATTTTATGAAAAGTATAGAACATGAATTTACAAAATCACAAGAGATTTTTCATCATTTTGTTTATTTAATTTTTAGATATTTCACTTTTAAAAATATAGGGGATAATTTTGCTGGATTATTTATTAAACACGATATTACTATAAGAAGTAATAGGGGATAAATTATAATATAATTATTGTAATTTTGTATAAAAATTATATTTGTTATAGTTATATTTATAGATTTTTATTTAAATTCATTATATTTTGATTATCAGAATTTTATTTATAACTAATACTATATAATTACTTTAAGCTATGATTTAAATATAATTCTATTAAATAAAAATTCTCCTTAATTTGAAATATCCCCTATCATAGCTTTTTTCTCCCAATTTATATCGTTAATTGTAGGAGCGGGAAATGTTTTCCAATTTATATTTTTTTTTGCAACCCAAACTTCTTTAGATTCAAAGACGCCATTTTTTTTCATCCATAAATGAAGTTTATTATAATAAGATTTTTTATAAGCGTAAGTGTAATAAAGTTTATTATTTTCAACTATATAACCTTCCATAAAAGTTACTTTTACTGAAGAATAACCCGAAAATACTAGCATGAATTTATTAATATAATCGCTATGACTATAAACCGCCATATTATTTGATATCGCTTTTATAAAATTTAATCTTTTTTTATTGTCAATTATAATTTCGCCGTCTTTTTGAAAAGTATAATTTTTGTCGGCTTTTACGATTTTCTCTTTTATTAAATTAATCCAATATTTATCGAAAGATATTGTCCGCTTATTTGTAATCAGCAATAAAACTGCGAGAACTAAAAATATAACGGCTATAATAAATATATATTGCATTTAATATAATTCGCCTGCATAATCTCCGCTCGCCCAGTTAACATCTTCAGGTTGCGGCACGGGAAAACTTCTCCAATTTGCATTTGTTTTTGAAATCCAAGTGTCGTTTGTAAAAATAGCGTTGTCTTCTTTCCAAGCGTCTAATTTTTCTTCATAACTCGGCACATATTTTGAAAATCTTGTTATTTTAGCGCCTTCTATAGAATAACCTTCAACCATAACTATTCCCAAACTCGGAGCGTTGTCAAAAAAGAAACTTATAGGTTTTTGATGAGAATAATAAGCTTGAGATTCTGAACGCGCTCCTAAAAATTTGTATTCTTTTATTAATAAAAATGGCGCTTTTCCCGAAATTAAAACCCAATTTCCGCCAGGAATAGCTTCGTATAAAGCGCCATGCATATCTATAGTTTTTCTATTAATACGCTTAACCCAATTATGAGAATATTCGCTCGTTCTTGTAATATTTTGAGCGTTAAGAAAATTAATTAAGAATAAAATTAAAAATAGAAATAATAATTTTTTTTTCATTAGCAAAACTCCATTAAAATAATTATAACATATAAAATATTATATTATTAAGTAATATAAAGCAAATTTATATAAAACTACATGTAAAAATCCTTGACTTTATGCCTTTTTATAGTTAAAATATAGAAAATGTAAAAATATAAAATAATAAAAATCAATGAACGATAATAACGATAAAATAAGAATCATACCTCTTGGCGGAGTTCAAGAAATAGGTATGAATATGACTGTCATCGAATATGGAAACGAATTAATTATAATAGACTGCGGTTTTATGTTTCCACGATATCATATGCTTGGTATAGATTATGTTATACCCGACACTTCTTATTTGAAAGATAAAAATATAATAGGATTAATATTAACGCATGGACATGAAGACCATATTGGAGCGATTCCACATTTTTTAAGAAATTTTCCAAATATAAAAATTTACGGAACGAGATTAACAGCCGCATTTTTAAAAGCAAAATTATCGGATTATAAAAACGAATATAAAGACATTGAAATATACGAATTAGAACCGAGAAATAAAATAAAATTAGGAATAAATTTTGAAATAGAATTTATTAGAGTAAATCATAGTATTCCTGACGGAGTTGGAGTTGCCATAAAAACTCCTTTGGGAATAATAATACATACGGGAGATTTCAAAATAGACTTAAATCCTACAACCGACAGATTTATCGACCTTTATAAATTTGCCGAATATGGAGAGAAAGGAGTTTTATTGCTTTTAGCCGATTCTACAAATTGCCAAAGAGAAGGTTTTTCAATAAGCGAAAGCGTTGTTCAAAGCACAATAATTCCTCTATTTGCATATAAAGACGGAATGATAATAGCGGCGGTTTTTGCAAGCAGTATTGAGAGAATACAAGATTTGGTGACAGCCGCAAAAGTCAATAATAAATATATAACTTTTTCGGGAAGAAGTTTGATTAAATATACAAAAATAGCGGAAGAAATGGGATATTTAAATCTATACGATATAGTTATTCCGATTGATAAAATAAACAGATATCCGAGAGAAAAAATAGTTTGTCTTACTACAGGAACGCAAGGAGAACCTTATTCTTCATTATCTTTAATAGCCGCTGGTTCGCATAGACATATTAAAATAGAAGACGGAGATATGGTAATTTTTTCTTCAAGCATTATTCCTGGAAACGAAATGGTTGTTACAAGAATGATAAATAATCTTTTTGATTTGGGCGCAAAAATGGTTGGAGAAGATAAAAAACTACTTCATGTATCTGGACATGCTTCAAGCGAAGATTTAAAATTAATGTATAGATTGGTTAAACCTAAATATTTTATTCCAATTCATGGAGAGAAAAGACATTTAATAAGTCATATAAATCTTGTAGAAAATTTAAACGGACTTAACACAAAAGGTTTTTTACTTTATAATGGCAATGTATTGGAAATCGATAAAAATTTAGACGCAAAATTATCAGAACCGATAGAAATTAGAAATATATATGTTGACGGAAAAGGAGTTGGCGATTTGGAAGAAAGCATATTTCATGATAGAGAGCAATTATCATTAAACGGAGTAGTCGCTGCAAATGTAATAATTAAAAAAAATATAAATGGAAATTACGATATAAAAATCGATACGGAAAGCAAAGGTTTTATTTATAAATCGGGAGATAATGAAAGTTTATTATTAAAAACCGAAGAATTAAAAAAAGAAGGAATAAACTCGGCTATGGAATCGGTTAAAAAATTGCTTTCAAAAAATAAAAAAACTCCTTCTACAATAAAATACGAAGTGAGAGAAGCTTTAAGAAGAAAATATATGCAAATAATCGGCAGAGAGCCTGTTATATTTGTTTCGCTTTATATAGACGATATTATTGAAGAAAATAAAGAACAATTAAAATAATCGGAGGAAAATTTAAATGTCATTTGAATTTGAAAGAGAAGAAGAAAATAATAAAAAAGAGAATATTAAAAAAGATAGAAAATTTATAATATTTTCGGCTTTTATATTAATATCGATAATTATTGGAATAATTACGATATTTTCGAGAGAAAAAAATAATAATATTTCAGCAATGAAAATAGTAAAAAGAAATAATATATCAAAATCAATACCGCAAGTATCGAACAGAGAAGGAATCGCGGTAATAGATTTAACGGGAGTTATTTCGCATGAAAAAAGAAAATCAAATTTCGGAATGGAAATAAAATCCGTAACAGAAGAGCTTATAGACGATTTTGAATATTATATTAAAGACGATAATGTCAAAGCTATTGTTTTACAAGTCGATAGTCCTGGCGGAGCTTTAACTTCATGCGAAGAAACATTAAAATATTTGAAAGAATTAAAAGAAAAATATCCAAAACCTATTATAGCGTCTTTTAGAAGTATGGCGGCAAGCGGAGGTTATTATATTTCAATGATAGCGGATAAAATATACGCCAACGAATCGACTCTAACGGGAAGCATAGGCGTGATATCTCAATTTATTAATCTTTCGGGTTTAATGGATAAATACGGAGTAAAAATGTATACGATAAAAAGCGGAAGAAATAAAGATTCTCTCTCGCCTTTCAGAGAACCAAGAGAAGACGAACTTGAATATTGGCAAAATATGACAAAAGAATTTATCGAACAGTTTATTAATGTTGTCGAAGAAACAAGAGGCGATAAAATAAAAGGAAATAAAGACGAAATATTTGACGGTAGAGTTTTCAGCGGTAAAAACGCTTTAGAAATAGGATTAATAGATTCAATCGGAACTTTGCAAGACGCTATAAAAGACGCCGCAAAAACGGCTGGCATAGAAGACGAAGAGCCTTATATAATTAAAAAGCCCGAAGAAAAAGAAAAACTAATAAATCTATTATTGTCGAGCGTATCGGACGGAATTAAACCAAAATCTATTATGCCTTATTATGAAGAGATAATGAGCGCAAAATATATTGGAATTCCTATGTATATTTATATTCCAAATTATATAGGAGAAAATTAATGAAAATCTGCGAATCTTTATATTATTATTTATTATCTCCGAAAGAAGCGATTAAAAAAAATATTAATTTTGAATATTCTTTAATAATATATTTAATAACCGCTTTAACGGTTTCAATTTCGGTTTTATATTCTATTGGAAGCAAAAGTAATATTTTAAATCTTTTTATAATTACTTTTGGAATAGCTTCTTATATAGCCGTTTCAAATATTATAAAAATAGCGATTATTAATTTTACGGTTTTTATATTTTCTAAAGATAACGATAAAAATAATTTGAGAATATTTGCAAGCAACTGTTTTGGAATATACGGAATATTTATATTTATTCTTCCTATAACTTTAATATTTTCAAAATCTGCAGGGATTTTATTTATTCAAGTGATAGTATTTACTATACTGCAAATATATTATTTAATTTTATTATATAGAAATATTAAATTTTCTTTTAATATAAATAATTCTTTTAAGGCTTTTATTATTTTACTTTCGCCTATGATATTTGATTATTTAAGTTATATATCTTTAGGCATATTAATTTTTGGAGTATTTATTAATATTTTATAATGAAAAAAATAGCAAAATATATAATTATAGAAGCTATAGGTCCTTTTGTAGCGGGAGTTTTATTTTTTACTTTTATATTCGTAATACAGCTTTTGCCCGAATTATTTAAACTTATAATAAATAACGGAGCGCCGATAAAAATATCTCTCGAAGTTTTTGTTTATATGCTTCCTTTCAATATAGCGATAACGATACCAATGTCAATATTAATGGCAAGCATAATGGGATATTTAAGATTATCTTCAGACAATGAAATCATAGTTATGCGAGCGCTTGGTTTTTCGCATATGAGAATATATATACCGATAATAATACTAGGATTTATAACTTTTTTATTTTCTTTATTTTTTAATAATGTTGTAATGAGCGAATCAAATTATAGATACAGAGCTTTAATATCTTATATGATTAATATGCGTCCTTCTATTGCAGTTGGAAAATCGGATTTTACTTATATATCGGATATGGGACTTTCTATTGGAGCGGAATATTCGGATAATACGGGAATATCTAATGTTGTAATATTTGACGGAACTTCAGAATCTAAAAGAGTTATAACTGCAAAATCGGGCGTATGGCATAATAACGAAGCAAATTCAAGAATCATAACTTTAACTTTATCGGATGGAATAGTTCAAGAAATGCCATATTTTGGAATAGTTAGTAACGATTTTAGCGTATTCGATTCTATGGATATAAATATAGTTAGAAGAGTAAGCACTTTATCATCGCATGAAAGAGGTTTAAGAGAAATGCCCGCTTGGAAAATATACGAAAAAATAGAAGACACTAAAAGTCAGGCAAGCAATTCTGCCGAAGCTCAAATAAGCGGAATGATAATAGACTCTTATTCAAATATTCAAGATAATTCCGTAAAGAGTTTAGAATCCTTTTCAAACGAATATATAAGCACAAACTCTCAAGAGATTACAACAATAAGAAATGAAGCGATAAAAATGTCAGTTCCTTATTTTTATTATGTTGAATTCCATAAATTTATTTCTATTCCAGCCGCTTGTTTATTTATGGTTTTTATAGGCGCTCCTTTAGGAATAGTCGGAAAGAGAAGCGGAAAAGGTTTCGGTTTTGGAATATCGGTTATTGTCGTTGTAATATATTATTTGCTTATAACCGCCGCCGAAATAATAGCGGGAAATAGAACCGTTCCAGCTTTTTTTGCAATGTGGTTTCCAAATATAGTCCTGGCTGTAATAGGTGCATTTTTTATGATTACTTCGTTTTCAAGCAAGGGAAGATAAAATATTTTTTAATTTTATAAACAAACAATTGACATATTTTTTTAATAATATAATATACTCATTATAAAATTATTAAAGGAGTTTTAAAATGAAATATTTAAGAAAAATTTTTACAACAATAGCATTAATGACAATTTTTAGCGTTTCGGTTTTTGCAAAAAGCGGTTTTGAATTCCACTATAACGCTTTGCTTGGAGTCGGAGTTAGTTTTCCAACGACAAGTATGAAAGACATGGGATTTAAAAACGATATAGGATTTGACGGGACAGGTTTATTTCAAATTGGATATATGCGTCAAGTTAAAGAAGGTTTCGGAATAAGCTATTTATTAGAATTGGGTTATAATTTCAGTTCTTATACCATTTCTGGCAAACCTGATTTTAATCCTATAATTAACGATATATTTGGTTTGGGAAATATCATTGGAAATATTTTTCCTAACGATATTTCGGTAGCTCTCGATTTTACTTTTTATAATATTCAAATCGGTTTATTTCCTAAATTCAATTTCGGAAATTTTTCAATCGGAATCGGCGGAGGAATCAAAATCCCTGTGATTGGCGAAATGTCTGTAACCGCAACCGCTCTTAATATTGAAGAAACTCGAAAATTAAGCAGAACCGATATAGTAGATATCTTCAATCCTCCAATTTTCGGATATGTAAAAACTTCTTTAGCTTATTCGTTTTATCTTACCGATAAAGTCGCTCTCGATGTGGGATTATATTTGAGCTATGATATTATGCAATTTATAAACGAAGGAGGAAAAGACAAATACGGCGGAACTCTAAATACTGGAATAATATTCGGAGTTAAATTTGGAGGAAAAGTAGATTAATCTATAAATAAATAATAAAATAAAAACGGGCGGGAATTAATCTCGTCCGTTTTATTTATTTAAATGCGATTAAAATCAAACATTAATTACAGAATTTACTCTTTCATCCGTTATAGCTTTTGTCGGGCATTTTGCTATGCTTTCGCCAGTAAGGCAATAATCTTCATAATTAACTATAGCAAGATAATTATCTATTTTCATTCCGCCTTCTTTTGTCGCTTTAACACAAATGCTACATCCGATGCATGCTCTATCGCATGATTTTTTAGCTATAGGACCTTTATCTTTCGATTTGCAATAAACATGATATTTTTGAGAGACAGGATGAATCTCTATAAGTTTTTGAGGACAGGCTTTAACGCATGCATTACAAGAAACGCATTTATCTTCCACTATAATTGGAATTCCCGTCTCGCTTTTGACAATCGCCCCAAACTCGCAAACTTTCATGCAATCGTAAAAACCTACGCATCCGTAAGTGCAATCTCTATTTCCTCCCGACATAACCGCAGAAACGCAAGTCTCCGCTCCGTTATAAACTTTATTTGTTTTAGCGATTCCTTCATGTCCATGACAGAAAATATACGCTCTCGTTCTCTCTTTTTGAGGAGGCGCGACTTTCCCTAAATAATTAGCGACTTTTGAAGCCGTATCCGCTCCGCCAACAGAACAACCGTCAAGAGGAGCTTTTTCATCAACCAAAGCTTTTGCAAATTGAGCGCAACCTGGAAATCCGCAACCGCCGCAATTAGCGCCTGGCAAAATTTCCGTAAGTTCTGCCACTCTTTCATCCGTTTCAACTTTAAATATTTTAGAAGAAAATATTAATATAATCGCAAGTATTAAAGTTATTAAAGCAGCCGATATAGACGCTATAGTTATTGTAGTAATCATAATCAAATATCCTTAAATTTAAATTAAACTATTTTTTATTTTACTTAATGATTCCTGAAAATCCGTAAAATATTAAAGCCAATATTCCCGCGGTTACAAAAGGCATTGAAGGACCTTTAAATGCTTCGGGTATATCTGCCGTTAACAGTCTCTCTCTTATGCTAGCCATTATTACAAGAGCTAAAGTAAATCCAATTCCCGCTCCTAAAGCGAAAACTATATTTTCTATAAAGCCATATTGATATAAAACTCCAAATAAAGCCAAACCCAATACGCAGCAATTAGTCGTTATTAATGGAAGATAAATCCCTAAAGCTAAATATAAACCTTCGCTTGTTTTTTTAATAACTATTTCAACAAATTGAACTAAAGCCGCTATAACTATAATAAAAAGTATAGTTTGCAAAAATTCAATTTTAAATGGCGCTAAAATATAATATTGAATTACCCAACTAACCGCAGCCGTCAAAACTAAAACGAAAGTTACGGCAATTCCCATACTTATAGCCGAGTCAAGTTTATTTGAAACGCCCAAAAATGGACATATTCCTAAAAATTTAGTTAATACAAAATTATTAACCAATACCGTTGCAATGAATAAAAATATTAAATTTGTCATAATCAATTTCTCCTTAAATTAAGCCTTTTGAGATTTTTTAGAATCAATAGTTCTTTTTATCGCTATTAAAACAGCCAAAGTAAAGAAAGCTCCTGGCGCCATAATCATAACCACACAAGGAGTCGTTACTTCGTTATAAGCGTTTAATGCAAAAGGAAGCGAGGTTTCTATAAAATTTCTTATAGAACCTACTATATCCATGCCGAGCCAACTTCCATTTCCTAATAATTCTCTTATAGAACTTAAAAGCAATAAAGCTATAAAGAATCCGCAACCGTTTCCCAAAGCGTCAACTATGCTTGGAACTATTCCGTTTTTATTTGCAAAAGCTTCCGCTCTTCCTAATATAATACAGTTTACCGTTATTAGAGGAAGATAAGCTCCTAAAGCAAGAGATAAAGTATAGAATTTAGCTTTCATTATAATATCAGTTAATGTAACGAAAGCGGCTATAACTACAATGTATCCCATTATTCTAACTTCGTTTGCATAAGCTTTTTTCAAAATAGAAATTAAAGCGGAAGAACAAACCAAAACGAATATAGTGGCAACGGACATACCGATAGCGTTTTCTACGCTGCTCGTCACCGCCAAACTAGGACACATTCCAAGAATCTGAACGAAAGTAGGATTATTTTTCCATACTCCGTCTATAAATACATCAGAATTTTTCATAATATTTAACCTTTATTTAATTTTAATGATTTATAATTATATTAACATAAATATTTATTTTTTCAAGTATTTATTTTTTAATAATAACTATCTTTTATTTATTTTACAAAATTAAAAACTATAAAAATAAAGCGATATAAATTTGGAACAAATTAAGAATATTAAAAAATCATTTTACATTTTAACAAATAAAATTATTCTAGATAATTAATGGGAAAATTTCAATTATATAGAAAAAGCAAAGTATTATTCTATATTTTTTTAGTATTTGTGAAAGATAAACTATTTACTTTGGTTAACATTAATTAAAGAAAAAATAAAAATGCAGACTTACAAAAGTCATCAGTTTCACTAATAAATTTTATTGTCTAAAAAATGCTTTATTTTTATCTTTATGATTAGACTTTGTAATCTATTTTTGGATGTATTTTTACTTTTTTAATTTTGCATTCTTTGATATTATTTTAAAGAATAAAATTTATAATTATAATTTTACCCGTATAGATTGCAGATTAAGGATTTTTAGAGGTGTCTATTTATATTAAATTTTTTATTAGAGGTATGTATTTCTTATTGAAAATAATATAATTTAAAATACAATTCTATAAAAAATTTTATAAATCAAGAGGTTTAAAAATGATTAAAATAGTCGCTAAAAATACGGTTAAAAAAGAAAATAAAGCGGATTTTATAAATACGGCAAAAGAGCTTATAGAAAAAAGCAGGGCGGAAGAAGGATGCATATCCTACACTCTTAACGAAAGTTTAGACGGAAAATACTTAACATTTACAGAAGAATGGAAAGATGAAAAATCTATAGAAATGCATAACAATTCGGAGCATTTTAAGTCTATAGTTCCAAAATTATCCCAATTTAAAAGAAGGCGATATGGATGTTATTTTGTATAAAGAAATTTAATTTTTTATTGACATTAATTTAATTTAAATTATAATTTCTTAAAAATAATTCTAATATAATTTTAAAGAGGTTTAAAAAAGATGAAAAAATTATTTTTTATTGTATCTTTTATTATTTTTGTTTCATGTTCAAAAAGTAAAAATACGGACGCCGTTTATGTTAATTTGGGAGCTGAACCTAAAACTATAGACCCAGCTTTGAATATAACTTTGCAAGGCTCGACTTATGTTACGCATTTATTTGAATGTCTAACTACAAAATATAAAGACATTGCAATTCAGCCAGGCGCTGCAGAAAGTTGGGATATTTCAGAAGACGGTTTAACTTATATATTTCATTTAAGAACCAACGGAAAATGGTCGGATGGAAAAACTTTAACTGCAAAAGATTTTGAATATTCTTGGAAAAGAGTCGTAAATCCCGATACGGCAAGCGAGCCAAGTTATTTATTCGAACCTATACTTAATTTTTCTAATGTTAACGCGGGAAAAATGGATGTAGAAGAATTTGGAGTCAAGGCTTTGGACGATTTTACTTTGGAAGTTAAATTGGAATATCCAACGGCGTATTTTTTGGAATTGGTTAATTTGCCAGTATTTTCGCCCGTTAGAAAAGATATTGTGGAAAAAAATCCAGACGATTGGACTATAAATCCAGAAACTTGTATAGGAAACGGCGCTTTTAAATTGTTGGAAAGAAAACCTGACGAAAGCATAACCGTTGTAAAAAATACTAATTATTGGAATAAAGATACTATAGTAGCCGAAAAAATAAAATTTGTTTTAATGGATAATCCTAATTCTGCAGTTGCGGGAGTAAAAGAGGGAATTTTGCATTTTTCCGACACTTTTCCTTGGCAGGATATTGACAGTTTGAGAGCGGAAGGTTTGATAGATATTGCTACGAGAATCGGAACGGTATATTACGCTTTAAATACTACAAATAAAACTTTAAAAGATAAAAGAGTTAGAAAAGCTTTATCTTTGGCTATAGATAGAAATTATATAATTGAAAATATAGTTAAATCGGGAAAACCTGCGGGAGCTTTAGTGCCTAGAGGAGTGACAGATATTAAAGGAGATTTCAGAGAAAATGCGGGCGAATATATAAGTGTAGAGCCGAAAGATTATACAAATAATGTAGAAGAAGCTAAAAGATTAATGGCTGAAGCTGGATATCCTAACGGAGAGAATTTTCCCGTATTAGAATTTTATTTTACTTTTAATAACGATATTCCGATGTTTGAAGCTATTCAAAATATGTGGAAAGTTAATTTAGGAATAGATATTAAACTTATTCAAATGGAATTTGCTCCTTTTATTAACGCTTTTAGAACGGAAAGAAATTATACTATGGCTGGAGCGAGCTGGACAGGAAGCTATAACGACCCTACGACTTTTTTGGGAATGTTCGTAAGTTATTCTTATAAAAATCATTCTTTATTTACGAATAAAGATTTTGACGATGAAATTCTTACGGCTTCAAAAACTATAGACCAAAATATAAGAATGCCCGCCTTACATAGAGCGGAAAAAATTCTTATAGAAGACGAAGCGGTTATTATTCCAATTTATTATTTTGAACCGCCTGTATTGAAAAGTCCGAATTTGAAAGATGTTTTTTATATTCCATTTGCGCAATATAAATTTTCTTATTCTTATTTGGAAAAATAATTATTATTTGAATTTGTATTATTTCAAAATTAAGTTATACTACGAGTTTAAGTATAATAATAATTTAATTTTCATTGGTTAGTTTATTTAATTCATTTATTATTTTTAATATATTTTCATTAGTCAAATAGCTTGTCAATAATTGAATATCGTTGCTTGTAGTTCTGTATTTATTTTGATTGCCTTCAAGGGTGATAGTTTTGATAATCGTTTCAGTTAGGATATTATGAATGAAAAAATCCCCGATAATTCTATAGACTTAATATATTTAGACCCGCCTTTTAATTCTCTTCACTCAAAACATAAAAAAGAAATAAGATTTTTTTATTAAGATTAATTGATAAAAAATATTATTTATTATATGATTTAATAAATTGAGCAAATAAAGAATAAATAAAAAAATGAAAATATTAGCAATAGACACTTCCTGCGATGATACTTCAGTCGCTATAGTTGAAAACGGAAATAAAGTTTTATCTTCTGTTTTAAGTTCTTCAATAGAAGAATATAAAGAATTTCAAGGAGTTGTTCCCGAAATAGCGGCAAGAAAACATATAGAAGCTATTATTTATGTTATCGATAAGGCTTTAAAAGACGCTAATATTAAATTAGAAGATATAGATTTATTTGCAGTGACGAATAGACCTGGACTTTTAGGTTCGCTTTTAGTCGGAGTTGGCGCGGCTAAAGGTTTGTCATTCGCTATGCAAAAACCTTTAATAGCTTTGGACCATATAGCCGCTCATATTTATTCGCCGCATCTTACTAACGAAATAGATTTTCCTTATATAGCTTTGGTTGTTTCGGGCGGACATACTATAATAACGGAAGTTCATTCGCATGGAGAATATAAAATTATTGGAACGACTTTAGACGATGCGGTTGGAGAAGCTTATGATAAAGTTTCAAAATTTTTAAATTTAGGTTATCCTGGCGGACCTATAATAGATAAACTCGCTCAAAAAGGAGATAAAAACGCGATTAAATATCCTTTAATACTTTTAAGCGGAGCGGATGAATTTAATTTTTCTTATAGCGGATTAAAAACGGCATGCGTTTATTCTACAAAAAAATATTTGAAAGAAGGATACGAAGCGACAAACGAAAATATAGCCGCCGCATTTCAAATAAGCGCGATAGAACCTTTATATATAAAAACTTTAAAATATGTTGAGATAAGCGGAATTAAAAGAGTGACTATTTCGGGCGGAGTGGCATGCAATAGTTATTTGAGAGAGAGATTTTCAAATTCAAAAGATTTTGAATGTTATTTACCAGAATTAAAATATACGACAGATAATGCGGCAATGGTTGGCGGATTAGCGTATTATATGAAAGATAAACAAGAATATGCCGATTATAATTTGGATTGTTTTTCAAGAGTTTTAAATAAAAAATATAATAAAAAAATTAAAAAATAATTAAAAAATATATTTATGAATAGAATTATTAAATTAAGGACTTCCTCAAAATAAATTAAAGAAGTCCTTTTTATTTTAATAGTTTAATCAGCGAGCGCCAAATAGCCAAATTAATCCCATAGAAACAATCTCAATATATGTGATAATAAATAATGCGATTGTAAGAGCTATAATGTAAGGAATGCAAGCTTTCGATATTTGCTCAAATGTAAGCGTTTTACTCATACCGCAAGCCACATATAAACAGTTTCCAACGGGAGGAGTAATCATACCGACTCCAAGATTAACTATCATAACGATACCAACAAGATATGGGTCTACTCCAACTTTCGTCATAATAGGTAGTAAAATCGGCGTGAAAAGAGCTATAGCTGAAACGGCATTAAGAAACATACCCGCTATAAGCAAAATAATATTAAATAATAACAGCAATATTATTTTACTTGTCGTAATAGATAACATAGCTTCCGCTAATGCATGAGGAATATTACCTCTCGTGAGAACTACGCTAAATGTTTGAACGCTTCCAAGCACTAACATAATAGTTCCAGAACCAACCGCAGTATTGATTAATACATTTGGCAAATCGCTCCATTTAAATGTTTTGTAAATCCATTTGGCGCAAATAAAACCGTATATAGCGGCTATAGCTCCGCTTTCAGTTGGAGTAAATAAACCCGTGTAAATACCACCAAGAATAATAATAGGCATTACTAAAGCCCAAATACTTTGAACAAAAACTTTGACGCCCTCTCTTAAAGTAGGTTTTTCGCCCATAGATTTAATATTTGGATTTCTCTTTACATAATAATTAGCGTAAATTATCATGAAAATAGCCATTAAAATACCTGGACCAAATCCTGCAAGAAATAGAGTGCCAACCGATACTTCGGCTAAAACCGCATATGATACCATACCTACGCTCGGCGGTATTATCTGCCCAAGCGTTCCAGCGGCGGCAGCCGTTGCAAGAGTAAAATCTTCGTCATAGCCGTTTTTAATCATTTCTGGAGCCATAACGCCCCCGATAGCAGCAGTTGTAGCTGGAGAAGAACCCGATATAGCCGCAAAGAAAGCGCTAGCTAAAATAGTGATATAAGATAGAGAGCCTTTGCTTTTTCTACAAAATAAACCGATAAAGTCTACTATTTTTTTACTTAATCCGCCATCGCACATTAAGTTTCCGCAAAGTATAAATAATGGAATAGCCATAAGCTGATAGGAAGTCATACCCGAAAACATAGTTTGAGCTACTACCATTAAATTCATACGCATTCCGCACATTATAATAGTGCAAACCGCTGCAAGTCCGAGACTAGCTGCTATTGGCGTTCCTATAAGAAGTAAAACAACAAAAGAACCAAAAAGCCATCCAATCATATTACTCCACCTCCTCTGCAATTTGTTCTGCAGTTTTTGGCGTGTCGGATTTTTTCTCGTCTAATCCGAATAAACCTAAAAAAGCCAAATAGACGAAATAAAGAGTTAAAAACCCGATACCTATTAACATTATTATATAAATAATGCCGATAGACCATTTAAGCACGGGCGTAGTCTGTCGCATTAAACTTGGCATACGCAATATACAAAAATAAATTGCAATGAAGTAGAATGCGGCTGCAGCCATATAGCTAATAAATTTTAGAGTTCTTTGAATAGGAATTGGAAAAAACTTGCGAACTAACTCAACTCCAAGCATTTTTCCCTTGCGAGCAATCGCATAACATCCGAATGTTGTAGACCAAAGAAAAAAGTATTGACTCATTTCGGTAGTCCAATTTATTGAGAAACGGAAAGTTCTTGCCACTACTTGAAGAAAAACGCAAATTAGCATAGAGGCGATACAAAATCCAGCCAAATAACTAATAGGCTTATCAAGAGCTTTCCAAACATTTTCAATTTTTTGCATTTAAAATCCTCCGATTATAATATTATTTTGAAACTTTTGATTTAGCTTTTTCAACGGCATCAATATAAGGTTTCAAATCTGTATTGCGATATTTATCATAAACGCCAGCAACGGCTTTTTTGAAAGGACTTAAATCGTCAATATAAGAAACCACAATATCCGCTCCTTCAGAAAGCACTTTTTCAAGTTGTTGTTCTTCGGTTTCTTGAGCAACCTGTCTTTGATAGATTGAAGAATCGTCAAAAGCTTTTTGAAGTTCGTTTTTTTGTTCTTCGGAAAGTTCGTTATAAAGAGCTAAATTCATTCCGACAGGCTCAACGCTGAATACATGGCGAGTCATAGAAAAATAGCGATTTACTTCAAAATATTTATTATTAATATAATTATTTTGAGGATTTTCTTGACCGTCAACTGTTTTCATTTGAAGAGCGGTAAATATTTCAGAATTAGCAAGAGGAACGGGTTGCATTCCTAAAGCTTCCATCATATCGGAAAATACTTGACTTTCGGCGATACGAATACTTAAACCTTTAAGGTCTTCAACTTTTTTGATAGGACGCTTACCGTTTGAAACATTACGCCAACCGTTATACCAATAACCGAGTAATTTTATTCCAGCTTCTTCGCAAGCGTCATAAAATATTTTGCATTCTTCAGAATCCATTACTGCAAACGCCTGCTCCGCACTATCGAATAGATAAGGAAGATTTAACGCTTCAAACGAAGTAACAACATTGCCTACGCTTGATGGATTTTCGATAAATATATCGATTGTTCCAAGCGCTGTGCCTTCCACAGACTTTGAACCTGCCGCAAGCTGATTAGCGGGATAAATTGCGAGCTTCATTGAGCCTTTTGAATATTCTTGCAATTTTTTGTCAAAATATTCTGCACCTAATTGATATGGATGCGAAGATGAACCGCTATGATGAACTGAAAATTCATACGATTTTTCTTCGTCTCCGCCTTTTGAACAAGAAACTGCGATTGCTACAAACATTGAAACGAATACAATGAATGTAAATAATACAACTTTTTTCATTTTAATTTTCTCCTTTTTTGTTTAATAAATTGTATTTAAATCCGCAAAGATTTTCTTTAGAAATCTTTGAAATTTACAAAAATTAAAATATGTTTTTAAAGTCGATAAAAATATAGACTTAAAGAAATTTTTTAATCGTATAGAAAAACGATTTAGTATATAAAATATTTTTAATAATTTTTTGAAATGTCGATAAACGATATTTAGAATATAATAATGGTTCTGTTCTGTTCTGTTCTGTTCTGTTCTGTTCTGTTCTGTTCTGTTCTGTTCAACATAGTTACAGTATTTTTAAATCTCATATAAATCATCTAATTACTCTCTGTAATTTAATTTATTTATGGGAAAATTTTAACATAGATTAGAAAATATGTCAAGCGATTTAATTTATTATAAAATTATTTTTATCTCTTTTTCATTAAATCTATATAAACGGCTAATAATATAACCGCTCCTTTTACTATAAGTTGCCAAAAAGAATTTATATTTAACAAGTTTAAGCCGTTGTTAAGAACTCCTATAATTAAAGCTCCGATAACGGTTCCTCCGATTGTTCCGACTCCGCCTCTCATACTTGTGCCTCCTAAAACGCAGGCGGCTATAGCGTCAAGTTCATAATTTAATCCAAGTCCTGGCTGCCCCGAATTTATTCTTGATGATAATATAATTGCAGAAATAGCGGATAATAATCCTGCATAAGCATAAACAATAATTTTAACTTTTTGTATTGGAATTCCACTAACAACAGCGGCGTTTTCATTTCCGCCAATTGCATATATAAATTTACCGAATTTCATATAATTCAACATTATATAAGTTATTACAGTAAATATTAAAAATATAATTACGGGTATAGGAACTCCGAATACGTTTCCTTGTCCAATAACAGTATATGCTGGAACTAAAGTGCTTATTGGATTACCGTTGCTATATACGAAAGCTAATCCTCTTGTTGCGGTTTGCATACCAAGTGTCGCAATAAATGCTGGAATTCCTGCATAAGCTATGAAAGCTCCGTTTATAGCTCCGCATAATACTCCTATTAAAAGCCCTATAAATATAGGAATTATTATAGGCAATTCGGGAAGATTAGGAAACATTCTTAAACTCCAAGAAGCCTGTTGAGTTAATGAAGCCACTACAACAGTAACCAAAGCCAATATTGCTCCTGAAGACAAATCTATTCCTTTAGTTATAATAACCAAAGTAACTCCTAATGATATTAAACCCATCATGCTAACTTGTCTTAATATATTAAGCAAATTTCTTGTTTTCAAGAATACGCCTTTTGTTAATATCGTAGCCAATATAATTAATGCTATCAATATTAAAACCTGCCCATAATTATTTAATATCTTTTTAATTGTTAATTTCATAGGTAGCTCCATTTAATTTATTTTTAAATTTTTTAATTTTATGCCTCTAATCCTGCTGCTAATGTCATTATTTTTTCTTGAGTAATTCCTTCTTTATCCAAAATGCCCATTAAATTTCCTCCATTCATTACGACTATTTTATCGCAATTCGCTATTATTTCGGGCATTTCAGAAGAAATAAACATAACCGCGCAACCGTTTTTAGCCAAATTTCTTATTAATTGATATATTTCGCTTTTAGCTCCAATATCAATGCCTCTTGTCGGTTCGTCAAATATAAATAAATCAATATCTTCAATCATCCATCTTGCAAGCAATACTTTTTGTTGATTTCCTCCGCTTAAAGAAGATATTGGTATTTTTATGTCCGCCATTTTTATTGATAATTTTTTTCTTAAATCTTCGCATGCATTATTAAGTTTCTTATAATCTATAAATCTCAAACTATTCAAAAATTTATTTAACGAAACTATAGTTATATTGCTTGCAACCGATAACATAGAATATATTCCCGTAATTTTTCTGTCTTCTGTAATAAAAGCTATTCTATTTTTTATTGCATCAATCGGCTTTCTTATAAATATTTCTTCGCCTTTATAAAATATTTTTCCTGAATTTATTTTTCTGATTCCGAATATTGCTTCGGCTATTTCCGTTCTTCCCGAGCCTACGAGTCCCGCAAATCCCAATATTTCTCCTCTTCGTATAGAAAAAGAAATATCTTTAAATACATTATCGCAAGAGAGTTTTTCTACTTTTATGATTTCTTCTCCTATATCTCTTTTTGAATTATCCTCTTGATAAAAATCTTCTAAACTTCTTCCAACCATATAATTTATAAGTTTTGTATTGTCTATTTCTTCTTTACTTCCTGTTGCTATCCATTTTCCGTCTCTCAATATAGTTATTTCATCGACTATTTTATAAGTTTCTTCCATTTTGTGAGTTGTGTATATTATGCTTATTCCTCTGCTCTTTAAATCTCTTATAACATTAAATAATATATCTATCTCTTTTTCCGTTATAGCCGAAGAAGGCTCGTCCATTATTACCAATTTTGCATTATAGGAAACGGCTTTTGCTATTTCAACCATCTGCTGTTGAGAAACGGTTAAATTAACCATAAGTTTTTTAGGGTCGCCTATAATACTGTCAAAATTAAGACTTTTTAAGAGTTCAATCGTATCGTTATACATTTTCTTATGATTAATTAATCCTAATTTATTCAACGGCTCTCTATTAAGATAAATATTTTCGCAAACATTTCTATATGGAATATATGATAATTCCTGATGAATCATAACGATTCCCATATCCAATGCTTGTCTCGGCGTTCTAAAATGGCATTTCTTTCCGTTAAAAATTAGAGTTCCAGAATCGGGCTGTATTATCCCCATAATAATTTTCATTAGAGTAGATTTTCCAGCTCCATTCTCGCCCATAAGCCCATGCACAGTAGCAGGCTTTATATATATTTGAACATTATCTAAAGCCTTTGTTCCACCAAAAGTTTTATTAATATTCGTAGCTTCTAATAAATATTCTTGTTTATTTTCCATATAACATCCAAATTATTTTTATTTAATTTCATCAATTGTTACAATTCTATTTTCTTTTAAAGATATATTAGCCGCCAATGCCATTTTTAAAGCTGGCAAACAATCTTGAGCGTTTACGGGAACATCTTTATCATTTATTATAGATTCAACAAATTGTTTTATCTCTTCGGCATAAGCGTTTTCATATCTGTCTAAAAAAGTATAGAAAGGTTTATCGCCGATTACTCCTCTTTCATTTTGCAATATAACATTTGTAGGAGTATCGTTTCTTGATTCTAAACTTCCTTTTGTTCCTAAAACCTCCGCTCTTTGGTCATAACCATAATTTGCAAATCTTGTCGTATTGATATTTGCTATAGCTCCGCTTTTCATTTTAACGCTAACTATTGCCGTATCCACATCTCCAAATTTTGCAAGCTCGGGCATTAAAAAAGCGCTTCCCCAAGTAAATAATTCTACAGGTTCATCTCCGTTTTTATTGGTTACAAAAGATATCAAATCTAAATCATGAATACATAAATCTAAATATATTCCTCCCGAAGTTTTTAAGAATTCTACATTTGGAAAAGGGCTGTCATAATTAGTGAGTTTAATCATTTGAATTTTGCCTATCTCTCCCGCATCGATTCGCTCTTTTATATTCTTATAATTATGGTCAAATCTTCTATTAAAACCAACCATAAGTTTTTTATCGCTTTTTTTAGAGGCTTCTATAACTTTTAAATGGTCTTCTATATTTGTGGCTATTGGCTTTTCGCAAAATACATGCTTTCCAGATTTCAACGCTTTTATACAACTTTCAGTATGGGTATTTGTAGGAGTGCATAATAAAACGGCGTCTATTGTTTTATCGTTTAAGCATTCGTCAAAGCTTCTTGAATATTTCGTATTATATTCTTTAGCTTTATTCTCCAAATCTTTACTTATACTATCTACAAATAAAGATAAATTAACTTCATTTGATAATTTAGTCTTTATTGTATGCGCATGAACCAAGCCTATTCTTCCAATTCCAACCAAAGCAATATTAATCATTAATTAAATCCTTTTTTAATCCCCCAAATATTTTATAATTTAATATTCGGGGGAATATTTTTATTACTTATTTATTGAACATTATCTTTAGTTATAACTACGGGAGCCATTAAATCTAATTTAGCTACTTGTTTTCCTTCGATAACGCTAATAATATTATCAATAGATTTTTGAGCTAATACCGTGCTATCTTGCAATACGCTCATAGACATAGTCCCTTCTCTAATTGCATTTTGTCCGTCAGGAGTAGCGTCTATTCCGCAAATTATAACCTCGCCGTTTCCCGTTCCTATTTTCTTGCCCGCTTGAAGTAACGCTTGAGATGCGCCTAATGCCATTTCGTCATTATTTGCAAATACTACATCGATTTGAACTCCAGCAGTTAACCAAGTTTCAACTATTCTTAAACCTTGTTCTCTCTGCCAATTTCCCGTTTGTTCTCTGCTAACTTTGATTCCTTTTACATTTTGCGCCAAATAATCTTTAGCTCCAGCCGTTCTTTTTATAACGCTGTCGTTTCCTAATATTCCCAAAAGAACTACAGCGTTTCCTGTTTTTCTAAATTGAGAAACATATTCTGCTTGCATAGAACCGCATTGATATTCGTCTATTCCTACATAATAGAATGAATCTTCGGATAGATTCAAAGGCATTCTATTAAAGTATAGATGCGGAATATTATCTTTAACAAATATCTCATCGATAGGTCCTGCGGATTCGGGATTAACAAGATTAATTAAGACTCCGTCAACATCCTGTATCGCCACATTTTCAAGAGCGCTTTGCAAAGTCGCATGGTCGCCTCTTCCGTCAACAAAAGAAATTTCATAATTCTGATATTTCTCTTTGACATACCTTTCCATCTCCTGACGAACATAAACCAAAAAAGTATCGTTGAAGTCGTTAAAAGCTCCAACTATCTTTTTCTTCTTCTGTCCGCTTTCTCCACATGATGCAAGCATCATAGCCACGATTAGTAAAAATACTAAAGTTCTCTTCATAATGTTTTCTCCTTTTTGTTTTTATTTATATTTTGAAGATATTATTACTTCCGCATCTAAATATTTTATAATATTAGTTCCGTTATTTATTAAATCTATCATAGCGTCTAAAGCTTCGGATGCTTGAACCATAGTATCCTGCTTTATTGTGGCATACATTTTGCCCTCATTAATTAAATTCATTCCATCGGGCGTAGCATCGACTCCAAAAACCATTATCTCTCCTTTGTTAGTTCCCATAACTTTACCGTTCGCTTCAAGTCCTTGAATAGATCCTATCGCCATATCGTCATTATTAGAAAAAACGAAATCTATATTAAGTCCCGAAGTAATCCAATTCTCAACTATAGTTAAAGCTCTGTCTCTATACCAAGCGGCTGATTGTTCTCTTAATATTTTTATACCGCTGTTAACTATTTTGTCTTTAACTCCTTTAGTTCTGTCTTCGGCGGCTTCCGTTCCTAAAGGTCCGATTAATATTACCGCATTTCCAGAATTCCTTACTTTTAATGCGGCTTCAGCCTGAAGTTCTCCTACTCTTCTTTCATTTAATCCAACATAACTATAAGCGCCTTCTTCTAATCCTTTAGGTCTATGATTAAAATATAAAATAGGAATATTAGACTGTTTAGCCAAATCGTCTATCGCTCTTGAAGTTTCAGGATTAACTAATTGCAGCATTATTCCGTCAACTCCTTGCAAAATTAAATTCTCCACTAAATTTTGTTCAACTCCAGCATCTCCAGAGGCATCTTTTATTAATATAGTTATATTTTCTTTACTTTTTGAATATTCTAATAAATCATCATGAATATATTTAATAAAAGTATCAGCCATATTGCCCATTATAGCGCCTATTACAATATTTTTTGATTCTATATTTTCTCTATTTGAACATGATAAAATAGCTATAATTGAAATAAATAATAATAAATATTTCTTCATAATAATTAATTCCTTATTTTTCTATTTCATTTATATTTTCTATAAATTATAACTTCAGGCTCAATTAAAACGGTTCTATTTTTATTATTGTTTATCATATCGACTATAGAATCCACAATAATTTTTGCCTCTAATTTTCCATCTTGCTTAACAGTCGCATACATTTTGCCATCTTTAATAGATTGAATTCCGTTAGGCGTGGCATCGACTCCTAAAACCATGATTTCTCCGTTATTTGTTCCTAATTTCTTTCCCGCTCTTTCAATAGCTCTTATAGAACCGACAGCCATATCGTCATTGTTAGAAAAAACTATATCTATATTGTTGTTTAAATTTATCCATTTTTCCATTATACTTTCGGCTATATTATCATACCAATTTCCATAAGCGGTAGCCAATATTTTTATTTGAGTATTGCTTATACTTTCCATAACGCTTGAAGTTCTTAATAAAGTAGCTTCGTTATTAGGGTCGCCCAATAATATAACGGCATTGCCTCTATCTCTAACTTTTAATACTTCCTGAACTTGAAGATACCCAACGCTTTTTTCATTCATTCCAACATAACTATAAGTTCCTTCTTGTAATGTAGTAGGTCTTATATTGTAATAGAGAGTGGGAATATTATTAGCTTTCACATAAGCGTCTATTGATGAAGCTATTCCCGTATTTGCTATTTGTAGCATTATTCCGTCAATACCTTGAGTTATTAGAGTTTCAATTTGAGATTGCTGTTTTACCGTATCTTCTGAAGCGTTTAATTCTATAAATGTAATATTAGGATAATTTGATTCTTTATAATCGTTTATATCATTAATTAAGGTTTCTATAAAAGTTGTATTTATTCCATATATTAAAGCTATTTTAATTTTATTTTCACTAGATTCTTGTTTATTCGAGCAATTAATCGTTCCAAGAAATAATAAAATTAATAATAAGTTTCTCATTTTAACCTCGATTAATTTGTTATATTTTAGATATATTTTTAATATCTATTAATTAAGTATATACACTTTTTTAGTTTTGTCAAGTTTTTTTCTAAATTTTTTTTTCTATTTTTTACCAAGTTCTATTATGTCCATGCTCATCCTGATAATAAATTCTATAAAATGTAGCTCCCCAATCTATAACCGCTTCTATATTCCAATAGTATTTTGAATATAACCATCCGCTTTCAGAGGCTGGACTTATAGACAATTCTTTATAATTATTCTTATAATTACCGTAATTAAAATCTACAGTCTTTAATAAATTAATAAGATTATTCGATAAATCAGCCCAAGAGTTTTGTCCTCCAAAAAAAGCGGACAAAAGTGCATATTTCGCCGCATCAGGTACTATTGTATATCCTTGCTCTCCAGTGCCTTGATAATATGTCACTGGCGGTGCTATATGTAAATATTTTGTATTCGGGTCATTTATGTAATTACCCGCATAATAAGGTATTTTTTTAGGATATTTTAAGGAAATTGCTAAATATTGTTTACTCCTTTCTTCTCTGTATATAGCTTCATATTGATTAAAAGCTTTAACAAACCAATATTTTAAAGTAGGTCTTCTTGTAAAATTACCATTTAAAACATTATATAATTTTCCACTTCGTCCATCTTTAACAAATTCAATTAAATAACCATCTGTAGAAATTTCGCCATTTTGATATCTATTAATAGTCATCCATCTGCCAAACCATTCTTTTTCTTCATAAACATAAGTAAGAAATCGCCCTCTTTGTCGTATCTCTCTAATAAAAGCGGAATGTTCTGGCTCGTCAGTTTTCCTTTTGTAAACCATTAATATATTCGTATCATAATTTTTTTTATAATCTATTCCTCTTAATACAATTTCAAAAGCTCTTGAGTCTCCATAGCTACTATTAAAATTTGATAAAAATCTAATTTGCGTAGCTTCGGTATAGATATTTCCTATTACCTTTATTACATTATCTACTAAATTATGCTGCCAAAATAATTTATTTATTTCGCAAGCCCAATATTGAATATTTCCAACTTTTTTCCATATAGCTCCATTATAAGTTCCATAAGGAGAAGTAAGATAAACCCCTTCCATTAATGCCTTACCTTTATTATCGCTAGCCATTGCCAAACTATTAAGATTATTTGTTGTATCAACTATAATATTAGTGCTATAATTTGTATATGTAGGAATAGGTATTTCATAACCGTCATCGTCAACACTAATATAGCTTATTTCTTTAATTTTTGGTCTATATGGGTTGCAAGATATGATGATTATAATATTAATAAAAATTATAAATGATTTTAACATAATTTTTTCCTCCATTTTTTTATATTATAAAATTTTATTGAGTATAATTAATAATAGAAATAATAATTTCCCCAGTGATATAAATAATCAAAGTCAAAACTATCCATTAAATAACCGCTTGAACTTATTTTACTAATTGAAATATCATAATTATTATTCCAACCGCCAGCCATTATCATATCTAATAAACGAGCGGAAAGTCCAGCTACCGTTTGAATAGTATTGCCAGTGAATATAGAGTTCATGCCAAATACTACCCCTGATATTATAGAAGACGATAAAGATGCCACGCCCGCAGCTTCTCCTTTTTGAATTAAAAAATCTGTTCGGCGCGGACTTACGCAAAAGATTTGTCTTTTATTGCCATTCCAAGCTATTTTAATACAAATAAAAGAACCCGTATCTTTATTTTTGAAAATAGCGGTATCGCTGGTTATTACTCTAACTAAATTATAAACATAACTATTTTTATAATAGTATGTAGAATTTCCCGTTCTACTTAAATATAGTTGAAGTCCACCATTTCCTCCATTTATAAAATATCCATTTCTATTAGCCGCCGATTGTATAATACTTCTTGGGTTATAAAGAAATTCTATAGAACCATTGCAAGCTTGTTTTATAAAATCAGTATAAATAATTTCTTTATTTTGCCGATTTAATATCTCTAATGTATAATAATTAGTTTCATAGTTAGCTCCCAAAATAGTTATAGAAAGCGTTTTTTGATATTCTGTTGTTTTTATCGATTTTATAACCGCTCTAACTACATCTAAATCGGATACTAATTTAATATGACTTATTTCAAAACCATAGAAAGCTTCAGAGTATATGGGAATTTGCCAAGTTTTATCGTTTTTTTTGCTAGCTCCAAAATATCCGTATTCGCTATTTAGAAATACTGCGTTTAATGGAGGTTGTTGCGTGGGGGGGGGGGTAATTGACTTATATTTTGAGGTTGTTGTTGCGTATGTGGGGGTAATTGACTTATATTTTCTAATTCATAAGTCCGCTTATTTGTAATATAAACAGTTTGAAACTCTAATTCTGGTTGTAAATTATAATTACAACTTACAATAACGATACAATAAATAATTATAAAAATAATAATATAAATTTTCATTTTTATAACCTCCTATACTATATTTATTTTATAAATATAGTATAGGAAAAATAAATTTGATTGTCAAGTTTTTTTTCTAATTTTTTTAACTGTTTTTAAGGAATTTTTTATATATTTACATGTAGAAAGTAAAAATAATTATATTTTAAGTAAATTACGCTATTTCTATAGATATTTTTTTATCAAAAAGATAATCTTTTATCTCTTTATCGGGCATTTTGTCAGTTATTATAATATCTATATCTTCCAAATCACAATAAGTCATCAAAGATACAGAATTAAATTTACTACTATCTGCAAGAAGTATTATTTTACTGCTTTTAGAAATAACCGTTCTTTTTATATCGGATTCCAAAGGAGAAGAATTTGTTACTCCGTTTAAAATAGAAAATCCTGTAGTAGCCATAAACGCTTTACTCATATTAAAATTTTTAATCGTTGAAATACTTGTAGCTCCCACAAAAGATAGAGTTTCTCTGTTTAATGTTCCTGATAATGATATTAAATTTATATTTTTATATTTAGCGGCTCTAAATATAACTTCTAAATTATTTGTTAATATTGTTAAATTATTGATTTTATCCAAATAATCTGCCATATAAAATGTAGTAGTGCCTGAATCTATAAAAATTATATCGTTATCTTCTACGATAGTGGCAGCTTTTTTAGATATTGCCAATTTTTTATCTATATTTTCTATATTTCTTTCATTAAACGAAGTTAAATATTTTCTATTATCCGATTTATTTTTTAAAGTTATACCGCCATAAGTTTTTTGCAAATTAGAATCTTTTAATATTTCAGATAAGTCTCTTCTAACAGTGCTTTTAGATATATTGAAATTATCGCATATTTGGTCTAATGTAACATTTTTATTTTTATAAACGAATTCTATTATATTATCTATTCTCTCAACTCTCATTTATTCTCCAATATACGAAATATATTATATAAATAATCAAATAAAAAACAATAATAAAATTATCGCTATAAATAATAAAATTTATAAAAAATATTTATAACTATCTTGTTTTTTATGCAATATTATTATAATATAGTCAATATATTATAAATATATAATAAAAATATAATAGGAATTTAATATGTCTTTAGCAGTAATGGAACATTTATTATATAACGCTAAAAAAAATAAAAGAGCTGTAGGCGCTTTTAATATAGCCAATATGGAAGCTCTTATGGGAGTAATAAAAGCGGCGGAATATTCAAATACTCCGATTATTATTCAAATAGCGGAAAAAAGAATAACGCATTCTCCTTTATATTTGCTTGGTCCTATGATGGTTAATGCGGCTAAAAAATCAAAAGTAGATATTGCAGTTCAATTAGACCATGGATATTCATTAGATATTATAGACGAAGCTATAGAATATGGTTTTACATCAATAATGTATGACGGTTCTCATTTTCCAATAGAAGAAAATATAAAAAATACTAATATGATTTACGAACATTTAAAAAATAAAAAAGTTAATTTAGAAGCGGAAATAGGCGTTCTTTCGGGAAATGAAGGCGGAGGAGATATGACAGAAATATGCACAAAATCAGAAGATGCATTATATTTCTATAAAAAAGCTAAATTTGACGCTTTAGCTATAGCCATAGGAAATGCGCATGGACATTATAAAGGAGAGCCTAAATTAAATTTTGATGTTCTAACAGAAATACATAATTCGGTAGATAGTTTTCTAGTTTTGCATGGTGGAACGGGAATCGGCGAAAATGATTTTAAAAAAGCTATATCTTTAGGAATATCAAAAATAAATATAGCTACGGCTAATTTTGACGCTATAGTAAACGCTTCTTACGATTATTTTTCAAAAGAGAAAGAATATAATTATTTTTCTTTAAATGAAAAAATAATTGAAAAAGTATTTGAAGTAACTATTAAACATATAAATATATTTAATAATAAATAACGGGAGGAATATTTTATGAAATATATTAATTTTGACGAAAGCAGAGAATATGATTTAACTCTTATCGGAAGAGTAGACTTAAATCCTAAAGACTATTATAAAAGTTTATCCGAATGCGAAACCTTTATAAAATATTTAGGAGGCTCGCCCGCGAATATAGCGATAGGGCTTTCAAGACTCGGTAAAAAAATAGGATTTATTTCAAGAGTTTCGGACGATGCTTTTGGAGATTTCTGTATAGAGACATTCAAAAAAGAATCCGTTGATACTTCAAATATAAAAAGAGCTAAAAACGGAGAAAAACTCGGTTTAACTTTTACAGAAATTTTAAGCAAAGATGAAAGCAGTATTTTAATGTATAGAAATCAAATAGCGGATTTATCTTTAGAAGTTGAAGATATAAACGAAGAATACATTAAGAAAAGCAAAGCGATATTAATATCAGGCACGGCTTTAGCTCAATCTCCTTCAAGAGAAGCATCTCTTAAAGCTCTTATGCTTGCAAATAAAACTCATACTCCAATAATATTTGATATAGATTATAGAGAATATAATTGGAAAAACAAAGATGAAATATCAATTTACTATTCTATAGTTGCAAACGAATCAAGCATTATATTAGGTTCAAAAGAAGAATATGAATTAACTTCTTCGTTATTTGGTTCTAATTTTACGGACGAAGAAATTGCAAAATATTATCATAGTAGAAAGGCTTCTATAGTAGTTATAAAACATGGTAAAGACGGTTCTACCGCTTATACAAAAGACGGCAATAACTATACTATAAAACCTTTTCCTATAGATAAATTAAAATCTTTTGGAGGCGGAGACGGATACGCTTCGGCATTTCTTTACGGAATATTTGAAGGAATAGATATTTATGACGCTTTAGAATATGGCAGCGCATCGGCTTCTTTATTAGTCGCAAGTCATGGATGTTCCTCATTTATGCCAACTTTAGACGAAATAAAAAAATATATAGAAAATTGTAAAAAAGAATTCGGAGATATGGTTGCAAGAGTTTAGAAGAAAATGCATAATATAATAAAGTCTAGCTATATAAATTATATAACTAGACTTTTTAATGATAATTAAACATATACATCCAATACATTCCCTATACTGTTATTTTGCTCTTTCGATATAATATTTGCTATTTTATCGCTTAATTGAGCAGAATTATAAACATTTAACCCCGCACTACGCATATGCCTAGTCAAAGGAAACATTTTAGATGAATAAATAGAGTTCACTTCCATGTTTAACCCTCCTAATAATTTATTCACTTAATTATTTTCGGAATTTTATTTTAAAATTTTAGTTTTATTATAATATTTTTAAGATAAATGAAATAAGCCTATAAAGAATCTTAAAGAAGCTTTATAGACTTTGAAACACGAATAAAGAAATTTACATTATTGCTTTTTAATACCGTATCGTTTATTAAATTTATCCACTCTTCCTGCAGTGTCTAGAATTTTTTGTTTGCCCGTAAAAAATGGATGGCAATTATGACAAATATCGACATGCAAATCTTTTTGAATGGAACGAACCTTAAAATTAGCTCCGCATGCGCAACTTACTTGAGTTTCATAATATTGTGGATGTATATCTTTTTTCATTTTATATTCTCCAAAATTTAATAATCAATCTTTTAATTTTATTAATTTTAATTAAAATAATAAATAATTATATTATTAATTTAATTTTATTGCAATAGTAAATTAAACTAAAATAAAAAAATTATTAATCACTACAGAATATTTTAAGAACTAAAAATATCATTATTAAACATCAATTTTATATTCTATAATTTATATGTTATAAAATAATACTACTTTAAAAAAATCGATTATATTATGTATCGTATCTATACTTTTTTACAGTTTTATTTTCATACAGTTTAAAAAGTAAAATTATAAATTAAATTAGAATTGGAGATATAATTATGGATTATAATAAATATACTATAAAAGCCCAAGAGGTTATAAACGAAGCGGCGAATATTGCAAATGGCTATGACCATTCTGAAATAGGAAGCGAGCATTTGCTTTTAGCTTTATTAAAACAAGAAGACGGTTTAATCAAGCCTCTTTTAGAGAGAATAGGAATTCCCGTTAATTCTTTAATAGAAAAAACTCAAAAATTAGTTAATGAAAATGTTAAAGTATTGGGAGAAAATGTTCAACTTCATTTATCTACAAATGCGGGAAAAGTTTTGGCAAAAGCTGAAAAAGAAGCTACGGCTTTAAAAGATAAATATGTTTCAACGGAGCATATATTTTTAGCTTTAGTCGATGCGGAAAATAGAGCGGGCAAAATGCTTAGAGATAATAAAATAAATAAAAAAGAAGTTCTATCCGCTATAAAATCTTTAAGAGGAAATCAAAATATTAACAGTCAAGACCCTGAAGCGAAAATGCAATCTTTAGAAAAATATTGCAGAAATTTAACGGCTTTAGCGAGCGCTGAAAAAATCGACCCTGTTATCGGACGAGATGAAGAGATAAGAAGAGTTATGCAAGTTTTATCAAGAAGAACAAAAAATAATCCCGTTCTTATAGGAGAGCCTGGAGTTGGAAAAACGGCTATAGTAGAAGGACTTGCAAGAAGAATTGTCTCTCAAGATGTTCCCGATGGTTTGAAAAATAAAAAGTTACTCGCTTTAGATTTGGGCGCTTTGGTTGCGGGAGCGAAATTTAGAGGAGAATTTGAAGAGAGATTAAAAGCGGTAATTAGCGAGATAGAAAAATCGGAAGGAGATATTATATTATTTATTGACGAACTTCATACTTTAGTAGGAGCGGGAGCTAGCGAAGGTTCGATGGACGCTTCAAATCTTTTAAAACCTGCATTAGCGAGAGGAGAATTGAGAGCGATTGGCGCTACAACTTTAGACGAATACAGAAAATATATAGAAAAAGACAAGGCGCTTGAAAGAAGATTTCAACAAGTTTATTGTAAAGAGCCAACCGTTGAAGATACGATAGCGATATTAAGAGGACTTAAAGATAAATACGAAGTGCATCATGGCGTTAGAATAAAAGACGAGGCTTTGGTTGCGGCTGCAGTTCTTTCAAATAGATATATAACGAATAGATTTTTGCCCGATAAAGCAATAGATTTGGTTGATGAAGCTGCAAGTCAATTAAAAATAGAAATAGAAAGTCAACCTACGGAATTAGACCAACTTGAAAGAAAAATTTTACAGCTTAATATTGAAAAACAAGCGCTTTCAAACGAAAATGACGCGGCGTCAAAAGATAGACTTAAAAAATTAGAAAAAGAATTATCGGAAATCGTAGAAGAGCGAAACGGCATGAAACTTCAATGGGATAATGAAAAAAAGAGAATAGAAGAGATAAGAAAATTAAAAGAAGAATTGGAAGAATTAAATATAAAAGAAACTCAATATACGAGAGAAGGAAATTTAGCAAAAGCCGCCGAAATTAAATACGGAAAAATTCCCGAACTTACAAAAAAATTAGAAGAAGCGAATCTTGAAAATTCAAAAGACAATGAAGATAAAAGATTATTGAGAGAAGAAATTTCAGAAGACGATATAGCTCAAGTAATTTCAGTTTGGACAGGAATTCCCGTAAGTAAAATGCTTGCAAGCGAAAAACAAAAATATTTAAGCCTTGAAAATGTTTTGCATAAAAGAGTTATAGGGCAGGACGAAGCTATAAATTCCGTTGCCGATGCGATAAGAAGAAATAGAGCGGGACTTTCGGATGAAAATAAACCGCTTGGAAGTTTTTTATTTATAGGACCTACGGGAGTTGGAAAGACGGAACTTGCAAAAACTTTAGCGGATTTTCTTTTTAACGATGAAAAATCATTAACAAGAATAGATATGAGCGAATATATGGAAAAATTTTCTGTAAGCAGATTAATCGGAGCGCCTCCAGGATATGTAGGTTATGACGAAGGCGGACAATTAACGGAAGCGGTTAGAAGAAGACCTTATAGCGTTATTTTATTTGACGAAATTGAAAAAGCGCATCCCGATGTTTTTAATGTTTTACTTCAAGTTTTGGACGATGGCAGATTAACGGACGGACAAGGAAGAGTTATAGATTTCAAAAATTCTATAATTATAATGACTAGTAATTTAGGTTCGGATTTGATACTTGAAACTAAAGATATGAGTAGCATAAAAGAAAAAATTAACGAGCTTTTAAAAATTTCTTTTCGTCCTGAATTTTTAAATAGAATAGACGAAATAATAACATTTACTAGACTAGATAAAAAATATATTAACGCCATAGTGAAAAATCAAATTGAAAAATTAGCGGAAAGACTTAAAGACAAAAGAATAAATTTGGAAGTTTCAAACGAGGCGATAGAGTTTATTTCCGATGTAGGTTATGACGCTCAATTTGGAGCAAGACCTTTGAAAAGAGCGATACAAAATTATATTGAAAATCCTCTTGCAAAAGAAATTCTTGCAGGAAAATATTTTGAAGGCGACAGTATAAAGATTGTAAAAGGTAAAGAGGGCTTGGTTTTTGAAAAATAAAATAATCTAATAATAAAGAGCGTTCATTTATATCGGACGCTCTTTTATTTATAGAAATTTTTTAATCGTCTTTTCCATACCATAATGTTCTTTTTATTAATAATTGGCAATTTTCTCCGTCTTTAAGAATATATTTTCTTGAAGGTTTTTGAACTCTGATAAAAATATCTTCGCCACTCTCTTCGCTTCCCACAACTTTTATTGAGTAATCAACCATATCGCCTAAATAAGTGCTTCTATGAATAATTCCTTTTATTCCGCCTGAAGAGACAAAATCTATTTCTCCTGGTCGGCATGCCAAAGTGTCGATTCTATCATAATTTTCAGGAATATTTACTTCTATATTTCCCGCTATCTCATGATTTTTTATAAATATTTTTCCGTTTTTAAATATTACGGGAATAAAATTCGATAAGCCTATAAAACTAAATACAAATCTATTTATAGGATTATTATAAACATTTAAAGGCGTGTCGAGTTGTTGCAATACTCCAAAATTCATAACTAATATTCTATCGGATAAAGCCATAGCTTCCGCTTGGTCATGAGTCACATATATTACGGTAAAACCGAATTGTTTTTGCAAATCTTTTATTTCAAAACGCATCTGTTCTCTTAATTTAGGGTCGAGATTAGATAAAGGTTCGTCAAGAAGCATTACTTTAGGATTGGTTGCAACCGCACGCGCTAAAGCTATTCTCTGTTGTTCTCCTCCCGAAAGAGTCGAAGGATAAAGGTCTTTTGCATAGGTTAAATTTGTATGCTTTAAAGCGTTATTTACTCTTTTTTCTATTTCTATTTTGTCAATATGTTTAATAGCCAAAGGAAAAGCGACATTATCCCAAACTTTTAAATGTGGCCAAACTGCAAAAGCTTGAAATACCATGCCAAAATCTCTTTTTTCTGGCGGCAAATAGAATTTTTTATAGCTTGAAGAAAATAATTTATCGTCAACTATTATCTCTCCATCGTCTATATCTTCAAATCCCGCTATCATTCTTAAAGTAGTTGTTTTACCGCAGCCTGAAGGTCCTAAAAACGAAAAAGATTCTCCTTGATTTACTTCTATATTAAGTTTATTAACGGCTACAACTTTATTAAAGTTTTTTGTTATATTTATTAATTTTAATGACATTTTATTGCTCCTGCTTTTGAAGTTTAGATATAAAATAACGAATCAAACTTTCGGCTAAAAATATAATAACCAATGTCACCGAAGCTAAAGCGGCGGCTCTAACCGTCTCTCCGTCTTCGTTTAACGCGTAAATTGCGACTCCTATAGTTCTTGTTTTTGGTCCGTATAATAAAACCGAAGTCGTAAGTTCTCTTAAAGCGGGCAAGAATATTAAGAAAAATGCGCTTATCATTCCTGGTCTTACTAACGGAAGAACTATATTTTTAAGAGTTTGCCAATGCGTAGCTCCGCATGCTCTCGAAGCTTCTTCAAGCGAATCAGAAACTTGCTCTAAAGCCGCCGAATTTGACTTTAAAGAAAAAGCCATATATCTTGCAATGTAGGCAACAAATATAATTCCCGCCGTATTATATAAATTTATTCCGAATCTTCCGCTCCAAGTAAGTATAACGCCTAAAGCTATAACCGTTCCAGGCAAAGAGAAAGGCAAAACTCCTAAAAACTCTATTATAAATTTTCCTTTAACTTTCATTTTTACAATAACATAAGATATCATAACTCCGACAAGCATCGTGACAAATGCGGATGATAAAGATAAATATATGCTGTTTATTATAGAGTCTTTAGTCATTTTCCATTTAAATATTTCTATATAATTTTCCCAAGTTAAACTTTCTAAAGATATAGAAAGCCCGTAAGTTTTAAGTCCGCCTATAAAAAATATTGTAACTGTCGGAAGTATAACCGTTATTCCTATGTAAATTATGCAGAAAATAAATAAAGGAGTTTTTAATCCTCTGAGTTTTAAAACCACAGGGCGCATACTTTTTCCCGCTATGATTTGGAATTTTCCTCTTTTTAATAACATACTTTGAGCTTTTAAAATTAATGCAGCCGATATAACTAGAATTGTTGATAATATAGTTCCTATTCTTATAGCGGAAAAACTTCCAGCCGAAGCGTATATTCTTTCGTAAATTTTAGTAGGGATATTATATATTCCTTTTTCAGTGCCTAATATTGCGGGAACTCCGAAATGCGCCAAAGAATATAAAGCCACAAGCAAAGCTCCAGCCAATATGCTTGGCAAAACCAAAGGCAATGTTATTTTTGTAGTTATTTTGAAAAGTCCCGCTCCAGATATTCTTGCCGATTCTTCAAGAGTAGGGTCCATTCTCTCAAGCGCGCTTGTAACTTGCAAAAATACAAAAGGAAATAAATACATACTTTCGATAGCTATTATTCCTCCCATAGTCATTATATCTATAGGAGACGAAGATAAATTAAATATCTTTACAAATAATCTATTTATATATCCTGCATTTGGCGATAATAATATTTTCCAAGCTAAAGCTCCGATAAAAGAAGGAAGCATAAAAGGAACTAAAAACATTATCTTCATAAATTTTTTGAATGGTAAATCCGTTCTTGCCACAAGCCAAGCAAAGAATACGCCGAATAAAGTCGAAATAAATGTAGTTCCTATCGCTATTATAAGAGAGTTTAAAAGAGCGGAATATGTATCTTTATCGGATAATACTTTTACTACTCCAGAGACATTTAATTTGCCATTTTCAAAGAAAGCCGTAAATAATATTAATAAAACGGGAACAGCCACTATAATTACCAATATAAGTATCGATAAAATTAAAACTAATTGCGCTACGCTAATATTTTTTAAAAAATCAATTATTTTTTTCATTAGAAAATCTCCTTTTCAATTTCATCATCGTTTTCGTAAAAAATTATATCGTTGAATGTTATAAAACAATTTTCGCCTTCTTTAAATATATAGTCGTTTTGATGAGCTTCTTCGGTTTGTATTTGACTTCTTACGCTTATATTTTCGTCTATATTTATTTTATAATCTATTATAGCTCCGAGTAAAGAAGTTCTTTCTATTTTTCCTTCAATGCTTTTTTCAGATTCTGTTTTAGATATATCTACATCCATAGGTCTTATTGCCGCTAAAAATTTATCTTTTCCTTTTATCTCTTTATTTAATTGATAAGGAAAATCTTTATCGTTTTCAAATATGATTAATTTATCGTCTTTCATTTTTAAATGAATAAAATTTGCAAGCCCTAAAAATTTAAAAACGAAAGGGTCGATTGGGTTTTTATAAACTTCTATAGGCGTTCCTATCTGCCTAAAATTTCCTTTATTATCCATAACCGCTATTCTGTCCGATATAGCAAGCGCGACTTCTTGGTCATGAGTTACATATATAATAGTATTATTCGTTTTTCTTTGAATATCTTTTATTTCAAAACGCATCTCTTCTCTTAAATTAGCGTCTAAATTTGTTAAAGGTTCGTCTAAAAGCAAAACATTATTATCTGCAACCAAAGCTCTCGATAAAGCGACTCTCTGCTGTTGTCCGCCAGAAAGTTGATAAGGTAAACGGTCTTCTAAACCTGTTAAATTAACCATGTCTATAGATTTTTGCGCTCTTCTTTTAGCTTCATTCTTTTCAATTTTTTGAATTTCTAAAGGATATATAACATTTCCCATAACGGTTTTATGGGGCCATACGGCATAATCTTGAAAAACTACGCCAGCTTTTCTATTTTCAGGTTGAATAAATATTTTAGGATTAGTCGAAGCGACAATATTATCCGATATGCTTATAGAACCTTTATCGGGAACTTCAAATCCAGCTATTAATCTTAAAACAACAGTTTTACCGCATCCTGAAGGTCCGACTATAGTAAAACATTCTCCAGAATTAACTTCGAAACTTAAATCTTTTAAAATATCTTTATTTTCAAAAGATTTATAAACATTTTTAAATAATATATTTGCCATTATATCCTCTCAAAATTAAAATAAAAATTATACCTCATTAAAAAATTAAAAATATTAATAAGGTATAATTTCAAATAATAATAGTTTACTTATTCATTATTTCCGTAAACTGATTAATTATGCTTTCTTTTTCACCTTTCAAAGCTATATAGTCGATTTTCATAGCTCTTTCAACGGCTTCTTTAGGATGAACCAAACCCGATTTTTCATCTATAGCCACATCCTCTCTAACGGGCAAAGTATAACTTGAAGCTATTATTTTTTGTCCTTCCGAAGATAAAAGAAAGTCTACAAATTTTTTAGCGGCTTCGAGATTTTTAGTTCCTTTCATTATGGCTACAGGGCTTGGTATAACTATCATCTCTTTAGGATATACAAAACCTAAAGTAGCTCCTTTTGCTATTTTATCTAAAACTATATAATCCACTCCCAAGCTTGCAACCAAATCTCCGCTTGCCGTATCGTCTACAACTTGTCCAGAACCTTGTCCCATTTTAGCTCCGTTTTGTTTTAGTTTATTAATATAATCCCACCCCATATTCTTTTCTATTAAAGCTATAGAAACCATAGCCGTTCCCGATAAAGCGGGATTTGCTATTGCGAAACCGTTTTTATATTCTGGTTTTAATAAATCTTCCCAAGAAGTAGGCGGATTTTTAATTTTCGTAGTATTATATACTATGCCTAAAGTTCCTAATCTTGCGGGCGAAAATGCATTATCTGGGTCTTCTACGGGACTTACAACATTAGGAAGTTCTGGAGAAGCGTAAGGTTCTAAAATGCCTTCTTCTTTTAAAGAATAAAAATCTGGTATTTCGCTTGTCCATAAAACATCTACGCTCAATTGTCCCGATTCTCTTTCCGCCGCTATTTTTGCCATCAATTTGCCTGCGCCAGCGGAATAATAATCAAATTCGATATTAGGATACTTCGCCGTAAACTCGTCTCTAATCTTTCCAATAATGACTTCTTTCATAGAAGTGTAAACCATTAATTGTTCCTTTCCCTCTTTAGAAGAGCCTCCGCAGGATACTAAAACCAAAAAGCATAAAAGTAAGAATGAATATAGTCTTTTCATAATTGAAAATACTCCTTATGTTAAAAAATTTTTATTTATAACTAAACAAGGATTTTTAATTTTCCTTGATAAGCTATCGAAGTTGATTGAAGTTAAAAAAGATTTAACTAAATTATGCAATAAAATTGAGACACTTA
>ENA-ORSC01000276-ORSC01000276.1-human-gut-metagenome-genome-assembly--contig:-NODE-276-length-42792-cov-5.028360_pt1 | contig 42792 bp, 35 predicted proteins | sample MGYA00242178_ERZ509140 | MGnify/ENA primary metagenome ERZ509140 (study PRJEB26280, sample SAMEA2338681) | human gut metagenome | biome: human gut; feature: human-associated habitat; material: faeces... | reverse complement strand
TCAATTCGCCTTTTCGAACTCCGTTCCGCACTTTTTTTCGCTTCCGCATATGATGTTCATCCTATGCTTTTGGCCATTTTTGCAATTTGGAACTCAAAACGCACCAAATCCAACCCGATTTTGTACTTTTGCACCGTTTTCAGGCCTTGAAAGATGACGCGAAGCCGAAAATAGCCCGTTTTCGACATGAAAAGAAAAATATATTCCAAAGCCCGATTTAAATATATTTTGCCTCTTTTTCGCTCGCTGCACCTTCTCGAACATGTGCCCGAGAAGGTGCTCGACAGGGGTGAAATCTTGAAAGCAGGCTCAATCGCTCTTGACAAGTCGAAGCTATATATGTTATAACATGCGTGACAGAGTGCACAAAGAACAGCTTTAAGGTAGAACCGGACAAGCCGTGCTTTGTATACTTAAAGAGCTGAGTAACTATGCTTGTCGGAAAGCATCCTGAAATCAGCGTTTGCTTTGAAAAAGGAACTCTGCGACATTGCTTTTTTTAAAGCAATCGAGTTAGCATACACTAACTGCGAGGACGCTGCAGAAAATGCGGGATATGCACGTTGATGAAAGAACTGGGACTGTATGATTTGACGCCTGGGACACTACGCTTGCGAAAAATGCTGCAAAACTCATTGACAGCAGCGGCAGCTGTGCTATAAAATATACTTAAACTCACGGGCAGTAAGAAGAAACGGCCTCGGTTAATCAATAAACAAGCTGCGGACTGACAAACGCCGGATACGAGTCGTACGTGTTGATGTGTGCCCGAGCTGTGTGTTTTTGTATTTTTGAGGAGTACTATGGTAATAAACAACGGAAATATCCATGAAGTGAACAATATCAGTCTGCACGATGCCTGCTTCGAAAGTTTTGTGTTTGATCGTGTACATAATCGACTTGAAACAGTGGTCAAACCGGAGTGGCCGTTTGTCGTACCACCCGATTTTGACAGCAGCGAATCATTTGAACACGCTGAACTCAAGAGAATCCGCATTACCTGCGTTGACGTGATCGGAACGGAGATGTCCAACTGCGAGTATTGGGGTGCATCGCCGTATGTTTTTTCGTTGAGCATATTAAACGGAAAGAAATCGCATCTTGTGCAAAGGCTGTTTGAAAATATGAAACCTGAATATAAATTTTGCAAACTAAAATCTAAAGACGACTATATAGAAGTTTTGATTGAGTTTTCGTCCGGCGACAAACTGCGGGTGGCATGCAGCAGCGTTCGGTTCGGCGAAGCTGAAAATGATGAATGAAACATTTAAATGGACTGTGAAGGGCGAAAAACTATGTTAAGTGACAACAAAACAGCCGAATGGCGTGAAAGACTGATTTCCATGATTATCGAGAACTACCCGAATCGATGGGAGACTTATAAGTCTGTAAAGGAGAATGTGACGGCAGTAAAATACGGTTCGGGAAGTGTTTACCTGCCGCGCGGCTATTTTTGTCCCAGTCGTGTTCTTGATACGGTTATCGGCAACGTGACGAGAGGCCGTCTGCTAAAAACAAAGCCGAGAACAAAAATTCCAACGTACAGATACGGGTTTGATAAAAACGGCAAATTAATTACGGCCGAAAACTGCGAAGAATGTGATCTGGATCTGGAGATAACAGTCGCAAACTTCGATGTATCTGACTTTCAAAAAGCATTTCCATCGTTTTTGGACGATGCAAAAAACGGTATGCTGATCCCTCGGGAATATGAATTTATAAAGCGCGAAAACGGAATTGAGATAGGGTTGAATTATCACATGCATGATGCAAACAAGAATTCGGGTTCTGTTGTTATCTGCGAAAACGGCTATATGAAAGAATATTTCCGTATTTACGGTGTTATGATTAAATCTTTTGATGATTACTATGGACCGGAGTTTACTTCTGAAGAATACGAATACATTGACGGTCATCATGTTGATGTTGTTATGCGGATGTATAAGGAGGGATTCGGCAGGTTGGCGGAATTTAAAATCAATAATGTGGTAAGATACCGCTTTGAGCTCGATGATAACGGTGCAGCAAAGAAATACACACTGATCGAAAGCAACGGAAAAGTTCTTTCTCAGGAAAAACAAGATTATTACACATACGAAGTCTATAAGCCGATAGATTTCAGATACGAGGTGTAGCGATATGACCGCGAGTGCAGATTAAACAGACTTATATCGCTGCGGCTGCGATATTTGCTAAATGCTGCTTTATATGGTATAATTCAAATGAAACTTTGGATAAGGCTTTTGAGGAAAAAATGCCTGCGGAATTCTTCCGATAAGGGGTATTTTTTCTGCAAAACGGGTTATCCGGAGGTTTTTGAGCGCAAATGCGCGGCTGCGCATTGATATTGAGTCGGCAGGGAGGATGCTTTCTATGAAACATAAGATAATCGGAGTTGACCCGGGCTCTCCTGCGGCTTGTGCGGGTGTCTGCGCCGGCATGTACCTCACCTGCATAAATGATTTGCCGGTTGTTGACATTATCGATTATGAACGCCTCACTGCCGAAAAAAACATTGAATTAACAATCTGTACGGACGGTGCTCAATGCGGCAAACAGCAGAAAGAATTCAAAATTTCGCTCACTAAGGAAGAATATGAGCCGCTCGGACTGAACTTTGAAACAAGCCTCATGAGTCCGGTACGGCAGTGTGCAAACCATTGCATATTCTGCTTTATCGATCAGATGCCTCGCGGCAACAGAAAAACGCTGTATTTCAAGGACGATGACTGGCGACTGTCGCTGATAATGGGCAATTATGTCACGCTTACAAATGTCAGCGACAGAGAGTTTGAACGTATGATTGCCCGCCGCGTTTCACCGCTCTATGTTTCCGTTCATGCAACGGACGGCGCAGTGCGTAAACGCATGATGCGGAGCCCAAATTCCGAAAACATTCTTTCACGGCTTACGCGTCTGCACGAAGAAGGACTTGCATTCAACTGCCAGATTGTGCTTTGTCCCGGCTACAATGACGGGGATGTGCTGAAACATACACTGAATGATCTTTTCGGTCTTCGCCCGGAATGCCGTTCCGTGGCTGTGGTTCCTGTTGGACTCACTGCACATAGGCAGGGGCTTGCCGAGATTCAGCCGACAACTGCGGAAAGTGCATCCGCTGCCATCAAACTTATCGATGAGTTTAAAAAGAATCATGGGCTTTCGGACTTTGTATATGCATCGGACGAGTTGTACCTTGCGGCCGGTCAGGAGCTTCCGACGTTTGAGGAATGCGGTGATTTTGAACAGATAGAAAACGGCGTCGGACTGTTCAGACGGTTCGAACACGACTTTATGAATGCACTGGAAGATTTACCGACTGCGCCTCGAATGCGTGAGTTTGATTCCGTGAGCGGGGTCTCCATCGCGCCACACATGAGCAGGCTTTTCAAAAAACTTCTGCCATACAATGTAAAAATCAATGTGCACCCCGTTGTTAACGATTTTTTCGGCAACACCGTCACGGTCACGGGATTGGTTACGGCGGGAGATATAATTAAGCAATGCAAAGACTGTTTGAACGGAGAAGCTTTGCTGATACCGCACACGATGCTGAGAGAGAATGACGTTGTTTTTCTTGACGGAATGTGCACTGACGAACTTGCGGCTGCCCTCCAAAAACCGATTTGGCGCGTCAGCGCGGACGACGGATATGATTTTATTGACGATATAATTAACCTGATTGAAAGGAACGCATAAATAATGAAACCCTTGGTGGCAATAGTGGGAAGGCCGAATGTCGGCAAATCCACACTTTTTAACAAAATAGCGGGGAAACGCATAGCGATAGTTGAGGATACTCCGGGCGTGACACGTGACCGCATTTACGCGGATGCGGAGTGGCTGAATTACAGGTTCACGCTTATTGATACCGGCGGCATTGAGCCGGAAAGCGAGGACATAATTGCAAAACAAATGCGTCGGCAGGCAGAGCTTGCAATTGAAACGGCGCAGGTTATAGTTTTCCTTCTTGACGGCAAATCGGGGCTTACAGCAGCGGATGAGGATGTTGCGGATATGCTCCGCCGCAGCAAAAAACCGATCGTGACGGTCGTAAACAAAATTGATCATCCGAAATATGAAGATGCCGTTTATGACTTCTATACCCTCGGCATAGGCAGTCCGATAACAATTTCCGCCGAACAGGGATTGGGTCTCGGCGATATGCTTGACGAAATTGTTTCTTACTTTCCGCAGATTGAAGAGGAAAGTGAAAACGATAACACGAGCATTGCGATTGTGGGCAGGCCGAACGTTGGTAAATCCAGCCTTGTAAATGCACTTCTCGGACACGAAAGGACGATCGTCAGCAACGTTCCAGGCACAACGCGGGATGCAATCGATTCACCGTTTACATGGAACGATAAGGAGTACACTTTGATAGACACTGCGGGCATACGCCGCAAGCGTTCTGTTGAAGATGAAACCGTTGAGCGTTACAGTGTTATCCGCTCGCTTGCAGCCATTCGCCGCTGTGATATTGCGCTCATTGTTGTTGATGCGGAACGCGGACTGAGCGAACAGGACGTGCGCATTGCCGGCTATGTACACGAGGAAGGAAAGGCTTCCGTACTCATTGTCAACAAGTGGGATCTTATCGAAAAAGATACCTATACAGCCGAGAAATTCAAGAAGAAAATGCTTGTTGATCTTGCGTTCATGAGCTATGTTCCGATGTTGTTCATATCTGCAAAAACGGGACAGCGCGTCAACAAAGTTATGGAACTTGCGGAGTTTGCATATGAGCAGAACTGCACCCGCATATCGACGGGCAAGCTGAACGACATAATCAGCGAAGCAGTCACAATGAATGAACCGCCCGTGAATGCAGGAAGACGTCTGCGTGTGTATTATTCCACCCAAGCCGGCATCAAGCCGCCGACATTTATTATTTTTGTGAATGAACCGGAGCTCATGCATTTTTCATACAGGCGCTATCTTGAAAACTACATTCGCAAATCATTTGAAATCAAGGCAACCCCGATTCGCATTATCATCAGAAAACGGGAACGGAGCGACACCGATTAAGGATGCCGCACTGTGAGTTTTAAGGCTGAATCGGTCATAATAAGGATAATTCGGGTTTGATTTAGTTTTGCGAAAAGGGGATACGGAATTGAACTTTTTCGCAAAACACTGTGGGCATGATTTGCAGTATCTGAAGAAAGGTTTCTGTGCGGAAGGGCTGCGCGGCATAATTTCTTGATGAAATGTATAAATGCTTACACCCGTATAAGCAATTCACGGAGGACAAAGTATTCGGAATGACCGTTATTGAATTTTTTGACAGAACCCCGGTAGAAAATATAATAAGCTGTCTGTCGATGCGCCCGAATAAGGTTATTCTTGCGGGCGGCAGCAGTGATATGAGCGAACACGGACGCATCCTGAAACGGGTTGCAGCGGCACACGATCTTGATATCGAGATAAGCTGTGTGTCCGTTGACAGAAATAACCTGACAAAGGCCGTTTCGGATTTATGCGGCATCATTGAGTCCGAACCGGGGGATTTTTCTATTGACCTCACCGGAGGAGAGGATCTTCTGCTTGTTGCTGCCGGAATCGTTGCAGAAAGATATGCAAAGAACGGAGGACGCCATATTGAGCTGCATCACTATAATGTTCGGACAGGAGCGGTTCAGGACTGCGATAACAATAATAAGGTATTCAACAACACAAACCCAAAGCTTTCAATAGTGGATGATATTGTCCTGCACGGAGGAAAACTGCGCTACAGCAACAGTGTGCTGGGTGACGGAACATACCGAATGTCTCTTTCCGATGATTTTGCCGAAGATGTTAATTCAATGTGGGATTTATGCAGAACAGATCCTGCACAGTGGAACATGAATCTGAATGCACTCGAACTGCTGTCGCATTATAAAATGCAGGATGATGATCCGTTGGACTTTTTTCTGACGTTCCGCTATGCTGAGGAGCACATCCCTAATTGTACGGAAAAGCTCAACCGCGTATGTCGATTGGCGGAAGCGCTCGGAAGACGCGGTGTCATTGAAAAGCTCCGCGTTGACTCGGGACTGCTTGCGTTTCGCTATAAAAACGCGCAGATTAAACGCTGCCTTGCAAAAGCGGGAAGTGTGCTTGAAATCAAGATGCTGTTGCTTGCGAATTCCGCACTTGACGATGACGGGAACCAATACTATAACGATGCGGCAAGCGGTGTAACAATCGTTTGGAGCAATCACGGTTCTTCTGTCCGCCGATGGAATTTTTATGATGAATCAACGGATTATTGTGACATAAACACCGAAAATGAGATTGATGTTATGCTTATGCGCGGCGTGATCCCGGTGTTTGTTTCATGTAAAAACGGCGCAGTGGATTCAAATGAATTATACAAACTTAACACGGTTGCAGACAGGTTTGGAAGCATATATGCAAAAAAAATCATTGCAGCAACCTATCTTGGCAAGATGGGTTCAGGAAGGGAAATGGATCCGTTCCGCAGACGTGCGGAAGAGATGGGCATTGAGCTAATAGAAAATGCTCATTTGATGAACGATGACGAGTTGCTTGCACGTTTAAAAAAGGCAACAGAATAGATTTGAATGCCCGTTCAGACTTAACGCGCCTGCAAATGCCCGATCGGCAGCGTAAATTTAAATGCTTAAATAACTAAATGCGGAAACAAAATTTTCAGCCGCCGGCATGGAAGTCGGCGGCTGTTTCCAAATGTTATCGAAATGAAACTATTCCGCTTTCGGCTCGCTGTTCTGTTTCAGCAGCGGCAGCAGTTCCTCAACACTCAGAACTTTTCCGCAGCAAAGCAGTTTGCCGTCAACGATGAGCGCGGGCGTTGTGATAATGCCCATTCGGGTGATTTTCACAAGATCACTTATGGTTTCAAGCTCGGTTTCCGGGATATTCGCCTGCTTCATTGCGGCAACAACGTTGTCGCGAAGCTTTGCGCAATGTGCACAGCTGCCGACAAGCACCTTGATCCTTGCACCGTTAACAGCTGCGGGGATAATGCGAACCTCGTTTTGTCCTCTTTTTTTGAGAATACTGTTAATCTTAATGAATGCCATAATAATTCACCGCCTTTTAACCTTATGTATCACGATTGAATATCGCACATTCGCAGCAAGGGGCAGAGCGCTTATTGCTCCGCATACTCTCTGTGGACATATTTACTCGTTGTCAGTTTCAGCAATGCACCGTAATCGGGGATGAACCTCAGTGTGTCGCCGACTTTGTATTTTTTGCAGTTGGTGAGGTTGACGATTAAGTGGTCGCTGCTTGCACCGATAATCTCAACATCGGGGTCAAGCGGGGTGAGTCCGTCGGGGTTCACATCCTGCCTTCCGATTGCAAGAATGCCTCGAATCATTTCACCGCGATCTTCAAAAGTGACACGTTCACCGAATGCATTAAGACCGCTTGTTCCGATAGGTTTGCTGGGTTTGCGCTGAACTTCGACAAGCTCTGCTTCAAGGGTAAAGCAATCTGTATTCAGCCATTTGACGGGCTTACCGCTTTCGGTATTGTTGCCGAGGACGAAACTTTCGCCGAGACGAAGTTGGGTAATGCCTTCGGGGATACGATTTTCCTCCAGCATTGTGAGCATTGAGGAATTACCGCCCGAGACGATGGGAAGGGGGACAGAATACCTTTTGCGCAGCTTGTCTGCAATTGCAAGCAGTCCGCCGAGATTCGTTTCATCGGGAATGATGCCGCCGTAGCAGGTAAGGTTAACACCGATTCCGTGGAATTCAAGTGCAGGTTCGGCAAGAATTGCTTCCGCTGCGGAGAAAATCTGCGCTTCATCCGTGTTGAAAATGCCCTCCCGCAAGTCGCCCATATCGACCATAAGAATAATCTTATGCACTTTGCCGAGCTTTTTTGCAGCACCGCCGATAAGTCGAATGGTTTCTTTTTCGCTCTGCATTGAAATGTCGGCATAGCGGACGACATCTTCGACCTCGCTCTGCATTGAAATGCGAAGCAGCTGAGTCGGTTTATCGGAATGAAGCTCCGCAATTGCGGCAAGGTTCTGCACGCGCGAATCAGCAAAAGCATCCGCTTCGCTTTCTGAAATCATTCTGCAGATACGTTCATCGGCGCAGAAGACTTTCGTGACAATCGCGGTTTTAATGCCGACAGCGTGACAGCGGTCAACCAGTCTGTCAAGGTTCGTACGCAGTTTGAACAGGTTTATTATCAGTTTCGGATTCATATTATTACCTCAGGTTTTGCAGCCGTTTTTGATGTTTGAGTTTTAACCCGCAGCAAAAAAGGTTAAAGGTTGCTTTCATCGATGCTCTGCTTGAGCAAATTCAGCGCAGCGTCGGGATACTCCTTCGAAAGCACTCCGAGAGAAGCCATTATATAATGATTATCGTACAGCAGCTTCAGCCTGCCGGGTTTTGGATAGAGCATCATCCCGCCGGAATTGCAGTCCGCAAGCTTGCGCATTATTTGTTCACGATTCGGAAGCCTTGTCAATGCACCGCCTGTGCCGACAAGATATTTGAGCGTTGAAAGATCCTTGCCTTCCGCAATTGTTTGCCTTCCGCGCGGAGTGTAAATATATCGGAGTGCGCCGGCATGACGTTCAATCGCCGTAAGACCCGCTGCCAGACAAAGCCTTTCGGTAAGCTTGAATTGCTCCGGAGTGTTTGGAATCGGGCAATATCTGCTCATCACTTCGGCAGTATTAATGCCGAGTTCGGCGGAAAGCTTATCACTGCCCAACATATCAACAAGGTTTTTTGCATTCACGAAAAGGCCGAGATCACCCTCAACGGTACGCTTTGCAAAAGGCTCGGGTGTTGTCTGCATGACTGCAATTTCATCGGAACCTTTTGTGACGGAATGAACATCCGTGGTTGCACCGCCGATATCAATAACGGCAAGGTCGCCGATATCGTTGTATAGAAGCTGTGCTGCCTCCATAACAGCGCCTGGAGTGGGGATTATGTTGCCCGTAACCATATCGCGGATATGCTCCATGCCGGAAGCCTTAATGATGTGTTCCTCAAACACGGCGTGAATAATCTTGCGTGCGGGCTCGATGTTCAAAAGGTCGAGTTTCGGATAGACGTTTTCTGTTATATAAACCGGAATGCCTGCTCTTGAAAAAACATCCTCAATAATGCGGCGATTCTGAATATTTCCGCCGTAAATAACGGGGGCCTTCAAACCGGAAGCGGCAATGAGCTTTGCGTTATAAACAGCCGTTTCGCGTTCGCCGTAATCCGTTCCGCCGGCAAGCAGGATAAGGTTTGGGTCGATTGCTTTAATATCGTCAATGTCGAATTCACTCAGTTTGCCCGCTGTTGCAAGTTTGATGATTGCACCTGCACCGAGAGCCGCCGCCTGAGCGGCCTTCACGGTCATATCATAAACAAGTCCGTGTACGCACATGCGCAATCCGCCCGCAGCACTGGACGTTGCGAACATTTTTCCGTATTCAATATTTTGTGCTCCGAGATTCTGTGCAAGGTCATTTACTGCTTCGGTCAGACCGATGCGAACATCACCTGCAAGCACGCTTGTCGGAGCCTGTCCCTGCCCGATAAAACGCGGCGTATCGGTTTCAATGCCGTTAAAGGCGTTTACAAGCGTTGTTGTTGAGCCGATTTCGGCAACAAGAATATCAATAAACATAGAGTATCTGAAATTTGCACGTTTCTGCGGAGAAACCGCAAAAACAAAACTTCGGGGGGATGGCAACTTGATTGACCGTCCCCCTTTGTGTCAGCATATACCGAGAACGTCAGGAGAGTTCCCGCGTAATATTATTTGTTTTCGCTGTTGGCCTTTTCGGCTGCCGCTTTTTCCATTTCCCACCTGCGTTTAACAAGGAAGGTTGCATTATGGACACCGCGGCTGCCCCTGCCGAAGCCTTCATCCGCTCCCGCTTTGCGTGCAAGTTCGGGAGTGACCTGGGTGCCGCCTGCGATGAAGATAATCTTATCGCGGATACCCATTTCACGCGCAATAGCATCGATTTTGGCGATATTCTTGTAGTGAATGTCGTCATGGCTGATGATGGTGGATGCCATGATGGCATCTGCATTCAGCTCGACTGCTGCGTTAACGAGTTTTTCGGGCGGGCAGGATGTGCCGAGGTAATGCACTTCGATGCCGTATTTTTCAATGCCGCCGTGCTTAATGTCGATGATCTCACGAAGACCGACAGAGTGCTCGTCTTCACCGACGGTTGCGGCAACGACCTTCATCGGACGACGTTCGATATCGGCGCGGATAACGTCATCGCTCAGAACATCGGGTTCCTTGGGAATGACAAGGGAATCAACATCGATTGCGAACGGAACTTTGCCCTTGACCTCGATGCGGGTGCCTTCCTGCGAATGCATGATTTCACGGCTGATAACTTCGCATTCGACAAGATTCATGCGCTTTGCACATTCAAGCGCAGCCGCTTCCGCAATGGGCTTGGGTGCGGGGAAGAACATGGTGAGCATGACAGTGCCGTCTGCAAGCCATTCCATTTCAGGACGAATCTGCTTGCCGCCTGCAACGAAATCTTTGACTTCTTCCATACGGACATGGCAGTTGTCGGTTTCGTCCAATTCATCAATATAGATGATCTTTTCGGGACATTCAAGCGTGCAGCCGCCGATGAGTGCGGAGGGATTGTCTACAAAATCGGGATTGTACTGCTCAACGTTGTTGTAGCCGTAGTGTGCGGTGACGGGGGCCATGTAGTCAGCTTCACGCTTGAAAATTGTTCCGGCACCGATGCCGCCGTCAATTTTCCTCGCAATGCCGTCGCCGTTGCGCTCGGGGTAAATGCCGCTGTCAACGAAGAAGCCTTCTTCAACGGCGTTGAAATAGCCGCCGAGTTCAAGCATTTCTTCCATGAAGAGGATCGCTCTTTCCTTCAGCTCGCGTGCTTTTTCACGCAGATAGCCGCTGTCTTTCAGCTCGACCATTTCCATAAGGCCGTCGAGACCGACGAGAGTCTGCTTCGCGGTGTCGCATGCTTCGATATTGTAAATATGCCACGGCACGTTGCGGCCCTCATCGGGCGTGATCGTGCTCTGGATATCCGCACTGGTGAGCTTGGAGATGAACATGTTCAGAACGTGGGTGACGGTTGCTTCACGGGTACTGGACTCAATATATTTTGTGTTCATCTGAGCGCGCATACGGTATTCATGGAACAGATCGCGGAGAGCAACCGCATAAGGAAGATCCATGTATACGCAGGGCGCGGGGGTTGCCGTCGGGGGAACGGTGGACAGGCAGATGTTCTTTTTGTTAATGCCGACGCGCGCAGAGAAAATTGCATTGATACCGTGCTGAACCATAAGCTCGGGCATGACTTTCCATGCTTCACGTGCGGTTGCGTTTGCATTGTGTGCGCCGTCAATCTGCGCCATGCCGGCCCATGCGATAAGCTTCTTGCTTTCGCACGCATCAACAAACGAACGAATCATATTGATGTTGCGGTAGATGACGTTGTACTGCGGGTCCTGGTGAACGCCGTTTACGCCTTCTTCTGCAAACATAACAGCAATATCGGGGCCTGCAACGCCGGAAACATAGCTGTGGTAGTTGATGGGTCTTCCGACTTCATCCTCGATCATGTCGAGTGCCTTGCGCTGTGCACGAACCTGCTTGCGCGTAATGGGAACGCCGCCCATGCCTTGAGGTGTGCCTTCGATAAGTCCGTCGAAGTGGCTCTGTCCGGCCGTGCGGATAACCATTATGTGATCTGCGCCGTGGTGCGCTGCCATACGCATTCTGCGAATATCATCCTCAAAGCGGCCGGATGCGATTTCTGTCGTGATAACAGGCGCGGGCTGCGGGTCGATGTTCTCGAAATAGTGTGCGGGGGGAAGGGGAACGCTCGACTTGAGCGGTTCGGTGCAGTCGTGGTAAACAAAGGGTCCCATATGCAGGTTTTCAACGGGTTTGCGCCACGTCCAGCCCCTGCGGCGGGGACGGTAGTTTTCAAGATCTTTGAGGATCTCGGCAACGTCAATGGGTTTATCGGGGGAAAGTTTATAGTCGCTCATCAGTTGTTGCCTCCGTCAAAAAGTTTTTCAGCTTCATCCCAAAGCTTGCCATCGGCAAGTGCGAGCCCTGCCGGGCGGATTTCGGAGTTCTGCGCTTTTGCAAGGCGGTAAATCACGTTGCCTGCGCCGTGCGCAATGAGGTTATGTTCAATGCAGCCGTCAACAATGGCTTTTGCTTCGATGGAAGAAAATCCCATGCGCAGCAGAACGGAACGTTCAACGGCGGGGGAGGTGTACTCGTAACCCATTTTAAGAAGGGGGTCAACGAGCTTGTTTGCAAGCTCCCAAAATCTTGCTTCAAGCTGATCATCGGTCAGATTTGCAAGATGAGCTCTGCGTTCCTGGAAATCATCGGTTCTTTTCATATATTCTCCCTTTTGCAGATAATGTTTCAACCATGGGGGATATGCGGTGCGGGAATGAGTCGAAAAGCGGAAATCCGATGCACCGCACGGGGGGTCGGTCTATGCGGCATTAAAAATGTTAATGCCGCTGTGACGCAAATTACAGTCCGGCTATAACGCTGCGGACAAATTCTTCGCTGCTGTTGGTTTCTTCAACAAGGTAGCGAATGTCGTCATCGGTAAGCTCATCCTTGTGCGTTCCGACGGCATTCTTGATATTGGACCTGCGAACGCGGTCAAGGTCAACGTCATCAACCCTGATAAGGCTCGGATGTGCGGGCAGAATGATGTTTTTGCCGGGTATCTCATCCTTGGGGTCGCCGAAGTGGATGTCGATGCCGTTCTGCCTTGCAAACGAAAGCTGGGGATTGATATGCTTGCCTGCGCCGGTGTATTCGGTCTCCTGCACAACGATGCACTGATCTTCGTCCATTTCCTGTGCAAGACGGAATGCTGCTGCAAGAGCGGTGTTGCCTGCGGGTCCCTTTTCAAGGCCTTCGAGGGAAGCGAGAGTTTCGGTGATGAAGAATACGCTGCCCTGAGAAACGGTAACATACCTGTCCATGTAGCGGAGGGGACGTGCCGCACTGCGCGGAACATCGGAACGGTCAGGGTTTACGCAGAACGGAACGCCGAAGCCTGTGTGCCCGGTTGTGAAACTCTTTTTGTTGAACTGAGCATCGCTTGCCATGTGCAGGCCGGTGAGGTTGACGCTTGCACCGATAACTTTTGCATGACAGTCGGCTTTGCGCAGACCGCGTGCAGTGCCGGTGAGATTGCCGCCGCCCGCATTGGTGCAGACAACAACATCGGGATCACGATCAAACTTTGCACGGAACTGCTGAGCGATTTCATAACCCAGAGTTTCAACACCGGCAATGCCGAACGGGGTGTAGAGGGAAGCGTTGAAATAGCCTGTTTCTTCAAGCAGGCGGAGAACCGTGCTGAAAAGCTCGGGACCGACGGTGAGCTGGACAACTTCTGCACCGAGAGCTTCGCATTTGCGTGCTTTTTCAATGATTTCCGGCTGACCTACTCCGCGGCTGTCGTAGCACTCCTGAACAACGATGCATTTAAGTCCCGCCATTGCGGCATGGCATGCAACCGCTGCGCCGTAATTGCCGCTGGTTGCGGTGACAACGCCCTTGTAACCAAGCTTTTTTGCCTGATAAACGCTTGTGCAGGAACGCCTTGCTTTAAAGCTGCCGCTGGGGTTGGTTGCTTCGTCCTTGATGAAGATCCTTGCGCCCTTGCCGGCGGGAGCACACTTCCTTGCGAGTGCGGTGAGATTGCGCAGCTCGATGAGCGGCGTATTGCCGACGCTGAACAGAGCCTGAACGCGCTGCAGCTCGGGCAGGGTATAACCGGTTGCGGCCATCATTGCTTCGTAGTCAAAGCCGATGCCGGGTTTTTCAAAACTTTCGTAATCCATGCCGACGGAGTTGCGAATGATTTCGTTCTTTCGCGCCATAATTGCCGCATAGCTGTTGTCTTTCATCATTCGTTACCTCCGAAAGTGATTTCGCGAACCATATCGCCGATTTTGAGAACTTCGGGAATCAGAAAGCCGAAATTATGCTCAAAATAAGGTGCTTCGTTCACGAGTTTGCCCGTCGCATGACGGCCGGTGCGGGTAATGACTTCGACTTCATCGCCGACTTGCGCTTCGTCCTGCTGCAAATAGCCTTTTACCCACATTTCAAGGGGGTGAGATTTCGTATCCTCGGGCAATGCGCTCGAACGTTCTTCCGGGGTCAGAACGATGTTGTGAATCTGAACCCAATCGCCTTTCTTTGCCATAAAAACCTCCGAATCATTTTAAGCGGTTTTTGAATCTTCCTGCCTTAACGGGAGTGCGGCGGGGGAGACGCATAAAACCGAGTAAAGCCTATAAATTATTATTTTTCGATATAATCCCTGAAATCGCCCATGATCGCGTGGGGAACGGGGAGATCAAGCATGGTCTTGAGGCCGGGGCGTGCATTGATAACGTGAGGAATCATGTTTACGACCATGGCAATGGTGCCGATGCCGCCGTCAACTTCGGGACGGACGCTCATGTTAACCTCGGGAGAGCCTTCAAGCACGATGTAGTCACCGGTATGGGTGCCTTCCATTTCGGGCTCGATTTGCTGCGGATGAACCATATCGATTTTGACTTCACCGTCAACATAACCCTGTCCGGTCATATTAACGCCCGCAACATCGCCTGCTTTTGCATAGCCGTAAGGGGATTTTCTGTCAACGCTGGTTACGATTGCAGACATCTGCTGTTCGAATTTGTCGATCTTCCAACCGAGAGCTCTTGCGATCATGCCGACGGATTCCGCAAAGCCGACGTGACCCGCAAGAGTTCCGTTTTCAACACCTGTGTTGAAGTCGTTAACGCTGAGACCGACACCCTGCTCTTCCATAACGGCGGGACCGAAGGGAGACAGGCTGTTGACCCTGCGGCAGGTGACCTTTTCAACATCTGTCATGCAGCCGCTGAGGCAAATTGCAAGAAGATCCATCATAAGGCCGGGGTTAATGCCGGTGCCGAGGATGGAAACGCCGTGTTCCTTTGCAAGCTTGTCCATTTCGGCGGAAAGCTCGGGTTCCTGTGCCATGGGGAAGCTCATTTCTTCCGCAGTGGAAACAACATTTACGTTCTGCTCAACAACAAACTTAATTTTGTTGAATGCCTTGCGGGTAAAGGAATCGGTTGCAATAACGCAGATATCGCAGTTGCCGTCGTGGACAACTTCTTCGATTTTGGGGTTAACAAGAACATCATCGCGGGAACCGCGGTCGATTTCGAGCAGTTCATAGATGCTCCTGCCGACGCGTGCGGGATGGATGTCGCATACACCGACGATGTCAACACCTTTTTTTCTTAAAAGAACCTTTGCAATGCCGGAACCCATTGCGCCGAAGCCCCAAAGAGCCACTTTTACATTTTCCATATAATTTCCTCCTGAATATGTGCTGTTAAGCAAGTGACGGCTGAGACTGTTTTCGAATAAATACGGAAACGATTTTATCCAAAACAGATTATTCAGCCATTTCTCAACTTTTTAAGGCAAATAATACTCTCGATATTATGATGCCGCTTCAATACAGGCATATTATACCACATTGAATCAAATAATGGAACACCTTCACGGTTATTCATTCTGCATTAAGCGGGAAAGTTTTTTATTATCGGCATCCAAACAAGCGGCACATGCAGCCGTAAAGAACAAAAGCACCGATTCCTGAGGCGTTTGCCGGGAATCGGTGCGCTTTCCGAAAATAAATTCGGGAAAAACCATATGTCGAAAGGCGGTATTATTTTGCTGCTTCCTCGACTGCAACCGCAACTGCAACGGTTGCGCCAACCATTGGGTTGTTGCCCATGCCGATAAGCCCCATCATTTCAACATGCGCGGGAACGGAGCTGCTGCCCGCAAACTGAGCATCGGAGTGCATACGTCCCATAGTATCGGTCAGACCGTAGCTGGCAGGACCTGCCGCCATGTTGTCGGGGTGAAGTGTTCTGCCCGTGCCGCCGCCGGAAGCAACGGAAAAATACTTTTTGCCGTTTTCAACGCAGAGTTTTTTGTAAGTGCCTGCAACGGGGTGCTGGAAGCGGGTGGGGTTGGTTGAATTGCCGGTGATGGAAACATCAACATCCTCAAACTTCATTATTGCAACGCCTTCGTTTACATCGTCCGCACCGTAACAGCGAACTGCGCTGCGTTCACCGCTGCTGAATGCTTTTTCGCTGACGATATGAAGCTCGCCGGTGTAGTAATCATAGTTTGTTTCAACAAAGGTGAAGCCGTTGATGCGGGAGATAATGTAAGCGGCATCTTTGCCGAGTCCGTTAAGGATGACCTTAAGCGGAGTCTTGCGAACCTTGTTTGCGGTTTTTGCAATTCCGATTGCACCTTCGGCAGCGGCAAAACTCTCGTGACCTGCGAGAAATGCAAAGCACTTTGTGTTTTCGTTCAGCAGCATTGCACCGAGATTGCCGTGGCCGAGGCCGACTTTGCGCTGGTCCGCAACCGAACCGGGGATACAGAACGCCTGAAGACCCTTTCCGATGTACTCTGCGGCTTCGGCTGCATTTTTTGCGCCTGCCTTGATTGCGATCGCAGCACCGACGGTGTATGCCCAAACTGCATTTTCAAAAGCAATGGGCTGAATTCCGAGCACGATTGAACGGACATCGATTCCATTATCGGAAACAATCTGCTGCGCCGCTTCAAGGCTCTCGATCCCGTATTCACCGAGAACGGAGTTAATCTTGTCGATCCTTCTGGAATATCCTTCAAAATTAATCATAACGGCACCTCATTTCATTCTTTTCTTGGGTCGATAACCTTTGCAGCTTCGTTGAATCTGCCGTAGGTGCTCAGGAACTTTTCGTAGGCTTCGTTCGGCGTTGCGCCTTTGCCTATGGCTTCCATCATTTTGCCGAGGTTGACAAACTGATAACCGATTATCTCATCATTTGCATCAAGAGCAAGCTTTGTGACATAGCCTTCGGTCAATTCAAGATATCTTGCGCCTTTTTCGCGTGTGCTGTAAGTCGTGCCGATCATGCTGCGAAGCCCTTTGCCAAGGTCTTCAAGCCCGGCTCCGATTGCAAGCCCGTCCTGGGAAAACGCGCTCTGGCTGCGTCCGTAAACTATCTGCAAAAACAACTCGCGCATGGCGGTGTTGATAGCATCACAGACAAGGTCGGTGTTGAGAGCTTCAAGAATCGTTTTGCCGGCAAGGATCTCGGCGGCCATTGCGGCGGAATGAGTCATGCCGCTGCATCCGATGGTCTCGATAAGAGCTTCTTCAATAATGCCGTTCTTGATGTTCAGCGTGAGCTTACATGCGCCCTGCTGCGGCGCACACCAACCGACACCGTGCGTGAAGCCGCTGATGTCGGAAATTTGTTTTGCTTTAACCCAATTGCCCTCTTCGGGAATGGGAGCAGGATCATGCACCGCGCCCTTGCGGACGAAGCACATATTGTTCACCTCATGTGTATATTCCATTGTCGGTTTCCTTTCATCCTTAAAAATCGGCTTTATTTTATCATATTCTTCCCGATTTTCAAGATATTATTTTTGAAATCTGTGTAAAAAATTTTGAATACCGTTCATAAACAGAAAAAAGAGCCGACAAAATCGACTCTTTAATGGTCTGGGTGAGAAGATTCGAACTTCCGGCCTCTTGAACCCCATTCAAGCACGCTACCAAACTGCGCTACACCCAGATATTCGGTTGTCGTCCGCTCTTTCGAACACTGTTCTCTCGCGAACGATGTGTATTTTAGCACTTGAGTACGGATATGTCAACCCCTTTTTTCGTATATTTTGAATTTTTTTGTCCGATACGCTTGACGCCACAAAAAAAAGCATTGCAATTAAATGAAAAACCGAGTTTTATATATAAAACAATGCAGAATTTGCTCTGTTTGCGGTGCGGTTAAACAAAAAGAGCGGAACTCAATGACCATGGGTCACAAATTCCGCTCGAATTTAATTGCCTGCGACGAAAAAACAAAGTTTGTTTTGTCAGAATATCAGCGCAAACAGTTTAAAGAGCCAGTTTGCCGCAACACCCGCAGCGAGACCGCCGATGGTGTGGCTCGCAATTGCTTTTCCGGTCAGGTCGGGACGCTTGAGGGACTGCATCATTGAGGCATGAGTGCTGAGGTAGCCGCTCCAGCACATGCACATGGAAGTGAAGACCGCAATATCATGTGCCGTGACCGAACCCGCTTCCGCAAGCTCTTTGACGATTCCGGTTGCTGCGCCGGCGGAACCGAGCGCCGTAATGGGGACAGCTATTGCATCGGTGGAGGAAAACCCGAACAGAGGCTGCAAAATGAACTTGATTGCATTCGCTGCGCGGGGGAGCAGCGAAATGCCTTCGTAAGCCGCGCCGGTATACACACCGCCTTCGGGGGCACCTTTTGTAAGCATCATAACGATGGTGCAGATAACGAGCACGCCGGGAATGATGCTGAGTCCGATGTCAACGCCGCTCTTGCCGCCGTCGAGTGCAGCAGTCAGAATGCGCATGCCGAGACTTTGTTTTTTGCGAACACCGCCTGAAGACTGTTCGGAGGGGTCAAAAGCGGAGTCCTCGACGTATTCCTCTGTGCCGAAGATTTTTTTTGTTTGCATGAGCATCAGCCTTGTGCTTACGACACTGCCGATGATTGCACCGAGGTTGCCGATGAGAATTGCGGACACAACGCTGCCGCCCTGAATATTGCCGAGACCGAGCATGAACGTGGAAACAATAAGCCCCATTCCGAATGCCGTGCCGAGGTTAGTCAGGCCGTAAAGCTGATATTTCTTGAAGTACTTGCGAAAACCGTGATCTTCCGCGAGAGAAAGAATTGCAGGATTGTCGGAAAGATAAGTTGTGACTATGCCGAGAGCGGCAGCACCGGGCAGGCCGTATATAGGCTTCATAAGCGGGGAAAGCAGGTGATTGAGCATTGCAACAACACCGAACTCCGTGAGCAGTGCGGAAACTGCACCCATGATGACTGCGATCGCCATGATGTAAAGACATGTATCGGTCAAAAGAGCGAATGCGGTATTCATTACTGTGCTGAGCATGTTCGAAAGCCCCATGGGGATTGCAAACAAGGTAAAAAGACCGATGAAGAAGATGAGGAATACTATCGGAGTGACCCAAAATGAAATTCTGGATTTGGGAAGTTTTTTGGTTTTTCCGTTTTTATTCCGAACGGGCTGCTGTGCGTTTTCCATGTGATTTCCTTTCGGAGAAGCTGTATTATGCATGAGGTGCAGCGAGCGGACGGATTAATCCGCACCGAATCATTCACCTTTGCACAATTCGATACTATACAACAAAAAGGATTGCAATTAAACTGAATGTTTGTTATCATATCCATAAGAAAACCGAATGGATCGCGGCGGAAGGGCGTTTGCTGCGGAAACGGAAGGGTAAAGGCATGAACATTGATAACTACAGGGTTTTCATCCGCGTTGCAAAAATAGGCAATCTGACTGCGGCAGCGGAGCAGCTGGGTTATACTCAGTCAGGAATCAGTCACATAGTATCGGCTCTTGAACAGGAATTCGGCTTTCAGCTGCTGCGGCGAAGCAAAACGGGCGTTTCGCTGACGCAGGAGGGGGAGCGGATACTGCAGACGCTGCGCGAGGTTGTGAACAGAGATGATATGCTGAAACAGATAGCGGCGGAGATAAAGGGGGTACGCATGGGTAAAGTGCGTGTTGGTGCTTTTTCAAGCGTTGCCGTCTGTTGGCTGCCGAAAATCATAGCGGAGTTCGGCAATGAGTATCCGAATATTTCTATTGATGTCTCAGTCGGAACATACAAGACCATAGAGGATATGATAATTGCCGAAGAGGTTGACTGCGGATTTATGAGCGGGACGATGCGCAAGGAATTAAAGTTTGTCCCGCTGTGCGTTGACAGGATGCTTGCGCTTGTACCCCCGAAACTTCTGCCGTCCGGCTGTAAGACCCTTCCGCTTGAAGCAATATCCGACATTGATTTCATTATCCCGGGAGAGGGATCGAACTATGATATCGGAAGAATTCTCCGTACGGCCGGTGTACGGCCGCGTGTAAAATACAGCGTAAGCGACGACTATGCCGCCGTTGCAATGGCGGAAGGCGGACTCGGGATGACCATTGTCCCGGAGCTGATACTCAAGGGCATAGGCGGAAACCGTGCGGCGGTCGAGCTTGAACCTGCCTGCACAAGAACGATCGGAATCGCGGAACGTTCAATCGGCACGGGTTCGCCTGCATGCGCAGCATTTATGCGCTTCACGGAGAACTGGGTCAAAAGGAATTCGGAGGATGCGATTCAATGACGAATGCCGAAAAGCAGCGAATTCGTTCTTTTCAAAACGGTGCGGCAATGTTATAATGAACTTAATAAGGAACGGAAAATGCGGATACAGGGCAGTTTGGCTTATGTGTTTGCCGGCTGTCCGTGTTTGTTCGGCTGAAGGAACATTATGCCGATTTTCGGAATATTGAACAAAACTTAAAGGAAAACCGATTATGAAATGGAAAGAAATAACAATATATACAACCGAGGAAGGAACAGAGATAATTCTTGCACGGCTTGATATGCTTGGGATTACCCAGGTTAACATAGTTCAGGGCGATGAGGAGATTGACGCGCTGCTGCATTCGTGTGAAAAATACTGGGATTATGCGGATGAGGCCGCAATGGGAAAACAGCCTTCCGTACAGGCTTATGTTTCCGATGTTCCCGAGAATGCCGCAGTGGAGCAGGCGGTGCGAAATTCGATTGCGGAATTGGACGGTATGCGCAGCGAAATCGGCATTGATATGGGTTCGTTAAAAATCGAAGTGCGCAGCGTGGATGAGGAGGACTGGGCGAATAATTGGAAAGCGTATTTCAAACCGATGCCTGTCGGCGAAAAGCTGCTTGTCTGTCCTTCATGGGAAAAAATCCCGGATGGGAACACACGCGCGGTTCTGAAAATTGACCCCGGAATGGCTTTCGGAACGGGAACTCACCACACAACGCGCATGTGCCTTGAATTGCTTGAAAAAAACATTAAGAACGGTGATCTCGTTGCAGATCTCGGCTGCGGCAGCGGAATCCTTTCGATTGCCGCTTCACTGATGGGGGCAAAAGAAACCTATGCAATTGATATTGATCCGGTCGCGGCGCGCGTTGCTGCCGAAAACGCCGAGCTGAACGGAATTGATATGTCAGGCTACTTCATCAGAATCGGAGATATTCTTTCCGATGAAAAATTCCGAGACGATATTTCTGGAAGGCAGTATGATATTGTGCTTGCAAACATTGTTGCAAACGTCATTATCGCGTTTGCACCCGTAATTCCGCAGCTTATGAAACCGGACGGAAAGCTCATTGCCTCCGGAATAATTGCGGACAGGCTGGATGAGGTGCTTGATGCCCTGAAGGCTAATGGACTTGAAGCTGTTGAAATATGCAGCGGCGAAGATTGGCGTGCAGTGCTTGCGGCGAAAATATCGTAAGCAATACTTAGTACAGGTGCAGCAGCGCTGCGAACGTCCGGATATAAAACGGTGAAAGCTGAATCGGCTTATGAGAAGATTTTTTACTGATAAAAAACTGACCGTCGGAACGGAAATTGTCCTTGACGGCGAAGAAGCAAAACACATCATGACGGTGCTTCGAATGAAACCGGGCGATGAACTTTTGCTTATCAACGGAACCGGCAGGGAAATGACTGCACGTATTTTGAACGAGAACAAGGGTGAGGTACGGCTTGAAGCAATTTCCGATGCACCGTGCCCGTCGGAGCCTTTGAATCGTGTAACGCTGTTCCAATGCCTGCCGAAAACGGGAAAGCTTGAGCTGATAATTCAAAAATGTGTTGAACTCGGCATATTTGCAATTCAGCCTGTTTATTCAAAACGCTGCGTTGTGAAACCCGAAGCAAAGGAGTCAAAACTTTTACGATTCAATCGGGTTGCACAGGAGGCGGCAAAGCAGTCCGGGCGCGGGCGAATTCCGAAGGTCGGCCCCGTTCAAAATTTGAATGAATGTGATTTTTCGGGATTTGATGCCGTGCTTATAGCATACGAGGATGAGGAAAAAACGACTCTGAAACAGGCTTTGAGAAAGGCGTTCGGTGAAGAAAAAGGCAAATCCGACGAAGGCGGGAACGATATTGCAATAATTATCGGGCCCGAGGGCGGTTTTGAACCGACAGAGGTTGAATCTGTCCTTAAAAACAGTCCTGCGGCAAAATCCGTATCACTCGGTAAAAGGATTTTGCGAACGGAAACCGCAGGAATGGCAATGCTTGCAATGCTCATGTATGAGCTGGAGGGATGATGCGCTGCTGCTTTATTACACTCGGCTGTCGAGTGAACCAATACGAGAGTGATGCCATGGCGGAGCTCTTAACTCAGGCGGGATTTGAAATCACGGAGAACCCGGCCGAGGCTGATGTCTGCATTGTCAACACATGCACCGTTACGAATATTGCAGACAGAAAATCACGCCAAATGCTTTCAAAAGCGCATAAACTGAACCCGAATGCAAAACTTATTGCGGCAGGCTGCTTTGCGCAGCGAAGCCCGGAAGCGGCGGCAAAACTGGAGGGTGTTTACGCTGTGCTCGGAAGTGCGGACAAGAACCGCGTTGTCGAACTTGTAAAAAGCATTGCTGAAGGACGGGAAAATGAACCGAAAAGCGAAAAATGCAATTGCGGAGAAAAAGAATTGTGCGATTGCTGCGGCGGTATGAAAAAATTCGAACAACCCGAAAACTCGGAATGCAGCGGGAATGCAGCCGGAGGAGCAAAAATCCTTGTCAGAGATGTTATGCATGAACACGAATTTGAAGAAATGAGTGCCGTTCATGAGGGACGCACACGCGCCTATCTCAAAATTCAGGACGGATGCAACATGTTCTGCACTTATTGTGCAATTCCGTATGCACGCGGCGGATTACGTTCGCGCTCGATTGAGTCCGTTCGTGCCGAAGCCGAAAAGCTTAACAACGAAGGATTTTCCGAGGTTGTGCTGACGGGAATTCATCTGATGAGCTATGGCAGGGATTTACGCAGCGGTACGGATATACGCGATGCCGTGCGCTGCTTTGACGGACTGAACAATATAAAACGTATTCGCTTCGGTTCGCTTGAACCGCATATGATGACGGATGAAATAATTGCCGAACTTGCAGATAATAAACGCATATGCAGGCAGTTCCATCTTTCACTGCAAAGCGGTTCGGACACGGTGCTTGAACGAATGCGGCGCGGATACACGAGCGGGCAGTATTTTGAATTGTGCCAAAAACTGCGCAGGGCGTTCGGCGGCGAAACAGCCGTTACAACCGATATTATTGCGGGTTTTCCGGGCGAAACGGAAGAGGAGCATCTTGAAACAATCGAATTCATGCGCAAAGTGGGTTTTGCGAAAGTTCATATCTTCCCGTATTCAAGGCGAAGCGGAACAAAGGCGGATGCAATGCCGGGTCAGCTGTCAAATGCCGAAAAAAGCCGCAGAGCAGGTGAGCTTATTGCTGTCGGCAGGGAATCGGAACACGAATACCTTAAACAATACGTTGGAGAAACAGTGAACGTTTTGATAGAAAAATGCGTCGATAACGTTTCATACGGATGCACGGATACATATGCAGCGGTCAGAATAAACAGCGCAATAACGCCCAACACATTTGCGGACGTTAAAATAAAATACATCAAGGAGGACATGAATGGAGAATTGTATCTTTTGTAAAATTGCCGCGGGAGAAATACCCTCAACAAAGGTGTACGAAGACGAGCGCGTGCTTGCTTTTCGCGATATTGATCCGCAGGCGCCGGTGCATGTGCTGCTGATTCCCAAAAAGCATTTTGCCGATATTCTTGAATGCGATTCCGAAACATTTGCGTATATGCAGGAGATTGTAAAGAAACTTGCAGTTGAACTCGGCATCGCCGAAAAGGGCTTCAGAGTTGTTATCAACACCGGTGAAGACGGCCAGCAGAGCGTTAAGCATCTGCACTGGCATATTCTCGGCGGAAGAAGCATGCAGTGGCCTCCGGGCTGATTTAAACATCAATCACATAAACAAAGTAGTATGAATTGAACAAGGGTTCCGCGGAATTGCGTCCGTGGAACCCTTTTCTTACTGACTTCGGATAAGCTTTAAATCTCTGCTTGCATAATCAGTCGGAGCATTTGAAAGCCGATTAAAAGCTTATTTCAGAAATTTGAAGCTTGAAACGATAGGTGCTTCGATTGCTTTGCCGCTGCAAACACGGAAGAAGCAGATAAGGTTGAGAACAATAGCAATAATTTTACAAGCAAAGGCAGCGACCCACCCGAGAAATGGGATGATAAGGAGCACGAGCGAAAGCAGCGCGGCGATTTGAATCTTCAGTGCCTGGCGCACATGAAAACCGGCATAAGGTGAACTGCTTGATGCAAGCAGAGTGATAATCACGCCGACCCATCCCATAAGATATGGAATGAGCGCGAACACCTTGTTTGCGGAAATGTCAGCGGGGTCAAATTCCGCCGTGTGGTCAAGAGGATCTCCGGAGTAAACCGGCGGTTGGTCTGCAACCGTGGTCAGCGGTGCGCCGCACTGAGTGCAGTGCGAGGCAGAGTCGGGGAAACTCAGATGACAGTTGGTACATACTTTCATATTAATAGCCTCCTATATTTATGCGGAGTATCATAAACTCCGCATAAAGTATATCACGCAGCTGCAGACAAGTCAATACAAATTGATGCATCGAATATCCGGAGAAGAAAAGCAACCGGCGTTTATATTCCGCGCAGCTTTGCGGTTGGAATATATTTCTGAACGATTGAAAGGTATTCGCGCATTTTCCCTTCGCTTGCAGGGGAAAGTCCGGTGCCGATGAGTGCACCGGAATCGACAAACAATTGAAGGAAATAACGTTCTTCGCCTTTAAGCCACTGACCGATGCGCTCGAAATCGGCGGGGGAATGAAGCTCGTTGACAACTGTTGTCCGAAACTCATGCTCAACACCGCTGTTTCTTATAATATCAACGCTTGCAAGCACCGGGCCGATATCGATATTCCGAACACCGGTTAAAACGCTGTAACGCTCGGGGGCGGTTTTGATATCCATCGCAATGTAATTGAGAAGCTTGGCATCAATAAGTCTTTGCAGCAAATCGGGAAAGGAGCCGTTCGTATCAAGTTTCACGAGATAGCCCATTTCGCGGCAGCGCATTATGAATTCGGCGATGTCCGGCTGAAGCAGCGGTTCGCCTCCTGATATGCATATTGCATCAAGCAAACCGCGCCGCTTGCGAAGAAAACCGAAAATTTCTTCACCTGCAATTGTGGGAGTCAACGCAGGACTGATCACAAGATCCGAATTTTGACAGAACGGGCAGCGAAAATTGCACCCGCCCGTGAAAACAGTGCACGCAACCTTGCCCGGGTAATCGAGCAGAGTGACCTTTTGTATTCCTTTAATTTCCATAGATAAAATTCCTTGTTTAATGCCGAAACTGTTATTGCGGACGACACGGTCGGCCGATGTGTGTCGGCAGTGTTTGTATTTTAGACTTTGGGAGACAGAATTTCAACCTCAAAATAATATATTTTTAACTAAGCGAAAAAAACTGTTGACAGAGACAAGGAACGGAGCTATAATGTTAGCACTCAAAGGGAATGAGTGCTAACAACAAGTGCTTCCCGATGAGATGCCCCAAAGGGGCGACGATGATTCAGAGGAGTGTGAGAATATGACGGAAGTTTTGGATGTTCGCAAGATGCGCATACTTCAAGCGATCGTTGATGACTATATTCTCACGGCTTCGCCGGTCGGCTCAAGAACTTTGTCAAAGCGTGACGATATCGAGCTTTCACCCGCAACGATTCGCAACGAGATGAGCGACCTTACGGAGCTTGGTTTTCTTGAACAGCCGCATACGAGTGCGGGCAGGATTCCGAGCGAAAAAGCTTACAGACTCTACGTGAACTCCATTATGGACAGAGCAAAGCTGACCGATGAAGAAGCGGAATACATCAGATGTCATCTGAACACACGCGTTAGCGAGGTCGGCGAAGTGATTCGTGAAACGGCAAGAATGCTTTCGGGCATCACGAAATATACTTCTGTTGTTCAAACCCCGCAGATAAAAAACGCAAGGTTTAAGCGTATCAGTCTGATTCCCGTAACGGACGGAAAGGCATTAGCCGTTATTGTCACCAACAACGGGGCGACTTCAAGCAGAATGCTTTCGGTTCCGGCGGGAGTGACTCCGCGCAGCATTGAACAGCTTGCGGAACTGATGAACGAGCGACTCGCAGGTTACAAACTTACCGATGCGCAGAATACGCTGCTTCCTCTTCTGAAGGAAGAGATCGGTGAACAGGCTGAAACGGTTGCGGCAATGCTTCAACCTCTCACAAACAGCCTGAACAAACAGGAGGTCGAGGTTGTCGGTGCGGCAAATATGCTGGATTATCCCGAATACTCCGATGTTGCAAAAGCAAAGTCGTTTCTGTCAGAGGTTGAAAACGGCAGCTGCATTCAACAGGTGTTCACTCAAAACAAGGACGGCGTTGAGCTGACAGTGCGCATCGGAACCGAGAACGATAACCCCGAACTCAAAGATTGCTCCGTTGTCACGGTAAATTATCGTGTCGGCAACGAGCAGGCGGGTTCAATGGGTGTTATCGGCCCGACAAGAATGGATTACGGCAAGGTTGTTGCGGTGCTTAAATGCGTGAGCGAAAATCTGAGCAATGTTTTGAGTGATATGCTCAAAAAGAATGAATAGCCGCAACAGGCAGCAGAATAATGAAGGACAACGGTAGCAATGCCCGCGTCACGGAGGAAGTTATGGCAAAGGACAAAAAGAAACCCGTTCAGCAGGATGAAAAGATGCCCGCAGAAGCACACGAAACCGTTGAACAGAATTCCGCAGAAAACCGAGCGGAAAATTCAGAGGACAACGGCGGTGTGACGCTTTCAAAGGATGAATTTGAACGCGCAAAAGCCGAAATAGAGCGCATGAATGCCGAAATCGAAACTTTGAAGAAAAGTGCGGATGAGGCAATCGGAGATGCTCAGCGTATCCAGGCGGAATTCAACAATTTTCGCAAGCGCAACGCATCGGTGCGTGCCGAAAGTTACGATGACGGCATCCGCGAAACTATAAAAAACATCCTTCCGGTGCTTGATAATTTCGAGCGTGCCCTCGCAACATCCGACGGTTCACCCTTTTCAAAAGGCATGGAACAGATTCAAAAACAGCTTCTCGACTGCCTCAAAAAGAGCGGACTTGAGGAAATAGAAGCCGAAGGCGTCTTTGATCCGAATATGCATGATGCAGTCATGCGTGATGAAGATGACAGCGACGCCGAAAGCGGAACAATAACAGCCGTTTTTCAGAAAGGCTACCGTGTAAAGGGCAAGATAATCCGCCACACGATGGTGAAAGTCAAATCCTGAGCACAGAACCCGGACACATGCGTTCCGTGTCTTAAAGCGGATCTGCATCAGTCAATCAAAAGCAAAAAACCACCCCTTAACCGGGGATGAAATAAATTTAAAATCCCAAACCCATCGCGGTCGGTGCGGATTCTGTCAGCACCGTTGACGCCGCGGCGGACGGCGGCAATCATATCAAAACATGAACCGTTATTTTCCGCCGGAAAGAAAGGTAAATTATTATGTCAAAGATTATCGGTATCGACCTTGGTACGACCAATTCCTGTGTTGCTGTCCTTGAAGGCGGCGAACCCGTTGTTATCCCCAATCCCGAAGGCTCCCGCACAACTCCCTCTGTTGTTGCGTTCAAAAACGGCGAGCGTATGGTGGGTCAGGTTGCAAAACGTCAGGCTATCACCAACCCCGACAACACCGTAAGCAGCATTAAGCGTGAAATGGGCAGCGATTACCGCCGCACCATCGAAGGCAAGTCCTATACTCCGCAGGAAATTTCCGCAATGATTCTTCAGAAGCTGAAACAGGATGCGGAAGCTTATCTCGGCGAAAAAGTCACTGATGCTGTTATTACAGTTCCTGCTTACTTCTCCGACAGTCAGCGTCAGGCAACCAAGGACGCAGGCAAGATTGCAGGCCTTAATGTTCTCCGTATCATCAACGAACCCACCGCAGCGGCTCTTGCATACGGTATGGATAAGGAAAACAACCAGAAGATCCTGATTTACGACCTTGGCGGCGGCACGTTCGATGTTTCCATCCTCGAAATCGGCGACGGCGTGTTTGAAGTTCTTGCAACTGCCGGCAACAACCGTCTCGGCGGCGATGATTTCGACGATCGTCTTATCAACTATATTGCAGAGGAATTTAAAAAGTCCCACGGAATTGACCTTCGCAACGACCGCATGGCGAAGCAGAGGCTTAAAGAAGCAGCAGAGAAGGCAAAGATTGAGCTTTCCGGCATGGCTTCCGCAAACGTCAATCTTCCCTTCATCACGATGGATGCAAACGGCCCCGTTCATCTCGATATGAACATCACACGTGCAAAGTTCAACGAGCTTATCTCCGATTTGCTCGACAAAACAAAAACTTGCGTACAGCAGGCATTGCATGATGCAGGTCTGAAAACTTCTCAGATTGATAAGGTTATCCTCGTCGGCGGTTCAACCCGTGTTCCCGCAGTTCAGGATCTTGTAAAGAACATCACCGGCAAAGAACCCTTCAAGGGCATTAATCCCGATGAATGTGTTGCGATCGGTGCTGCAATTCAGGGCGGTGTCCTCGGCGGCGAAGTCAAAGACGTTCTTCTTCTCGATGTAACGCCCTTGAGCCTCGGCATTGAGACCCTCGGCGGCGTATTCACGAAGCTTATTGACCGCAACACCACCATCCCCACCAAGAAGAGCCAGGTATTCTCAACTGCGGCGGACGGCCAGACCAGCGTTGAGATCCATGTTCTTCAGGGCGAGCGTGAGATGGCACAGTACAACAAGAGCCTCGGCAAGTTCCAGCTTACAGGTATTGCACCCGCTCCCAGGGGTGTGCCTCAGATCGAAGTCAGCTTTGATATCGATGCAAACGGCATCGTTCATGTAACCGCAAAGGATCTCGGCACGGGCAATGAACAGAACATCACCATCACTGCCTCCACCAACCTGTCCGAGGATGAAATCAACCGCGCAGTCAAAGAGGCTGAGCAGTTCGCAAACGAGGATAAGAAGCGCAAGGATGAAGTTGAAACCCGCAACCATGCCGACACTTTGGTATATGAAACCGAAAAGACAATGAAGGAACTCGGTGACAAGATTGCAGAGAGCGATAAGTCCAGAATCAACGCCGAAGTTGAAAATGTTAAATCTGCTCTCAACGGCAGCGATTCCGAGGCTATAAAAGCTGCAACCGAAAAGCTGACTGAGGTATCCTATGAAGTTTTCGGCAAGATTTATCAGCAGCAGGCTCAGCAGAACGGCGGTGCGGCGGGCTTTGATCCCAACGCGGGCGCAGCGGGCAGCGGCAACAACGGCGGCAGCAACAGCAGCAACGGCAACGATGACGGCGTTGTTGATGCGGATTACGAAGTTGTAGACAACTGATCCCGATTACTCTGATAATAAACGGCGGTGCGGCGGATGATTCCGGCCGGTGCCGTTCAAAGAAAAACTGTTCTGCCGCAGATGCATAAAATAAAGCATTGGCGGCGGAACAAAATGAACAGACCAAGCGTAGGGGCGCGGCAGCTTCTGTCGAGCCCCGAAGGCTTGCATTGCTGCCGAAAGCTTTTTTCGGGGCTCGTACGCAATGCAGGTTGAATTATTATTTCATGGGGGAGCACCATGGCAGAAAAAAGAGATTATTATGAGGTTCTCGGCGTTGAAAAAACGGCGAGCGATGACGAAATAAAATCCGCTTACAGGAAACTTGCAAAAAAGTATCACCCGGATCTGAATCCGAACAACAAAGAAGCGGAAGTTAAATTTAAAGAAGCAAACGAAGCATATGAAGTCCTTTCCGATAAGGACAAGCGTGCGAAATACGACCAGTTCGGGCATGCGGCGTTTGATCCTTCGGCGGGTGCTTACGGCGGCGGCTTCAACGGCTTTTCGGGTGCGGGCTTCACGGGCTCCTTCACAGGATTTGACGATATTTTGAATTCAATGTTCGGAGGCGGCTTCGGCGGAAGAAGCAGGAGTGCGCGTGCAGATGCGCCGATGCAGGGTGAGGATTTGCGCTACTCTTTGACGATAACGTTTGAAGAGGCGGCATTCGGCTGCAAAAAGGAAATTTCGTACAGACGCGAAGAAAAATGCGCCACATGCGGCGGCAGCGGAGCAAAACCCGGAACAAGCAAAAAAACCTGTACACGCTGCAACGGCACGGGTCAGATTCGAGTTCAGCAAAACACAATGCTGGGCACGATGCAGAGTGTTCATCCCTGTGATGTCTGCGGCGGTACGGGCAAGACTATTGAACAGCCCTGCGAAACCTGCCGCGGCAAGGGCAGAGTGAGCAACGCCATGAAGGTTGTTGTTACAATCCCCGCAGGCATTGATGACGGGCAGAGTATTCGCCTTGGCGGGAAAGGTGAAGCGGGTTATAACGGAGGTCCGGACGGCGATTTGCTTGTGACGATTCGCGTGAAGAGCAGCAAACAGTTTGTGCGTGACGGCTATAACCTGTACACAAACCTTACAATTCCCGTAACAACCGCTGTTCTCGGCGGCGAGGTTACTGTTCCCACTCTTTCAGGCGAGTTGAAATATAACGTTCCCGAAGGAACCCAAAGCGGAACAACATTCCGTATGCGAGAGCAGGGCATACAGAAACTGCGCCTCCCCGGCAAGGGTGACCTTTACGTAAATGTCACCGTTGAAATTCCCAAAAAGCTTACATCGGAACAGCGCGAGTTGTTCGAGAAGCTTGCGGAATCAATGGGCACAAGTGTTCCTGCCGGAAAAAAACGGCGCGTACGGAAAAAATAATCAATAAGTTAACAACATCCCATCAGTTAATAAGATAACTTTTTAAAATACAAACAGGGACGGGCAGTCGTTAAGAACTGTCCGTCCCTGTTTTTTGTTTGCCGATGCAGCAGACGTTTTCAGGTTAACCGTATGCTGTTATGCGGACTGCATTGCTTTGCGAATTATCAGGAGTGCATCAACGGATGTTATATCGCCGCTGCCGTCAATATCGCAAATGCTGAAATCAAGGCTGCCGGAAACGGGCGTTGCAATAATCCCAAGGGACATGCGAAGCACGGTGAGGGCGTCGGCAGAAGTTACAACACCGTCGCCGTCAACATCACCGAGAAGGCTGTATTCAGCGGTGACAGTGCGGTTTTCGGTAACGTTGACAAGGCTGCCGTTCCAACCGGTGAAAACATAACCATCATGCGCAGGTGCATCAGGTGCGGTGACATTGCTGCCGTGTTCAACGGAGACTTCGGCGATTGCGGAGCCGTCGAGTCCGTCAACGAATGTAACAGTGTAAACATTGATTGAAAGCACAGCGTCAACCGTCAGGTCTTCGGCAGGCATGGTTTCGGGAACAACCCAACCGGAGAAAGTGTACCCTTCGGGTACGGTGTATTCGGGCACAGTGATTGCTGCACCGACAGCGTAGGTCTGTTCGGCATAGAACTCACCGTTGACGGTGTAGGTCAGCGTGTATTCGGGCAATGATGCGTTCACGGAACCGTTCGTTGTATGAACCTCAATATCGGTGACTGTGCCGCCGACAGGAAGATTAACAAATCTGTTCACATCAACGTTGACAGGAGTTGTGCCGGAGAACTCGGGGTTTACGGTCGCCTTAACGGTGAGCAGAACATTTTCATCTATGCCGTTGCCCGTCATGGGAGCGTCCGCACAGAGTGCGCCGACATAAATCGTGCCGGGCGTTGTGGTGAAGTCGATAACGTTCATGGAAGTGTTTTCGAGAATTGCACCGGGAACGACTTCATTAACGGTCAATTTTGTGCTGTCGTAACCGATATGCATTTCAAGGGTGTGCGCCTCGAACTTGCCGCTGACGGTGACGGGAATCTCGACCTGCTGACCGGAAATCGCGGTGATTTCGGGTGCAGAGAAAGATGCCGAAACGGGAAGTGCTTCAATGAGGATGCGGAGTGTTTCTTCGGCCGCGGTGAGAACATCATAATTGCTGACAAGGGCTTGCTGTTCGACAGTCAGAGCATCATATGCCTGCCTTGCCTCCGCAATTGCAGAGGCGCTTTCAAGGCTCACCTCTCCGATTGCGGAAATCTTTGCTATAACATCGCGAACGGGGGCATTCTGCTGATATTCGTCTTCAAGCTGCTGCAGAACCGCTGCGGCAGCATTTACGTCTTCCTGACTTGCATAAATCGCGGTTGCGGCATTCATGGCAGAGTCCGGAATTTCGATGCCGTGTTCGTTAAGCATTGCGATAAGCGTGCTGAGCCTATCTTTGTTTGCAACGGGGTAGAATGATGTGTTGTCACTGCCGCCCATTGCATAACCGCCGCCGATATCGCTGCCGTAGGCAACGGTGAACTGAACGCGGACAACATCGCCGTCGGACAGATATGAATCTGAGAAGCCGACATTGGGGAACACATTGTTAAGACAGTACATCCAGCCGGAAGCATAGCAATAGTCGAATTCGCCGAGTTCGTTTTCACTGTAGCGATCTTCAAGCGTTATGCCCCAAGACGAAAGCGCATCAACAAGTTCTGCGGGAGCGTTGACGGGAGAGACGGGGATATTGGGAATCGTGCCGTCCTTAATGGTTGCAAGATAGAAACCGCCTTCAACGCTGCCGGTATGGGATTCGGTGAATCCAAAGCGGTTAAGCACACGCAACAGTACCGCGGCAGCACAGTCGCCGGCATAAATATCGGTAAGCACGGGTTCAACGATGTAGCCTTCACCGAGGGAGAATGCTTCAATGCTGAAGATCGCCTGACCGACGTATTCGCCGTCTTCTGCGGGCTGATAGGTAATAGTGTATGTCAACTCAGCATCGCCTGCGGAAACAACGACGGTGTTTTCACCTTCAACAGTAAAGTTCAAAGTGAAGCTCGTCTGCGTTGCATCGTCCCAAGTGGGGGAGAGTGCATCGCCGTTGAAAGTTGCGGTCGGAGTGACCTTGTTGCCGTCGCCGTCCTTTGCAATAACAAAGAACGTGCGTTTTGCTGTCTTCTGGATTATTCCGTCAGACAGGGTTGTTTCAATGCTGTAATTGCTTTTCACAGCATCGGTTAAGGTTGCTGCGCCTGCAAAACTCATCGGGATGATTCCGATAAGAAGTGCGAGTGCAAGAAGGAAGGACAGAATTTTTTTCATTTTCTTTTCCCTTTCGTTTTATTTTAAACGACCGGAGATGAATCACAGTCCGTTTAATTCTGTCGGAGCTTTATCCCGAAAGCTCATCATGATGATGTTCCGTCGGGATAAAGCGTGGTTTTTTCTGCGTTAAAGCAGATTATTCAATGCCCATTGCTTTGCGGAAAACGAGCAGTGCGTCAATGGATGTGATTGCGCCGTCGCCGTCCATATCGCAGATGATGCGCTCCGTTTCGTTTGCGGGAATGATTCCGAGAGCGATGCGAAGCATCAACAGAGAATCGGCAGTGTCAAGGCTGCCGCTCCCGTTTGCGTCACCGCGAAGCATAAGCGCTGCGTCAATGGTGATATTCTCTGCCGGCATGGTTTCGGGAACGTCCCAACCGAAGAACACAAATCCTTCTTCAGGATTGTACTCAGGTGCATTGACTGCATCGCCCGCTGCATAAGTCTGTTCTGCATAGAATTCACCGTTGACGGTATAGGTGACGGTGAATGTGGGCTGCGCTGCGTTAATAACAAGGTTGATAACGCCGTCAGGTGCGTGGTACTCGGTTCCGGGAACACCATCCCTGTTCTGATACATAAGCGAGGGATGGGAAATGATGAACATATTATCATCGGAAGTCAACGGAGCCGTTGAATAAACAGCATAGGCAGTTATATCCCGCACCGTACCGTTTGCATAATGCGCAAGCACCTGCATTCCCGTCGGATCAAAGGTTTCGCCGATGGCATAGACGGTCTTATCAGGCAGTTTGGCAATTTCAATGCGATCAACAACGCTTCCGACTGCCATCAGGTAAGCGGAATCGTTTTTGAAATAAATGGTTCCGTCGGCATCGATAATCGGGCTGCAAATCGCATACTGAGCCTGCGCCCCGTCGGGAGTGAACAAAACGGGAGCACAATCGTATGTTGTGCCTTGATATTCCTCCTGCACGACGGCGGAAGGTTCGGTCTGACCGGGTCTGTCTGCAATGACGCGAAGCATACCGGGAGTGAAGTTATCAAAGAAATAGACGTAAACAGTGTCGTCATCACCTGCATATGCAGTGGTAAGGACGCCGCTTGTTTGCGGATAACCTTTTGTGCGTACCGTATATGCAATGCTCATGCTTTCAAGATCAATAACCGTGATGTTGTGTCCGGAGTATGCGCCGAATTGGGATGTTCCGGAAACACCGACATAGGCCCTGCCGTTGTAAACCGTCGGAGTGCAGGTACTCATGGCGGGGTTTGATGGGTCATCCGCATAGTTGAACAGCTTTACAAAGCTGAGCGAACCCTCAGTGAAGCTGCCGTCCGCTTCAACATGAACAGCATAGAAATAGCCGCCCTTGGTTGTGAAATAAGCTGTACCGGCGGAGCTTGTTCCGCTTTCATCATCGGGAACGAAAGTGACGCTGCTGCGTGCATCCCCGGGATGAGGAAGGGTGATGCTGCCGATAACCGAACCGGAGGTTGGGTTCAGCGAAACTATACTTGCGTGGCCGTCGGTATAGCCGCTTTCGCCGTCATCAGTGTCAATGAGAACAAATTCATCGCACACATATGCGCCTGCCCAATAGAAGCCGCCCTTTGAAACATATCTCCAGGAAGCATACTTTGTTTCGTTGCCGACATCGGGATCTTCGTCCGTTGCCGAAACGCATACGAAACTTGCATCGCCTGTTTCGCTCTTCCAAAAACCGGTGTAAATATAGCCGTCATGGTAAACGATCGGGCAGTTCGGCTGTCCGCCGTTTGAATCCGTGAAGAGCCAAAGAGAATCGAGAGTGACGGCATCGAATGCCTGAATTCTGCCGTTGGACAGCCCGACAAATATCATGCCGTCCGCATAGGTGGGAGAATTAATCGCAAAACTTGAGCTTGCCGCCATGGACTTTGTGACAAGTGCCTCACCGCTCGTTTTATCAATTTTATAGATATTGGCTCCTGCATAGACGTACAGAAAATCATCAACAATGATGGGGCAGCTGCATGCATTTGAGCCGTAACCGCTGCCGAACTGAGTTGCCCAATACAGCACGGAGTCGTTGGCGATCGTCGGTATGGGGTAGTCAACAACGCCGTTGTTAAACCGGTTGGCGCGGAAAGTAGGCCACTGAGCGTCAAGATTCGGGTCAAGATTCGGATTCGGTTCGGCAGCCGTCAAAACAGCATTGATTTCAATGACTTCATCGCTCTGAACAGGGATATAATTCGATTCATGAATGCCTGCAAAGCCAGCCTTTGTAACGGTGTAAGCATAACTTTCACCGGGGATAAGGCTGTAGGTGCCGTCCTCGTTTTTAGGTACGGAAAGGCTCGTGCTGTTTGAAATAACGAAGGTTATCGCATCCGCAGGTTCCGTTACAAAGCGCACCGGTGTGGGTGCTGTCTTGGCAAGATGAAGCGTATAGGTGCTTTGCACGGAGGAATCATCTTCATGGCAGATGGTGACGGTGATGTCTTCACTGCTGAGCGCGGAATCAAGAGAAACGGAGACATTTGACGGGTCATCAAAACGTTCACCGTTTACAAGCAGATAATAACCGCCTTTGTTGGGAGCAGTTTTGCTCGCGGTGCTCTTGAATGAAGCAGAAATAATAACTTCGGGAATACTCAACGCAATAGTTGCATAGTAGTCGGCCCTGTCTCTGTCATATTTAACAATGCTGCCGTTTTCATCGCGTAGCACAATATCGTTCACAATACCGTTCGCTTGGGTTTTTGCCGAAAGTGTACCGAGGCTCAACGATCTTCTCGCAATGAACGTATACTCCTGATAGTATTCAACCGAATCAACGGTCTTTATAAGTCGGAGTGTCATCGTATTTGCGTAACCGCAATTGGATGCAACAAACTGACCGCAGGCAACGGCACCTGCAGCACTTTCAACCGTTGAATTAATTAACTTATCCACGGGAACACCGTTGGTTAAAGCAATGGAAGTCTGCTTGTCATACAATGCATGAATTTCATACGCATCGTCATTGCACGTAGCCTTCATGAAGAAGGAGGAGTTTGCATCCGAAACGGTGAACATGTATTCGTGTTCGGCGGAAACAAAATCCCTGTCGAGGGGATAAACACGGGTATTTGCATTACCGACGTTACGCGCAGTGTATGCGCCGACGGCTGTGAGCTTGTCCGTGCTTTCGGGTTCGGAAACGGTAAAATCAGTGCCTTCCGTCGCCGTGAATCTTGCGGAAGTATGAAAATACCGGTTCTTTGTTGCGATACAGTCATATTCTTCACCCGGAGTGAGAGCATATGTGTTGACATATACACCGTCAACAACTTCACCGCATATCAAAGGTTGAATCACACCGCCGGCGGCATTAACAATTTCTGCTTCGGTTCCGGTCGGGATGATGACGTTGACGTCGGTCGCCTGAAGGCGCGTAATGTTCAGCGTGTAGGAAAATGTTCTTGTGATGTTTTCTTCTGCATTCACGGTATATTCAACCGTAACATCTACAGCGGTGCTTTCGCCGATGCCTTTGAGAACAACCTCGCGCTGCGTATCATTGCCGTTCACGAGAATTCTGTAATCGGAAAGAACGGGGAAGGGTGAGATGACAACGCTTTCGGCAACGGTAGTGAGGGAGTATTCGCCGGTAAGAGGGGCAAACTCCATAGGAAGCCGTGTGCCGCCGCCGAAAACCTGAAGATCGGCAAGCGTCGGAATGCGCTCAAGATTGATTTCAAAGGACTGTATCTGAGTCTGTTCACCGACATAATAACGCGCTTCAATGTCAAAGCTGCGCTCAGTCATGCTGTTTTTTTCCCAAAGGTTCGTGAGCACTGTATAGCGGCTTTCCCAACCCTTGTTGTTTGCGGGAACGCTTCCGTCGGAATTATCCCTGCCGTTGATGTCAACATAGCAGGCATAAGTTTTAACGCTGTCTGAAGGAAGATCCGCGCCGCGCGTAAGGTACATATAGACATTGCCGTGGTTTGTGTCTTCAACTTTGTAGGTTGCGGTGTGAGTTCCGTAATCCTGCTCGCGTTCGTAAAGCTTCTCGAGTGCGCCGCTGTCGGCGTGGAAGATTATGTCTCCGAACCACTCGCCATATGGAAGTGCAGCATCGATTGCGGAAGCAGAGTACTCTCCGCTTTCGGCATCGGGAGAAACGGTCACCCTGCCCTCAATGCGGTTGTGCCCGCCGTCGGAAACGGAATAGGTTGAAACACCTGCATAAGCCTGGGCGGTTGTTCCGCTGTAAATGCTCGCATTGCCGTAGGCGTCGGTAATGGTGATAACGGGGTTTTCAATTGTAATACCGTTTTGAGTAACATTAAAAACAACGTCGTATTTGTCGCCTTCGAGATATGCGGCATAATCCCGCATTGCGGAATCAAGCGCGGAGAAAAGCACCTGAGCCTGTTCCGCATTTGCATTGCGCAGGCCGCGCAGTGCATCGGCATAGGCAGTCTTTGCGGCGGGGTAGTTTAAAACGCCGTTGACGGAATAATTGAAATCGCCCATAAGTGTTATAAGCGCAATCATTTCTTTTGAGGCAACCTCATTTTCGGCAAAACCTATTGCGGTTATGTCGGAAGCGGCCGCATCAAGATCGTATCCGCATTCACCGGTTGATTCGTCATAATCATAAAATCTGACGAAATTACCCTGAACACCGTCAATTGCGGTGATGAAGCCGCTTTCAATGCCGCTGAACGTGTGTCCGCTTGCTTGAAGAGCTTCTTTAACAGTTTGCCCGTGAGCGTAATCGACCCGAACGGGTTCGATTATCGTGGCAGTTGCGGTGGAAGCGGTGAGATAAAAGCTTCCGCCGGTTTGCAGCAGCTTTGCGGCAGCGGCGGATGCGGGAGCAAGGCACCCGAATGCCAACATGATGCAGAGCATTGCAGCAATGAGTCGTGTTGTTCTTTTCATTAAAAAACCTCCTTATGATTTAGTAATAAGCTGAATTGAATACAGCTTTTACTTATATATAAACACAGGCGATATATCTGTCGCGCAGCCGTCCGAAGAATGAGCGCGAACTCCTGTATTTGTCAACCTCTGATTCAATATACGTCTGCATAGCTTGTTTTTGCTCAGCAGTCATTTTATGGTTGCTGAACACGGCTTCAGCGTTGAGCTCGGAATAGCGGGAATCAATTTTGCTGATATCAAGTCCGCATGCAGCCATGAACATGTTCAGGTAGCCGAACATAAGTGCAATGGCTTCGTTCGGTTCGGCATTGAGCATTTTTTTGAACGCTCGTCGAAATCTGATGCGGCGTACTGCAAGAAAAACAATCAGAGCCGCTGTGAGCAAAAACAGAATCAGAATGAATGTCAAAATCAGTGCTTTTGCAAGCTTTGTGCTGTTAATTCTGTTCAGATTCTTTTGCGGACGCGCGAGGCGGATATCGGGAAGGTTATCATTCTGATAAGTATCCTCCCTGTCGCCTGAAGAATCCGGTTCGTTCGGAGCTTCGGTGTTATCGGAAGGGTCCGATGAATCGTCAGTCCTTCTGTCATTACCGGAAAAAGTCGAATCACTTCCTTCAAAACCCGGAGTTGTTTCAAACGGGATCCATCCGATACCGTCGAGATAGTATTCAGCCCATGCATGTGCATCCGCTTCGGTCAGAACAACACGCCCCGAAACACATCGCGCAGCAGCTGTTTCGGCATTGATATAATAGCCTTCGACATACCTTGACGGAACGCCGAAATATCTCAGCATAACGGCAGCACAGGCTGCATAGTGAACGCTGTATCCGCGTTTGCCGACCTGAAGAACGTATGCGGCAAAATCATTCGTTCCGCAGTCGGTTTTGACCGTTTCATCATAGGTAATGTTTTCCTTCAGCGCGCTTAAAACGAGCGGCAGAATATCCGAAAGGGCAAGCGCAGGCGGGGCTTCGCCGAAAATTTCGGCCATTGCAGCAGTTGCTTCGGGAGTGAGAAGCAAACTTGTTTCATACACAAACTGAGCATAGGCGCGTTCGTCGGATAAGTACTTTTCAACGGAATCCCCGTTTGGATCCTTCAGCATTCTGCGGAGCTGAGGCGCACTCGGAACGGAGCTGCATTCAATGCTGAAAACTCTTCCGGTATTGTTCTTTCGAATACATGCGGAATCTCCGATGCGGTCTTCATCAAGAAGCTTTCCCGCAGCAGCATTATACGGAAGATATAGATAACGTCTGCATGCTGAAATCAGTTCAATATCAACTTTGCTTTTTGCGAATGCATTTCCGCCGTCAGCTCCAACAGCGGCTGCTGCGGAACTCAATTGAGATTGGGCAAAAAAACCGTCGGAATGAAGCCAGTAGAACAAGTCGTTGTATTTCGCAAGTTCTTTGTTCGGCAGCGATTCCCAGCTCGTTCCGGTGTAAACTTCTCCGACCATTCCGCGAAAATAGCCGCTTTGTATTGTTTCGGATGTTACAGCAATTGCGGGGGTTTCGGAAGTATTGCGTGCGCGAAGGGGGGAGAGCCGTCCCTCGGGCATGGAATTTGTTGTTTCATCGTAAACCGCACGGTGCAGCCAAACACCGAGGCTGCTGTTGAGTGCATTCAGCCTGCTGTCCGAACAGAAACTGCGCATGGGCAGAGAACACAGAAAGACTGCCGAACCAAGAAGCAGCGGAACGACGGCACAAGTGAGCTTTGTGCCCTTTTTTTGAAAATGCGGAACGGAGAGACTTCCCGCAGCAAGATGTGTTATTCCGCTTGCAATTATTAAAACCGCACCGACAGGTGATTGTGCAATGCCGCTTGCGGAAAGTACCGTGCCGAACAGAATAACTGCGTATGCAGCAATGCGTCTCCCGGAAGAAAACAGTTTGGCTGATGCTGCTGAAATAATGCTGCAAAGCAGAATAAGGAAAGGCAATGTATCGACAGGTTCGGATTGCACGTCGAGATGGATTTTTCCTGTCAGCTTTATTAAAAGCGCAATGCAGTCATTAGTGAGTGCATCAAGTCCGCTGCGTATGCTCCCAAAAAAGAGTATGGAAAACAGGAAAACTGCGGCACAGTATAAAGACACTGCAACGGTTCCCCTCTTTCCGCGAAAAAGAAGTATGAGCACGCAGATTATCGGTGCTTCAACCGCAGTAACCATAAACGCCGAAACGCTGAGCGACTTAAAAATCGAAAACAGCAGGATGTTGAAGCCGAGTGTGAACATAACCGAACAGAGCAATGCTCTGGAAAAATCCCAGAAGCTTTGACAACATGCGCTTTTGGACTGCTCAATATGCAATTCGTCTCTTTTTTCTCTTTTAATCATTCAACTCAACCACAAATTTTATAATACGAAACCGGTTTAAAGGTCAACATCGGACAGTTCTTCCGCATAATTGTCTGGAGAGAATGCCGTAAACGTACCGTTGTCGCCCGCACGGCAGAGGAGCCGCTTTGTGTTCGCACCGGCGCAAAACTCCGCAGCAGAGTCTGAGAACTCTTTGCCGATAAACACGATTTTTCCATATCCGCAGGCGCCGCGTTCCCTGACATATGCTGCGAAGGCGCTTTCCGAGGGTTCGCATTCGATAAGCCATTCGGCCGCAGAGGGAAGCTCATCGGAAGCATTCACGTCGATAAACTCAATTTGGCCGCATTGCGGGCGTGCAATTGTAAATGCGGTTCCGGAGTCCGACAGTGCGGAACAGACAGAGACTGCAACGTCACTGATTGCATCGCATTCAGCGGCTGTACATCCGGATACGTCCATGCAGATAAGCAGTGAACGTACTATCGGAAAGCTTGCGTCGCGCACGATGAGGTCATCGAATTTACAGGAGGCCTTCCAATGCACCTGTTTTAAAGAATCACCCTGTTCGTACGGACGGAGTTGAAAAACTTCGGAATGATCCGAACCGCGTTTGCCGGGTGCATAATCGCTGCTGTCTATATCATGAGAGAATGCATCGTTTCTGATGGCGTCAATATCGAACACTGTCGGCATAAATAAGCATTTTGCATCCGTTCGCAGGGAAGAGCTGCTGCGTATTCTTTTAAAAAACAGTCCGAAGCAATCGGTAAGCTCTGTTCGCAGGATCTGCGGTGAAACGCTGCCGCAATGCATCGATTTTACAGAAAACCCGGTTCGGCTTTCCGAAAGTGCAGGGACGCTGCAACGAATGACCGAAATGCGGTTTTCTCCGTTAAGCTTGTTTAGCAAAATCAGAGTACAGCGCACGAACGGCAGCGGAATGATACTGTCATTGCGAAGAACGATTTCACAATGACAGCTTTCCCCGCGGGGACAGGAGGAAGAAGCTTTAACGGCAAATTCAACTTTCGAAGCGGCGAAACAGTTGAACGCAAAGCAAAGCGGGGGAATAAGCAGCACTGCTGCAAGCGGGAACAAAACAGCAAGTGACGGAAGCTTTAATGCTGTGATTGTGCAGCAGAAAAGAATCGACAGATACAGAACAGCAGCTGCAATGCGCCGCAGTGTGCAGCTTTGTGCAAAATCTTTTTTTACTGCAAAATCATCATCGATCCCCGCTGCTTTCTTTTCTTCGGGTTTGGGGTTATGCTTCATCTGCGTTTAAAATCCTTAACTCCCGGTTTTTTGTGTTCGGAAACAATTTCATCGGCAACATCCGTTTCGGTATACCCGCGCATTCGCGCTTTTGTGTTCAGAACAAGTCTGTGTGCACATACATCGCGGAAAACTGCGGCAACATCGTCCGCCGTAACATAGTCGCGGCGGGAAAGATAAGCATATGCTTTTGCGGCACGGCTCACCGCCAACGCACCGCGGGGGCTGATTCCGAACTGAACCGATTCGTGATGCCGCGTCTGCTCGGCAAGTTCGGCTATGTATTCGTAAACTTCATCGCATATGAATGTTTGTCGAACAACGTCGATTGTTTGCACCAGTTCATTGGCTGAGCATACGGCTTTTACATCGTCAAAGTCCTCTGCGGCACAGCAAACGCCGTCCTCATCCTGCTCGTCCCAATTATTCATGAAAACGCCGACGACATCATATCCCTGCTTTTTCAACAGCAGTGCCGCCACGGCGCTGTCCACTCCTCCGGACATACCGACAACAATTTTATCCAATCTTTTGTTCCTCCGTAAAAATGCCGGTTCAACCGGTCGCTGCTGCGATGCACGCTGACACGGCCGATTTTTAATTATACTATTTTTTTCGCACATAATCAAACTGTTTTTATATTCTGTCAAAAAATCAGGCTGCGGAATATCTGCTTTTTGCTTATATGCCGCCTGCATAAAGCCGGCAGCAGATAAGAATGCAAGATCAAATTGCCCGCAAAAGCCTTCGTCAGGCGGATACGCTTGCAATAAAATCAAATCGGAGTATAATATTAATGTATTTTCTGCCGGATTAATTTGTTTAAATAAAGTACATATTACAGCATGCTGCTTTTATGAATATTTCGGTGTTTGCAGGCAGCAGCGGGCAGAAACAGAATATTTAAGGAGTCGCCGTCCCGTGACGCGGTACGGCATGAATGTTTTACCGATGAAAAGAAACACAGCCAAAGTATTTGTGCTTTTTGTGTTATTCCTTCTTGTTTGCGGGCTTACGGCATGCAGGGATGCGGAAATTGAAGAAAGCGCCACTGCCGCGGTAACAGAGAGAGTATATGTAGATCCCGCAACGCC
>ENA-ORSC01000271-ORSC01000271.1-human-gut-metagenome-genome-assembly--contig:-NODE-271-length-43241-cov-7.597045_pt1 | contig 43241 bp, 36 predicted proteins | sample MGYA00242178_ERZ509140 | MGnify/ENA primary metagenome ERZ509140 (study PRJEB26280, sample SAMEA2338681) | human gut metagenome | biome: human gut; feature: human-associated habitat; material: faeces... | reverse complement strand
TTCCTTGTTTTGGTTCAAGGTTACGAACGAGCACCGCGAGTTTCGCAATTACCTATATAGTATAATTGATGTTATACACTTATAATGAATTCTGTTTAATAATCCTTGTAATGATGCCAACAGCAACATTCCGTTCTTCATCAATATGGTCACAACAAAGGACACCTTATCTTTCTTCCCAACGGTGCGGCTGTCGTAGCGACTGTGAGCAATGGCGTTGACACCCAGTTCTAACCGGTCAAAAACAGTTCCTTTGTGGATGTCTTCCACCGTTCCGGCATATTTTCCATGTACTCGACAATTTTTCAGATTTTCTTTGCTGGTATTGCTTTCCACGCTTTTTACATCTGCATGGATGGAGAGCGTTTCTGGGGAATTTCCCTGGATAGTTAAGATCCGGATCAGAATATGTTCCCCTACCTGGAATCGTTGTCAGATTATTCTAGTATGGGTGAATTTTTTTAATTGTAGGGGTTTGTCAAGTTGGGATGGAGAAATAAAAATTTGATATATAAAGAGTTAGCCAAAATGGTTCGATATATGAATTACAAGAATATTGTAAGATACAAACGGTTAATATAGTGATAAAATAATTACCAATATAATTGTTGCAATCAATTTGAAGAGATATACATATTACTGGAGGCTTGAGATGAGAAAAGATATTATAATTATTGATGATGATAGGGATTTATGTACACTCTTGCAAGAGAGTCTTTTGCAAGAAAATATTTGTGCAGATATTTCATGCAACGGTTTTGATGGGATAAAATCAGTAAAAGATAAGGAATATCAATTAGTTGTATTGGATGTGATGATGCCAGGAATCAGTGGGTTTGAAGTTTTAGAAAGAATACGAGACATGAGTAATGTACCAATACTAATGCTTACAGCGAAAGATGACAGCACCTCAAAAGTAAAAGGGTTGCGGGCGGGAGCGGATGATTATTTGACAAAACCTTTTGAAATGGAAGAGTTTTTTGCAAGAGTATTATCTCTAATAAGACGTTACACACGTTTAAATAATATGGCTAGTAAAGCAATTTTGAAATATGGAGATTTAAGAATTGACTTAGAAAGTGGCATAGTAGAATTGTCTGGTGAAGAGCTTAAATTATCTGCAAAAGAATATGATGTACTTATATATCTTGCAAAAAATCAAGGAAAAATTCTCACGAAGAAACAAATATACGAAAATGTTTGGAACGAAGAGTATGTATATGATGATGATAACATAATGGCAGTTATTAGCAGATTGAGAAAGAAAATAGAGCGAACAGCAGAAAATTCGTATATTCAGACTGTAAGAGGTCTCGGATATAGATTCAATAAGGAGTTATGAGATAAATGAAATTATTTTATGTGGTGCTAGTCATACTTTTATTTTATAATTTGGGATTGACACTTTATGTGTTTAAAATTAATAGAAGACTAAAAGAGTTCAATCAAATACTTTTAGAAATAGAGAAAGGTCAAAGCAAACAAAAGCTTCTATTGAAAAAAAATAATAGGATAGATCAAGTTGGATTTAGAGTAAATTCTATATTGTATAAATATGAAAAAAGGATTGAAGAGAGTAACATAGAGTTGGAAGCAAATAAGCAACTCATGACAAGTTTATCACATGATGTCAGAACACCCATGACAACCTTAATAGGGTATTTGGACGCTCTAGATTTAAAACTGGTAAGTTCAGATAAAGAGGAACAATATCTAAGACTAGCGAAAGAAAAGGCGTATGACTTAAAAAAATATATCGAAGTGTTATTCGAGTGGTTTAGGATTAATTCAGATGAGGAACAGTTGGAAATAAAAGCAGTTGACATTACTGAAGAAACCAGAAGGATTTTTTTGGATTGGATCCCTATAATAGAAGAACATCGAATAGGATATAATATAGAAATTCCTGAGAAAGCTATAATTGTTGAGATTGATGAGGATTGTTATATGAGGGCTATAAATAATATTGTGCAGAATATTTTTACTCATAGCAAAGCAGCAAACATATCAATAACAGCATCAGAGGGGAATGGTAAATTTAGACTCGAGATAGGTGATGATGGGATAGGGATAGCAAAGGAAGATTTGAATTATATTTTTGAAAGATTATACCAGTGTAATAAAGGAAGATCCGGAAAAGGGAATGGACTGGGATTAAATATTTCAAAATTATTGCTAGAGAAAATGGGTGGGACAATTAGTGCATTTAGTGAACCGGGTAAAGGAACAGTATTTTGTATTGAATTTTCAGTTATACAAAGGTAACAAAAAAGATGATACGTTCGAGTATCATCTTTTTCGTATTAAATAAATTACAAGGTTCTTGTCAGGTTTCTGTCAGGTTCCTGTCAGAAAAATATATTATACTGTAAAACATAGAAGATTCTGAAAGGAGAAAAACCAAATGTCACAATACATTATACAAACACGTGATTTAACTAAAACATATGGAGAACAGAAAAGTGTTTCCAATCTAAATATGCATGTAAGAAAAGGAAAGATATATGGACTCTTAGGGAGAAATGGAGCTGGAAAAACCACAACTATGAAAATGCTGCTAAACCTCATAGAACCGACATCAGGTTCCATACGTATTTTTAATAGAGATATAAGGCTTGAAGAGAAAAAAATATTACCTCGAATAGGATCACTGATTGAAAGTCCTGGATTTTACCCTAATTTGACAGGTACGGAAAATCTTAGAATTTTTGCGAAATTGAGAGGAATCCCAAGAACTGATGCTATCGAACAGGCATTAAAACTTGTTAATTTACCCTACAAAGATAAAAAGTTATATTCGCAGTATTCATTAGGAATGAAACAGCGATTAGCTATAGCATTAGCGGTAATGCATGATCCAGAAATATTAATTTTGGATGAACCAATTAATGGCTTAGATCCGATAGGAATCGCAGAAATAAGAACATTTATAGAAGATTTATCTAAAAATAGAGGGAAAACTATATTGATCTCTAGCCATATACTTTCAGAAATTGCTGTTTTAGCAGACGATATTGGTATTATTGATAAAGGCGTACTCATTGAAGAGGGAAGTATGAAGGAATTAGAAGAAAAAAATGGAAAATATGTACACTTCAAGGTTTCTGATAATGCCCAAGCAGCAAGAATACTGTCAGTGTATTATAAAGAATCAAATTTTAAGGTATCAGGAAACCAAGATATAAATGTGTATAATCTCAGTATATCAATACCAGATATAGTTCGTTCCTTTGTTCAAGAAGGAGTAGACGTGATGGACGCTCATTTGTGTGAAGATACTTTAGAGGACTATTTTAAAAAAGTGACAGGAGGGGAAGGAATTGCTTGATTTAGTCAGATGTGAGTTTACAAAATTGAAAAGAAGGAAAATCACGCTCATGCTGATTGTATTATCATGTTTTTTCCCCTTAATTGTGGTTATGACAACTAAGAACGGGATGTCTGGTGATCTGAGCACACATTATTTGAAAATGAGGTTTGATTTATCCTTTACTATGACACAGGGCTATGGTCTTGTATTCCTTGCACCTTGTTTAATAGGAATGCTTGCGACAATCTTGTTCTTTATGGAACGAGATAATGATACATTTAAAAATATTAAAACAGTGCCCGTGACAATTACCAAAATGATCCTTGCAAAGATCTGTGTACTTTTTATATATGGAACTCTTTTTAGCCTGACGAGTGTATCATTTACAATATTCTTTTCATGGATATTGAAGGTTGGTATTATATATGATTTAGCATACAAGCTAGGATTTAGTATTATATTTGGGCTTGTGATAACGATAGCGTCACTTCCTATTGTGGTTATAATAGTATATTTTAATAAATCCTATTTAGTGTCTACATTGTTGGCATTTTTTTATTCGATTCTAAATTGGGGAATTATCGGTTTATTTGAAACAATGGCAGTGAAAGGTACCGCAAAATTTCTAAATCTATTTCCAGTTATATGTGCGATGGACTGGACAAGCGGTAAACTGGTAGATCATGTAATAAAAGATAATTTGTCAAAAGAAGCATATATTATGTTTCCGTCAGATCTTTATGCATTTTTGGTATTAGGAGTAACATTGTTCTTATCTTTAATGCTTATGATTAGATTTTATAAAAAATGGACGAGGTAATTTAAATGGGAAATATTATATCAACAGAGTTATTAAAAATTAAAAGATATTCAGTTGTAAAAGCTGGATTAGTTATGATGTCGCTATCTGTGTTAATGAGTTGCTTTTATTCAACTGCAAGCACAAATAAAGTATGGGATTTTCAGTATTTTATACAGCAGGTAATTATTAGTAATTGTACATTATTTTTCCCGATTATTATTACATTAGTCGCTGTGTACATTATTTCCAGAGAAACAACAGATGATACATTAAAATCTATTTTAACAGTACCTATTTCATATAAAAAGTTACTTATTGCTAAATTTTGGCTGCTTTTATTTTTAACTATAGTATTTAGTATTTTTAACGCTCTTTTGTCAATATGTTTTAATGCTTTTTTAGGATTTTCTGGAATGAATATTCATATGATGCTGATGTCAGCCGCTCAGATTATTGTATCTGACATATTGGTGTATATATCAGTACTTCCCATTATTATTGTTTGTGCTTTTGCAGAAGGAAAATCATTGCTGGGAGTTGCCGTTGCATTCATCTACGGATATTTTGCAACAATGGAAGGAAGTATGCTTAATTGGTTTCCAATCAAGGCTGCAATGATACTTGTTGATCCTAAATGCGGAAGCGAATATGGAATAACATATAAAATTCCTCCTGCGGCGATGTCTATAATTGGGGTTTTGGTGGTTTCCATACTATTGTTTCAAATGCTAAACAGAACCAAAAAGAATGTTTATATGAAATCAAAAAGAAAAGTAAAGGTAAAACAAACAAGACGGAAAGGGTGGTAAAAAATGGTGGATTGAATGTAAAGAAATGTTGTCCGTAATCATAATCATAAACAATTTTAATATATGTTTGTAAGGAAGGAGAAGAGAAAATACATACTGCTAGTCAAGTGAACTTAACAGAACCTTTTAAGGAAATGAGAAATGAAAAAATAAATATCTTAGGATGAACCTGAAGGGTTCTGTATTCCTGCAGTATTTTGTGAAAAATTAAATCGTATAGATATAGACATTTTGAATTTACATATGGTATCTATGCAAGAAGCAGTTAGGAGCGTGCCTTATGAAGAAAAATTATAGAAATCCAATGACAAGACCAGAAAATTTTATGAATCCGGCAGGAAATGTAATGAAGGAAATTAAAGAGGCGGATTTAAACAATTTTTCCGCAGGTGCTGGTGAACCAAGAGTTTCCGATGGCTCTCAGTTCTGTACATCAACAAAAGAATGATACTCAAATATTAGAATATTGGAATAACATTTTAGGTAAAGATGTTATTGAATTAATAGATAAGGCTTATGGGGTTTCTATAGAGCAGATATTATTTTCAGAGTATTCGTTAAATCATAAATATATTAGCTTTGCAACGTTAAATCAGGAATATTCTGATATGTGTAATGAGAAGGCTATATCCTATTTGACTAAAAAAGGAACAAAAGTATTATTTGATCAATTTGTTCTCAGGTTTCTGGGATATGGGAAACGGGTTTTAGAAAGAAAGAGTAGAAAAGGATATATTGTTAAAGTAGTTCAGGACTGTTTTTTGAAAAATTTAGCGGAAAGGATTTTAGATGTTTCTTTAAGCACTCTTATTTTTGAAATGTATTTAGCAAAAGAACAAGGAGAACTTAGAGGAAATGATGAAGCAGAAGAATATAAAGACTATAATCAGAGATTTCTTGGTAATGATAAGTATATAAAAGAATTATTTTCCATATATCCAGGTCTTAAAAGAATGCTGATAGAATTAATGGAAAATTTGGCAAATAATTATATATTATTGCAGGAAAGAATGGAAAAGGATACTTTACTTTTAGAAGATAAATTTGGTGGGAAAAAGGGCTGGACTGAAGTAAAAAACATAAGAACGAGTGGTTCAGATTCACATAAGAAAGGAAATAGTGTTTTTTTAATTCAGTTTCAAGATGGAAGAAAAATAGTTTATAAACCACACGGACTGAAGGTGGAGAAAGCATATCAGTCATTTTTGGAGTTTATTTCTTCCAATTGTAAAAAGGACTTTAAGCAATTTTTGATTTTAGATTGTGGGGACTATGGATGGGAAGAATTTGTAGTTAATCTTCCTTGTAACAGTGAGGCTGAAGTCAGGAATTATTATTATCGGATAGGAGTGCTTGTTTTTTGCAATTATATATTAAATGTCAATGATATACATACTGAAAATCTTATTGCTAATGGGGGATATCCGGTTGTTGTAGATGCCGAGACTGTCTTAGATAATAAAAGGGACAAAAAGAAAAAATCAGGTAGAGAAAAAATTTACGATAAGATACATGAATCAGTGTTGTATTCTGGAGTACTGCCTTTTTATAAATACACTAAAAATGGAAAAGGTATAAATATGAGTGCTCTTAATGGCCAAGAGGGAGAGCAATATCCAATACTGATTCCAAGATTAAAAAATGCTGGGACATCAAATATGCATTATGAATATGAAAGACCTATTACTCAAGCTAGTAATAATTTACTGAGACTGGGGGAAAAGGTAAAAGAACCTAATCAGTATATAGATGAGATATGCGAAGGTTTTTTTGACGCATATACATTTTGTTTGGACAATAAGAAGCTTATATTAAACTATGTTTCGATATTTGAAAATATTGAAGTTAGGCATTTAGTCCAAGATACTCAGCGGTATTCCATGCTATTGCACACATCATACAATCCGGATTTTCTTCAAGATGCGAAAGATAGGCAACTATTTTTGTGTGCAGTGTTAAAAAATGTGGAACAGATGCAAGGGAATATGGAAATTGCAAAACTGGAAATAAAGGATATGCTGAATATGGATATTCCATATTTTTATAGCAATACTTCAAAAGAAGATCTTTATGGATCAGAAGGGGAAGTGGTGAAGAACTATTTTGCTGAGTCTAGTATTCAACATCTTAGAAATAAGATCTGTTCTATGGGCAAGAAAGATAGAGAAGAACAGATTAGATTTATAAAAATAATTTTAACAGATTTGAATGATGTAAAAGTTGAGAAACCTAAAAAAGATATAAATGAACTTTGTATAAGTAGAAGCGATAATGAACATGGACAAAAGGAATATAAAAAAAATGCCATATTAAAAATTTTACATACATTAGAGCAAAAAGCTTTTTATGGTGATGATGGGCAGGATATAAATTGGATAGGAATAACATCTATTGGAAATTCTGAAAATTCTTCTTGGAATATCCAACCATTAGGGGTTTATTTATATGAAGGATTAGGAGGAATTGCCCTTTTTTATAATGCACTACAGCAATCAGATTTTGATGTGGATTTGTCAGCAGCCTGCAAAGCATTTGAGACCATGATGTTTCAATATACCGATGATATGTTGGAACGATCCACGGATTTAGAAAAGGAAAGTAGCGGTGCTTATGCGGGGGAAGCTTCTGTTATATATGTATACGAAGTTTTATATAAGATAACAGGAAAACAAAAATATTTAGAATATGCAGAAAAACATTGCAAAATTTTAGAGTATGCATTGAAAGCAGATGAAAATAATGATCTGATTTATGGTAATGCAGGTGCCGTTATTGTTCTTCTTAATCTTTATCACTTAGCTCAAAAGGATATATATTTGCAATTGGCGTGCGAAGCAGGGAACATTCTTATAAAAAATCAGAATAAGGGTAAGTGGTGCTGCGGAAACGGGCAGAGCTTATCTGGGCTGTCACATGGAATTACAGGTATAATTTATGCTCTTACAAAGTTAAATAATGAGCAATTTCATATTGAATATCAAAAGGCAATACACTCTGGATTAATATATGAAAATACCATGTATTCTGATAAATATAATAATTGGTTAGACAATCGGGAGGAGGCAAAAAAAGAAGAAAACTCTGATAATAGATGCATGGCAGCATGGTGTCATGGGGCACCAGGGATTTTATTGGCAAGAAGTAAGATGTATAACCTGGTTAAAGACAGTAGTGATTATATAACAGTACAATGTGATATTGAACGTGCACTATTTGCGACAAAAATGTATGGATTTACAGATAATGACTGTCTATGTCATGGGAATTTGGGGAATACAGAAATATTACTTGAATATTCAAAAGAATGTAATGATGAAGAAGTAAGACATATGATGTTGTCTGCGAGAACACAAATTGCTATGGATATTATAAATGAAAATTACGATTGTGCAAGGTCTTATTTGCATGGGTATAAGATACCAGGATTTATGACAGGAATCTCAGGAATGGGATACTCTCTATTAAGAGATTTGTACCCAGAATTACCATGCATTTTGGCTCTGGAGATTTAGGAGCGTAATTGCTAAGTAATATTTAACAAAGGGAGGAACTTGATGTTTCAAAAAAAAGTGCATTATGTTTCACAGCTAGGAAGCATGGATTGTGGCATAGCATGTCTGACAATGATTCTTAATTATTACGGGTGTAAAAGTGATATCGTGGACATAGGGGCAGAGATTCAGATTGGCAGAGACGGTATGACCTTAGCTCAAATGAAAGAATTAGCAGAAAAGTATGGATTTAAATTTGCTGCATACCAGTATAATCATGAAGAAAAAAACTTAATAGAGTATCTTCCAGCCATTTTGTGTAATGATTCCCACTATGTGGTAGTTGATAAAACTAAGAAGAAAGGAAAATATATTCTGTTTGATCCAGCAAATGGAAAAAGAGTTGTCGATTTTTTAGAATTAAAAAACGGATACAAGGATATTCTTGTATCCGTTATTCCAAGTAGAAATATTAAGAAAATAAAAAAAACCAAATTTAAAATAGAGGTAAAATTCTCTCAATTTATGATTGCAATTATGTTGATGCTTATGTGTCAACTTATTACATTAGCTGTTCCAATGGTTGTGCAAAAAGTAATAGATAGTTTATCTTCTGCCCATATTACAATTCATATATGGAAAATTACACTTTTAGTTCTTCTGATTATGTGTGCCCATTTTGTATTGAGCTTACTAAGACAGAAAATTTTATTGAATATTAACATGAAACTTTTTAAAACAATGATTTCTAATATGATTCATAAAATTTTCCGTTTGGATGTAAGTTTTTTTGAATGGCATTCCGCAGGTGACATAGGGAACCGTTTCAATAGTATAAATCAGTTGAACGACATTCTTACCAATGGATTTATAAACATTATAATCCAAGGGATTACATCCTTGGTATGTTTAGCTGTTATGACCAGTATATCTCCATATTTGACTGCATTTGTTCTAGTTGTTTCTATTATACAGATCGCCATAATGATTTTATTAAATGGTAAAAATCTCATAAAGACGAAAGAGTATATATACTCACAGAGTACAATACAGGGAGAACTGATAGATACTCTGGAGAATATAATGGAAATAAAATGTATGGGGATGGATAATGCAGTTAAATCAAATTTACAAAATTCTTATAGTAAGTTAATAGAAAGATTCAAGGGAAAAACTCGAATTAGTAATTTGATGAATAGTTTTTCCTCAACCTTAAACTTGATTTTCCCTTTAATGATTTACGTGATTGGAAGTTATAGTGTGAAGCAAGGAGGGTTAACGATAGGACAACTTATAGCCTATGCAACCTTAGTGGGATATTTTACAGCACCTTTTACTACCGTTGTATTGTTGTTACCGAGTATCAATAGTATTAAAGAAGTGCTTTTACGTTATAAGGAACTAATGATTTTTAGAGAAAATTATCATACGGGAGTTCTTGTACCTGGAAAATTTGAAAATTTAAAAATAAGTTCGGTTTCATATTGCTACAATAGTGGGCAGGCATACGCATTGAATAATGTTTCTCTTGATCTTAGGCGAGGCGAGAGAATTGCTATTGTTGGTTTATCGGGTAGTGGAAAATCAACCTTGATAAAAGCCATACTGGGTGCCGTGGATATTAATCAAGGATGTATTGAGATAAATAATTATGATATCAGATCAATGTCGAAGGAACAGATTTATAAATGGTTTTCAGTAGTTACTCAAAATCCTATGTGCTTAAATGCAAGTATAAGAAAGAATATTGATATTATAGGTGATGCTCCGGATGAGAAAATATGGAAGGTACTAGACATTGTAGCATTAAAAGAGGAAGTTTTAAGTATGCCGTTGGGATTGGATACACTTGTTGGAGAAGGAGGACAAAATATTTCAGGTGGTCAAAAACAGCGTATTGCCATAGCAAGAGCTCTGCTTAGCGATACGGAGGTAGTTATTTTTGATGAAGCTACCAGTAATCTGGATCAGCTTACAGAAAAGAAAATTTATGATAACCTAAGGTCTACCAATAAAACGCAAATTATCATTACTCATAGACTTTCCTCTATTCGAGATACGGATTATATCTATGTATTGAACAGGGGAAGCATCATTGAACAGGGAACACATTTGGATTTGATGAAGAAAAAGGGATGGTATTTTGAGAGTATTCAATGACAGATAGGAATTAAATTATGATATGAAAAGCCATTGTATGGGGAGGTATTACAGATGAAGAAGAAAGAGATAGTTATTGGGGTGAGCGTACTGATTAGTGCATCACTTCCCATTTCAGTTTATGCTGCTTCAAATGAAAGTATGAGTTCTAGAGGTTTTATAATTGATGAAACTAATGAGTTTGAGGATATCGTTAAGCAAATTTTAGATGTTAAGTCAAAACATCCGGAATGGAGTGAACAGCAGATAAGTGATTTTATGGATCAGATTCATGCTATTAAGAAAGATGGCGTCATAGACATTTGGAACGCACTTACTTCTTCTGAGAAAAAATTAGTGATTCGATATCCGTTTGATGCACTAAAAGTCAATAAAGCAAAGGAAATTGCCACTAAACAAACCGAAAGAAAATTCGGAAAAAATGGTTTGGGTGACAGGAGTGACGCATTTAGACACGGAATATGGAATGCCGAAATGACAGTTTTGATAGGAAGTGAAAAAGCAGAGCTTTTTGCGACAGCACATGAAGATAAAGATACTACTGGAAACGAAAGCGATGGATATACAAAAGATGAGCACAAAAAAATGGATTTACATAACAATGAAATAGGGAGGAAATTAGGTGCAGATAACCTATCTGCACCAGAAGAGAAAATGGCGGAAATCATATATGACGAGATAATGAGAGAAGATTCGCTGTTTGTATGGCTGCATGAATGAAAAAGTTAGAACGTATGAACTGAAATGAAATATATCTCTAAGACAGTCGCAGATATTTTATTGATGTTTAGATATCTGTGACTGTTTTTGAATAGAAATAATAGTCGTTAAAAATGTCTGCTCTGACTAAATTTGAAAGAAGAATCAGAATGAGAACCAAGTACTAATGTATAGCCATGAATTAGATGTGAAATCTGTTAAATGATGGTCAAATGAGAATGAGGGGGCTGTAGAAAAATATTTATCAACATATTATTTGTCGATTTAGTTTAAGTAATGACAATAACAATAATAAAGGGGGACTTGATTTCTCATATCCCCCAGTGTATAATCTAATTAAGAAAGGTAATCAGATGCAAGATCTGATGCCCTCAGTAAAATTTAATTTTTTTCTATGTTAAGACATAGCATCCATCAAACTTTCTCAGGGTTTATCGTGGATGCTATTTCTTATCATGTCGATTATCTATGTAAGTCAGAGCCGCAAAAACTACTAAAAGCAATGTGAGTACTTCCATTGTGTTCATGGGCATCACCCTCCTTTAAAAACTAGAGGGCTGGTCGAAATTGCATCCGCATCTCTTTCTCGATTAGCTATACTCGCTCAGTATAGCATGGAATATCTTGTATCGCAATAAGAAATGGATGTAGTGAGCTCCTTTTCATATTGCTTTTGGTAATCAGATATTTTGTTTGATAATCCTTGTAATGATGCCAACAGCAACATTCCGTTCTTCATCAATATGTGTCACAACAAAGGACACCTTATCTTTCTTCCCAACGGTGCGGCTGTCGTAGCAACTGTGAGCAATGGCGTTGACACCCAATTCTAACCGGACAAAAACAGTTCCTTTGTGGATGTCTTCCACCGTACCGGCATATTTTCCTTGTACCCGACAATTTTTCAGATTTTCTTTGCTGGTGTTGCCTTCCACGCTTTTTACATCTGCATGGATAGAGAGCGTTTCCGGGGAATCTCCCTGGATAGCTAAGATCCGGACCAGAATATGTTCCCCTACCTGGAATCGTTCCCTGGCATCACCCAGCCAGTCAAAAGACAGATCTCTTGCAAGGATGGAAGTTTCTACACCAAAGATTTCTGCCCGGACTACTTTTTCAGCAACGGCAATGACTCTGGCCTGCACAATACGGTCTTCGTGGATTTTATTCTGTCCGGAAGAGTCCTGATCAAAATAGAAAATCTGACGTTTCTTCAGCATAGCATCTTTCCGGCTGGCAACGATGCTTCTGGATTTGGTATCCAGTCCTTTGATTACAAAGTCGATTTCACTACCAAGCATGTTATTAAGGACTTTGTTCTGTCTAAGAGAGAAATCTCCGTAATCATGAGTTTCATCTTGGATCAGATTGATCATCATTTCCGAGATAGGGATGACTGCCCGATAATCTTTATAGTAAATAATTGCTATTAAGCTGCCGGCTTCGGTCTTTTCAATACCTCCCAGAATGCCGGTGAGAATTTTCCGGGTACGATAGGCATTTTGGATGTCATGCCAGATTAAATCCGCTTTTGATTGAGCAGTTTCTAATACAGTATCGGAGTCAAGGGTTAAAATAGGGGTGTTCAGGTTCATTGTTTCGTTTGCCATAAATGTTATCTCCTTTCAAAATGTGTTATGACATGATGGAATCTTTATCTAAAGGAACCATGCCAGAGTCGGGGGAATCTTCTATAAAATTTTCCTGAAAGAAATCCTCCATAAAATCATCGGGAGTAGGTTCCTGATAAACGGGTTCGGATGTAAAATGTGGTTTCTGTTTTGCTATTGACGCAGAAGATGAACGGCGTTTCCTTTTGGCTGATCCGGGTGAGGGCTGTGGTCGATACTCTGTTTCTTCCGAAGACCCATTTTTGCGCCATTCAGGTATGTGTTCCGATGCTTTTCTTGGTGTCAGCTTTTTGGCATCTGGATGCAGGGTATAATCGTACTTTTCTACTTTTAGGACTTTTTGCCCACGTAGGATAACCAAAGCAGTATCAAGCGGGAGCCGCAAGATTTCATCTGGTGTTAAGAGTTTTCGTTTGCCGATAGATTTTGTCTGCCGGTATTCCGGTGTATAGTCGGATACCCGCCAGCTATTGAGCTGCTTGGCTTCGCTGCTTACCCCTACGGTCACATCGCCGCTGCGGTTGCTGATAAAGGTAGCAGTAACTTCATCTGTGCAGCCCAAAAAGAGCTGGGTATCACAGTTGCCAATGATTTCCTGCCATTGGTTATAAGGATAGCGGTTCTGCATCTGGGGCAAATTCTGAAAGATGCAGGAAATGCTGAGATTCCGGCTTCGGATTACACTGATTTTCTTATTCAGTTCCAGGATAGCTCCGGTGTTGGCAAGCTCATCAGCCAGTATATGTACAGCAACAGGAAGTTTTCCTTCTTCTCCATACTTATCTGCATAACGGACCAGTTTGATGAAGATGAAGGTCATAAACAGGGAAGATAAAAAATCGAAGGTGCTGTCCTGGTCTGAGGTAATGCAAAAGTAAGCACATTTCTGTTTCCCTGGAAGTGTCAGATCAATCTCATCATAAGAGGTAATCTGCCGAATGAGTTTATTCTGAAATACCTGAAGTCTGGCACCCAATCCGATAATAACTCCGCTTCGCACGGTATCACTGGCTTGTTTGTAGATGCAGTAAGGAACTTTTGCTGGATGGGACACTGGGAGCAGATCAAAAAGACTGTTCAGCTCCTTTTCGGAACTCATGGTCAGCAGCTTATAAACCTGTCCAATATTTCTGGCTTCCGGCGGAAAGCCCTGATCTACATAGAGAACCAGGGCTTTTAGCAGGTTCATCTCCGCATTATCCCAGAAATGATCTCCTTTTCCGGAACCTGTATTCTGGATAATGACATCTGCAAATACCTGAGCCATCGTTTCTTGTCCATTGATTTCACCCAGACAATTCCAACTATCCGAGTTTTCCGGATTGACCAGATTAAATGCTTTTACTACATAGCCCTCATTTTCCAGATAAGCAGACATGCTTTCATAGAGTTCGCTTTTGGGATCGGTAATGATTAAACTTTCCCCGGAAGCGTTGTTGCCTTCCTGCCCTCTGGCGACACACTGGAAAATCATATTCCTGGCAAATGCCCTGGATTTCATGGAACCGCTGGCACCATACACGGCGATATTTTTATTCATTCGTGTTTGATATGGAAGACATACGGCTTTGCCATTTAATTTTCCTAAAATGGTTCCTTTATTTTTCTTGACATCTCCGGTCAGTTCCAAAACTTTCATCATTTCATCTGGAGTCATGAATCCGGATGTACCGTAGGTTCCTTTTGTAGAGTAATTTAAGTTCCGGTCATGGTCACTAATTTCCCCGTTTCTGTCATATCCCATACGCATAAGTAAAAAAGTAAGAAGCCCAAAGAGAACCAGGCAAAGAAAAATCCCATACAAATTGTATGGGAAATCGGTAAGGGCGGTATGAAAGCAGACCAATGGGTGTAAAGAAGCTGCTTGCGGATAGGTTCCGTTGCCGGCAAAGTTTCCGGCAGAAGTCCATTCCTGATAGTTTTTAATAAATTGTGCTGCGTATCCTCCGGCATACAGAGTGCAGACGCTTATGGGAAGCAAAAACAGGAACTTCCACCATTTACGGTTCATTGAAAAACCTCCTTTTAAACTTTTGAAAATCAATGCTGGAGAAGTGTATATCTGCAGTTAGGTATTTTTTCAGGCAGGGAAGCTGAAAGTCAAAGCAAATCAGGTTCCCGGATAGCCCATATACATTTAATCCAGTATTGAAGCGGTTGATACGCTGCATGTCAAAATCATACGCAAGCAAAATAGGATTTTCCTGGCTGTCTATTCCATCATGTTCAATTGGCAGATCCTCACGCTGGGGAAAACAGTCGGACAGTAGTAGCTGATTGAGCTGCATCATACGCTGGGGTTGTACCAATAAACGGAGCAGGTATTCTCCGTAGCTGTTATTGGGCAGGAAATAGAAGTGTTCATACGAAGTATCCAGCATGAACAGTGTTTTTTTGTATCCACCGGTACTGGTAAGGAGCCGGAAAGCCATATCCATATCACTGCCAGTCATGATGGCATAAACGGTAGGTGGCCCATGGTAAGGAAGTCCCTGAAGATAGTGCTGCAAAAAAGCATTGAGTCGGACTTCCGTTTTGTATTCCCATTTTAGAAGTGTATTTCCGGTATTATAAACAGCATAGACACAGTGAGGAGCCATCAGGATTCCTATACAACGGGAATTTTTAATTTTGGTAGTGGATGCTCCAAGATTTTTTATTTCTCTGGAAGAGTAAAACAGAGGAAGGCTTCGCACAGGAAACGTAGCCGCTTCGCTGGATTCAGAAAAAAGCAGCGGCTTTTCATCTGGAAAGAATGGGATTCCGGCATGTGAAAGCGTTAAATAGGTTTCTGCTTTTTGATGAAGTCGCAGCCGTCTTGGTAATTCACTACGTATGAGGTTGGTTTCTGCATTTCCGGTTAAATAGTTTTGAAAACGACAGGGATTTTGCGAAAGCAGCAGTTCTTTTGCCCGTTTGGTAAGGCGATAACCTCGTAGGCCATCTTTATAGTGTGTTCTTATAAGCTTACTCTGCTTTAAATCTGTAACCACCTTCTCTGCATAGGAATCACTCTCAATCAATCTGTTAAGCTGTCCGGAAGGGAATTCCCCACATAGCCCAACCATTTCCAAAAGCTGATATTTTATAGAATCGGTTTTTATCAAATAAGCATCACCTCAGTTCGATTTTTACCTATGACAGCCTATACTTGGGTAAAGTAAGGGCGGTATTAAGCATAAAAAATGCAAAGAATATGGCTTCTTTGCAGAAAAATTACCCATATCGGAAAAAGAAAGAAAAATATCAGGAAATTTCCGATATGGTTTTGATAGACTCTTTTCTATCTTTCAGCCAGCCAGGAAAGATTTCCGGTTCCATTACAAAGATAACGGTGTGATCGTAATTCCCCAGTTCCGTAGTGTGATAGGAGTCGCAAAAGAGTCCCGTATCATCAACCAGAACATAGGAAGCGATAGTATCTAAAATCTGTTTGAACTCCAAATTATCGTAATCACGTATCCGTTGTAAAGAAAGGCTCTGGTCATAAATTTGACTAAAACAGACCACACATCTTTTATATAACGGAATAGAATGTTCTGTCACATAAGTCTGCAAGGCAAGGTTTAATGGCTCATGTAGAAAAGCGGTGTTGGTTCGCAATTTACGTTTGGGCAGTAGTCCTGGCATGGTAATGGAAAGAACACTATTTGAAAAAGAGATTTTGATTCCCTGCACAGCCGCAGCCTGTTTCAGATAGTCTTTCTTTCCAGTGTCAGTTGTGGTATATACCAGATTTCTGAGCTGGCAGGCAATCCTTTCAGAACGTAGGGCAGCACTGATACTCAGCTCTTCGTATTTGTCGGCATACGCTTGAATATCTGTTGTTTTCAATGCAAAAATAGTGTTGTGAAGTTTTTGGACTTCATCATCAATGCTCTGTAAACGGTCAAAAACAGTTTTGGTGTTCATACATACCTCATTTCTTTGCATAATAGCTGACAGATCCGGTAGAGGAGTCTACAAGGCAAAAGGCAATCACGCCTGTGATATGAATTTTTGCAGCCTGTTCTTCTGTTTCTAATACAACCAGCCGTTTCGCATCGCTTTTTGTCTGGCTTTCCATGACATGATTGATAAGATATTCTTGTTCCTGGGGGACATAGAGGACTTCATACCACTCATCTTTAGAGAAAAAGTTCAGTTTCACAGGAAATTCACCGTCAGTATGGTACACAATGGCTGTTTTGAAGTCCAAAAGCACCCAAAAGGATGCAATCATGCCATAATCAGGATTGTTTGCAGATTCCTGGCTGTCGAAGAGAAGCCCGTTCTCCTTATCATAGATAATGCGTTTTTGTTTTACCAGACTTGTGATCAGAGATTTGATAGACTCTCTGTTTTTGGAAAAGAGCCGTAAGACCTGTTCATATTGCAACGAATGGTAAGTTGTAATGAACCGGAGCAGTTGGGCACCTTCCCCTTGATAGATTTCATTTCTTGTTTTCATGGTAATCTCCCTTCATTATATAATAGGAAGTTTTACTTACACTGTACGCACAGAATACGTTTTATTTTAGGGGAAGTACGCTGTACGTACTGTGTAAGTATTGGCTACTGTCAGCGAAAGGTTTACGGGTACAAAAAAAGCACCGATTAAGGTGCTGGGGAAAATAGGAATACTATAAGCAATACCTATTGTAACATGGGTAAAATTACCCTTCAATCGCAGAAGTGTGCCAAGTTGTGGCATATTTAGGAAATGATAAAGACAGTTGAAAACCAATTAGGAAGAAAAAATGTCAATCTATACCAAAAATAAAGACGAAATTCGGAGATAGGATATAATAAAAATCAAGATACTTAGGTATCAAAAGGCCCTAGTTCTGAAGAAAGGAATGGTGGATATTATGAGAAAATTTGACAGAACAAATATGAAATATAACAACCCGGCTGGAGATCTTTTGACAGAATTAGAAGCAGCAGATTTGACAAGTAACAAAGTTGATAGTTTAGCTTCATCAGGTGTGGTTTGCACAATTTCTGTTGAATGCGGAAGTATTTTTACACTTGCTTGTTGCTAATTAACCAAAGATGATTTTAGAACTAGGGCCTGGATTAAGAGAAAGGGAGATAACATGAAAAAATCTAGTTATTTATCTGAAAGAGTGTATGATGCTATTCCGTCTGAAATAAATATGGAGTCTTTAGAGTATTGGAAGAAAATACTGAAGGAGGAAGGATTACAATATGTAAAGAAAAACCACCTTGAGTATTTTTTTGGTTTTATAAATAATTGTGCTTTTAGTAGCCACGAGAAGAGTCAACCACGAAATTTTGTGAAATTGTCTTTGAACAAAAAGGCGTTTAGGCATGAGGGTGAGAAAATGGTTTTCGGAGCATTTTATGATCCTTTTGTGCAAGAGGCAAATAGACAGCTTAGAGAAATAGTTATACAAAGACGATATATCAATGAATCGATTCTATTTGATTTTCAGCAATTTTTGTTTAATTCGCTTAATAATCTTTGTATCCGAACTTTAATTTATGAAATGCATATATGTGGACAAGAAGGCGTGTTAAGGGGAAATGAATCTGAACAGTATCAATATTATATCGACCATTTTTTAAAGGATAAACAATATTTGAATGATTTATTTTCGCTTTATCCAGTGTTAGAAAGAAGGATAAATGAAATTATACAAAATGCGATAGATATTTACAAAGAAGTGATAGAGCGCATTGAGAAAGATGCAGATGTTTTAATGAAAAAATTTAATATCACTGAAAAAGGATTTGTCGTAAACCATCTTTCGACAGATTTTTCTGATTCGCATAAAAAAGGGAGAAGAGTATTTTGTGTGGAATTTGTATCGGGAGATAAAATTTTATATAAACCACGAAGTTTGCAAAATGAGATTAAGCTACAAGAGATTACAAATTATTTCTATAGAATATGTAATTTGGGAAGTTATGAGTATTCTATACTTGATAAAGAAATGTATGGTTGGTGCGAAATTGTAATACAAAGAGATTGTAAGTCTATAGAAGAACTTTCAAGATATTATCAAAGAATAGGGATTATTTTGTTTATAAATTATCTTTTGGAAGGAGGAGATATTCATTTTGAAAATCTCATTGCATGCAATGAATATCCAGTTATTATTGATGCGGAAACATTTATAGGAAATATAGAAGAGAATAATGGGAAAAGTGCAGCAGAAAAAGTGGCTAGTCTTTTAAGAAAATCGGTGTTGTATTCAGGAATACTCCCCTTTTATTCATGGAATAACGCAGGAGATACAGGAATCAATATGAGTGCCATTAGTGGAGAAGAAGGACAAAAATTCCCGATAAAAATCCCCTTTATTATCAATCCGAAGTCGGTTAACATGAGGGTTGTCTATGATTATCCAGTATCGAAAGGAAATCACAATTTGGCAATGCTAAAAGGAAGGTTTATTCAACCCTCCGAATTTGCAGATAAAATTATCCAGGGATTTGAAAGTGCATACTTAGGTGCAATGGAAAATACAGAAACACTATTAAGAATCATACAACAATATGGTGAATTAGAGGTGAGATATCTGATTAGAAATACACAACAGTATGCAATTGTGTTGAGTAGTTCATATCATCCTGAATTATTAGTGGATGGAGGAGCACGAAATTTATTTTTTTATTCATTGGCAAATGGAAATCTTCAAAATCAAAGGAGTAGATCTCTTATTGAGTATGAAATTGAAGATTTATTAAGTGGTGATATACCGTATTTTTATTTTCGTGGAAGTAAAAAAAACATTTATACTTGGGATGGCAGAGAAGTAAAGGATTTCTTTAGTAAGCCAGCTTTGCAGCAAATTGAGGAAAATATACAGAATTTGTCCTATAAGAATTTAGAACAACAGACGCAATATATTAAAATTACTTTTAATATGGAGAATGCAGGAACAAGGAAAATAAAGAATAAAAGGTTAAAACTAGATCTTTATAGTAATATGGCCAAAACGGCAGAAGAATTGGCAAAAGAGCTGCTAGATAAAATAGGAACAAATGCGATTTATAGCGAAGATGGAGCAGACGTTAATTGGATTGGCGTAAAATTATTTGGTATAAAAGAAAATCAGTGGATGATCCAGGCATTACCGAATACATTATATGATGGTACGGTTGGGATTAATTTGGTATTCCATTTATATGAATGGATATACCATGACAGAAAATATCATAAGATTTGTGAGGTTTTAGATAATCGTTTGTTGAGGTATATTGATACTATAAGTGAAGGGGAACAGAATATCGAAGACTTTAATACAGGAATCTTTAGCGGCGAAGGTTCGATTTTATATACGTTGGGTATTTTATATGAAATATATGATGATATCAAGTATAAGGAATATTTCGATAAGTGGCTAAATTGTATGGAAACACTTATCTTAGAAGATCGTTTGTTCGATATGATTTCGGGAAATTCGGGAATAGTTTTGGTTCTGATTAATATGTATAGAAAAACAAAAAAGCCTATTTATCTACAAAAAGCTATACAAATAGCAGAACAATTGATAGAGAATATGATTACTGAAAATGGAAAAGTTGGTTGGAAATCAGAGGTGGTTCCTGAAGTATTGGCGGGATTTGCACATGGAAACAGTGGTTTTATAGAACTATTTTCAAGATTATATGAGGTATATCCACAAACAAAATATTTAGATATCCTTTCAAGTTTAGTAGAATATGAAAATTCTTTATACTCAGAAAAGGATAATAATTGGATTGATTTAAGAAAGTTTTCAGAGGTTGATCAGCATAAGAGTCAACCAATAGCGTGGTGCCATGGAGCTGCGGGTATTCTGTTATCCAGATTAACCTTATATAATGCCATCAAGAATTTAGGAGAAACTGCATTGCTTCAGCAAGCTATTAAAGATATAAGCCTTGCTAAAAATAAATTAATTGAAGACGGGTTACATGCAGGTTTCTGCCTATGCCATGGAAACATGGGAAATTTATTGATTTTAAAAAGATATGCAGAAATTTTTGATGATAAGCAGGTAAGAAGCATTTGTGATTCTCGATTTGAACAGATTTTGGAATTCCTTAATGAGGAAAATATATTACCAACAGAATTATACAATCCAGGTTTTATGACTGGTTTATCAGGAATCGCTTATGCTTTGTTAAAATATAAGATGCCCAAATTACCATTGCTTATAGGAGTTGAGGGAATATATGATAGAAATGAAGTTTAGTAAAAATGATGAAGAAGATGGGTTGTTCCGCATAAGTTCGAGAGACATAGTTGGATTTTATAATTGTAGTAGTAAACAAGAGCGTAAGATAACAGACATTATAAAATGCTATGGAACAACAAAAAGCATAAAAGAAGTTGAACTGAAAAACATGAAGCCAGAGGATAATGTTACAGTATCTCGGTATATAGAGAGAAATGTAGGTTCAATTATAAACAAAGATTATGTGATTGAAGGCTTTCTGGGAATGGGGAAGTTGTCCGATTGTAAAGACGAAATGGTTAGCAGATTGGATATATCTAAGAGATACTGCTTAGAAATATTAGTGGCATTTCTTCAAGAAGCAGACATTATTATTTTGCATGAAATGTTTGAAAATGTTTGGAATCATACTATAGAGGAAATTTTAGTTGAATTTTCACTAAGAGGAGCAGTGGTTGTGTTCTCAGAACATGGTGAAGAATCATTGATGAAATTACCAATGCACAGTTACGACCTAAGTGGTAGGTGTGTTGGATGGTAGAATAATTGGGGAATATGATTTTTCATATTCCTTGAGATATATAGGGTAGAAAATATATTTAGCTGCAATGTTTTGTCCCTCCATAGTTAACGAATCTATCTAAATAAGAAATAGGTTATATCAAACAGATTTTACAAAGGAGAAATACATGGAGAGAGTTTTAATAATATCTTATATTATCAGTATGATACTTACGGCAGGCTTTATTTATTGTATTTATAGAGAGAAATATTGGGTTTTTGAATTTGTAAACAGAATAAAGAAGCCGATACAGCAACTTGTTTATGTTTTTCTTATGCTCCTATCATCGTATGCCTATATATGCTTTTCGTTACTCATAAAGGCTGATTTTAATGCTGTGATATGTGCGGTGCTATTACTTCTTTTGATTTGGGCTATGGACTATCTGTTTTCTTTATGTTTTAAAAAAAATGATTTGGGGATAAGTGAAAAAAAACGCTATATTTTTATGGCGTATGTGGGAGCCTGCATATCGGGATTTATTATTGCAAGTCGTGATGCTTCGAAAATGGCTTTAGAAATTCCAAATATAACAATTAGCGTTTTGATCGGAGCTTATGTACCTTTTACATTATTATTAGAGGATGGGAAAAAAGGGAAAGTAGAATTGCAAAGTATGAAAGAAGAATGGGAGGAAAAGTATAAGAAGACATTTCGTGAACGTAAGGTCAAAGACATTCTTTCTGCTCTACTATTTGCGATGGTATATGGCGTTTTACTGGTAGGGGCGTTATCTCCTGCTCAAAATATCATCAATGATATTGCTTCAGGGATAGGAATGGGGATGGCTACAGTGGTTGTTGCCTTTGTAGGGTTGGTTGAAGTGAAAAACAGGTTAACGAAAAGGAGGAATAAAAGAGAAGACGCAGATCAAGAGAAATCCGATACAGAGTAGAAGGGGCAAGACAGCAAGGAGTATTTAGCCGGAATTATTTCAAATGTACCTCACAAGATTGGATGTTGATGCGATATAAATGATATGATATACTGAAGTCCATATTATTAGATTTGTGGAGAAATAGGGATAGCCAAGAGAAAAAATATAAAATTAAATTTTGCAGAAAGAAGGCATTTTTATGAAACTTGTAGGAAGCAGAAAATTAACATGGGGAATTTGCAGTATTGGTGTTTTATTAGCAATAGTAAGCGTGTTTTTCTTACCTCAGATTATTCCTGTTCATTTTGCAAATGGGATAGCAGATGATTTTGGAAATAAGGTAGAGATTTTTTTATTTCCTATTTTGTTAATCATAATTACACTTTTGACTGGAAAAGAAAACATTAAATATTTCCTGACACATTCAAAAACATTTTTGACAGACATACAGTATAATTTGATGATAGATGGCGTTCTCGGAATTGTTTTGATTGCAGAAATTTATGTTATTTATGCTTCATTTGTTTAAGTGTTTCAACAAAAAATTCCAGTTTCTATAAAGAGCAAAGGAGAATGGTCATGATTGATATGCAGAATCAAGAGGAAATTCCGATCTTAGAGGATTTTGCGGCATATATTAGAAATCCAGTATTTATGAAATTTTGTTCCGAGATTAAAAAGAAGTACAGGTGCCATGAAAAAATAGAATTTAGCCGTTGTAGTTTAGAACGTGGTTGGAATGTAAAATTTAAAAAGTCTGGGAAAAGCCTGTGTACGATATATCCAAGAGAAGGGTATTTCACAGTGCTGGTTGTGATTGGTTCAAAAGTAAAAGAAGCAGTTGAGAATATTTTATGCGACTGTGCCCCAGAATTAAGAGAACTTTATGAAAAAACAAGATGGGGAAATGGACAAAAATGGCTTATGATTGATTTAGAAGATCAAGGAGAAATGTTTGCGGATGTACTTCAGCTTATTGAAATTCGCAGGGGATAATCAATTTTGGAGTGTGGAACAAGGAGTAAAGACGGAAGACTGCGAGGTAAACGATGAAGACGTATGAAAATAAAGAGGAACTAAAGGCAGAAATCAAGAGGGCTTACGACAAATATATTGCAGAGTTTAAGGATATCCCGGAATCCTTGAAGGACAAACAATGTATGGAGGTAGATCGAACACCTGCAGAAAATCTTGCATATCAGGTTGGGTGGACCGCATTAGTATTGAAATGGGAAAATGATGAACAGGCTGGACTTCCAGTGAAAACACCATCGGATGGTTTTAAGTGGAATCAATTGGGGGAATTGTATCAGTGGTTTACCGATACCTATGCCCATTTATCTCTAAAAGAACTAATGGGCATGCTGGATGATAATATACAGAAAATTTTTACAATGATTGATTCTATGACGGAAGAGGAGCTATTTTTACCACATAAAAGAAAGTGGGCAGATGAAGCTACCAAAACAGCAGTATGGGAAGTTTATAAGTTTATTCATGTAAATACAGTAGCCCCTTTTGGAACATTTCGGACAAAGATTAGGAAGTGGAAGAAGCTTTTACTTTGACACACAGATAGAGTTTTAGAAAATATCGTGCTTTTTTGTGCAAAAGAAAATAAATATATAATGCTATTTGGAGTGCATATTCAGTTTCAGGATATGCACTTTTTTAATAAAATAAAAGAGACAAACATTATTCAGATTCAAAGGGTAAGAAATTGTGATAAATCTATACGGTATGCTTTAATGGTTTTGGAATTTAACTTTTTTATGGTTTCACATGTTTTGAGATATTCGGATATAAAATTTGATAATTGATCCATAATAGGCACCCTCCTTTGTTTTTTTCAATTATGAGTGCCTATATGGAAAATGTCGATTTTATTTTGGGAAAAACTTATTTAAAGTTTCCAGTGTCCCCTTTGCAGAAAATCCCCATAGTATGCTGCTAAGAGCGTTAATAGCAGCCTGCCTCCTTCGGTAGTACGTCCGGTAGGAGATACTGGGAACGTGCTTTTCCAACTCTTCCAGGATTTCCTCTGTATTTTTCAGTTCATGGGGAGACAGAAAGGCGTAATATAATATCCAGTAATATTCTTCCCCATGCTTATGATTTTTCCGGAGCAGATCCACAGAAGAGAGAAGCAGCTTTATCATTTTGTTACTGCGGGCAATGCTTTTTGCCCATTCTTCAATCTGGCTGTCTCCCAGATCTGCTCCTGCAGCATAGATGGAATCTAGAAATTCGTCTACACTGGTGTTGTATTCCAGTTGGAATTGAATTTCCACCTGCCGGACAGCAACCATCAGGCTATAAGTAGAATCCCGGTAACAACGGAGCAGCTTATAGGTATCATGGTACAACGGATTATTTTCTACTTCAGCAGAAACAGGGTGGTGATTTTTCTTTGCCATTATACAACCCCTCCTTTCAACAGAACTTCTGGGATTTCAGCGAAGGCAGGTAAGGTATGCTGCAGAGGCGGAGTATGCCCTGGGACGTTGGTGACGGCGTGATTTTCCGGTTTTAGTTTTAATTCAAACTGATAGGCTGCTTTCCCCCAGGGGCAGATAATACGTAGTGAATATAGATATATACTATCCTTGCAGGCTGATAAAGGAGATAATATATACTTTGTTTTGGGGCATCTACAACAAGAAATGCCTTGTATTTCCAGTATTTCAGCGACTTTGCGAACAATGACTTTGATGTGTGATTCTGGAACGCAGGAGCCTTCCTGTGAAACGATGATTTGTTCGTCAGTAATAGATTCTGAAACGCATTCAGAATTGTTTTTGTCAGGCAAGGTATCTTCGGTTATATGTATTGGCAGTTGCATTTTCATGGCAATTTCCTCCTTATCAATCATGACATCACTGATATTAAACATAACGGACAGATAATTACGCAGATATACCATGCTACCATGTTTCCCGGAATAGGAAATCAGTGTGATCATGTCGGTATCTTCAAGTTTTTTAAGCAGACGGGATACAGAAGATTTCGACTGTTTCCAACGTCTGGCAAGTTCCTGATAACTGAACAAGGGATTTCCAGTCTGATTGCGAAAATATACTACTGGACCGGCATCAGAGCCTTGCACAGATGGATCATTATAGACTGCATGAATCCAAAGATCCAAAAGAGCATCCATTTCTGAACATTTTCCCAGTCCGATTAGTTTATGAACATCTGCGATTGGAAAAAAGAAAAACCCGATGTCTTTTTTGCATGGGTAATTATAGGAAAGGGCAGTATTATCTTTTGGCCAGTCTTTGATCTTGTATTGGATAATCTTATTTTTTTCGTGCAGTGAGTAGGTTAAAAGGTTTTGCTCAACCAGGGTATCCAATATGGATATGACCTGGTGCTGGAATTTTTGGCGGAAGTGAATCTGGAGTTCTTTAAGAGAACAGATCCATTCGCCAGGAACAACTTTGTAAGTAAGGTGTTCGATGTTCCGATAAGAGGAGCTGTAATTTGCATAAGAACATAAAATGAGAAAATAAAAAAGACAGGAACCTCCGTTGGTACGGATGCTTCTGTCTTTCATAAGGGTTTGTATAAATTCCCGGTAAATCCGGCAGCGTGGAAAATCCACAATTTGTTTTAATTCTAATTGATAATTCACGATAAACCTCCATATAATATTGTAGTTGTAGTAAAATAATTGTAGACGAAAGATACTAAAATGTATATAATATGCCCATAGGGGTGCTAAGTGGCATAGATTTGGCACAGTAAAATACCTGATATGGCATGAAAGCAACATGAAAATTAGGGTGGATATAAGGTGGACAGTTTGGAAAACCTTAGAGTTTTAGAGGGTTCCGAGGTTTTTTTCCGGGGTCTGCAACACCCTGATCACCAGTTCAAATCTGGTTGTCGCCTTGAATTAAAGTTCTGAAATCAAATTGATTTCAGAACTTTTTTTGTGCTAGTATGAAAAGTTCTGTTGAAAAGGAAGACTGGACAAAGTGTGGATTTTCGCTTATAACTACATCAGATATGCAGTGACGGGCAATAAGTTTGTATCAAATGGCAGTAAAGGCATGCTTTAATTTCTCATTGCTGATATTAGTTTATAGATCCCGACATGTTTGAATAAATGATAAGGAGGATGAACGATAAAATGATAAAAATAGATTTGATCACCGGATTTCTTGGTGCAGGAAAGACAACCTTTATAAGAAAATGTGCAAAATATCTGATGGACAGTGGAAAAAATATTGGTATTCTGGAAAATGATTTTGGTGCAGTCAATGTAGATATGATGATGCTTCAGGATCTGATGGGCGATCAGTGCGAGCTGGAAATGATCTCTGGTGGATGTGATCCGGAAACACATCGCAGAAGATTCAAAACAAAACTGATCTCCATGGGAATGTGTGGATATGACCGGATTCTGGTTGAGCCGTCCGGCATTTTTGATGTGGATGAATTTTTTGATATTCTGCACGAAGAGCCTCTGGATCGCTGGTATGAACCGGGCAGCGTCATTACGATCGTGGATGCAAATCTGGAAGAAGAGATGTCGGAAGAAGAAAATTATATTCTTGCGAGCGAAGCAGCCAGTGCAGGCAAGATTGTTTTCAGCAAAATAGGTAAAAATCTGAAAACAGAAAAAGAGGCACAAATGGAAGAAAAAGAATCTATTGCAAAGGCAGAAGAATCGATTTCCAAAGTGCTTGCACATATCAACATTGCATTAAAACAAATCAAATGTGAGCGTGTGATAGAGGAAAAAGATTGTCTGTGTAAAAATTGGGATACGCTGACAAAAGCAGATTTCCAGGATCTGATGTCAGCCGGCTATACACCGGAAAATTATCAGAAGCTGGATTTTGAGCAGGATTCCGTTTTTGAATCCCTGTACTTTTTGAATAAAAAAATCAGCGTGGAAAATATGAAAAAAGCGGCGGAAGAGCTTTTTCAAAATCCGGACTGCGGGCATATTTTCAGAATCAAAGGATTCTTAAATACCAACTACAAAGAAGAAGTAATGATGGAAAATAAAATGGAAGATGAAATGGAAAAAGTAGATAAACCAAGAATCACAAAAGCAGAGTCCTGGAAAGAATTTAATGCGACACGCAAAAATATCAGCATCCAGCCGGTAAAAGAAGGACAGGAAGTGCTGATTATGATCGGGGCAGGGCTGAAACAGGAGAAGATAGAAGAATGCCTGGAGAGGCATTGCACAGAAGGGTTTGAGAAATAAATAAAAAGTTGTCGGTGGTTTCATGGCAGGCGTAAAGAATTGAAATACCGAGTGTTTTGTTAAGATGCTGTCAAAAGCTCCTGACCTGCCAGAGGTTGTTTAAGCGGGAATTGTTTTTCAGACGCAATGTTTTCTACTTATCTCTAATCCATTGTTTTTACATTATATTTTCAAAATGTAAATATAATGTAAAAGTGAAATCAGAGGTATTGTTTTTTGATAAATTGTGGAGTATAAAGAAATTACAAATACCTCAGGCTGCATGAACGTAAGTGATGCCTGATATGCGATTCTGAACAGGGAAAGGGTGGTTTTATGAAGAAGAAATTTTTGAAATTGTTCACGTCGGTTGCAATGCTGGCTCTCGTATTCTGTCTCCATCAGAATGTCCGGGCAGAGGAGATTGCACAGCCAACGGAAAAGGATGTCTACATCCATCACGATGATGGAGAGGACTATGTAGCCAATCGCTATGAAAGAGCGATCGTGGTAGACCGTGTGGTATATCAGTATCTTCCGGAGAAAGACAGTTACCGGATCGTAGCATTTGATGATAATGACGAAGAATTTCCGGAAGGCATTACTTTTAAGCCTCGTTCGGAAGTAAGAGGCAAACCGGTCACAGGAATTTACATTGATGGAGAAGAGGACGGACCGAGCTATCTTACACGGCTCAATTTAGTACTCCCGGATTCTGTAAAAGATATTGAGATCAGCGGTGCAAGTTTTGGTTCTATCACATTACCAAAGTTCCTGACTGTCACACCGGGAGGAATATTCGAAAGTGATTTTGAGCAGATTATTATTCCGGAAGGAACTACAAATGTGAGAGGGATCAATGATATTTGGAAACTCCGAAAGATGGAGCTTCCGTCTTCAACAAAGAAAATCGGAAAATATTTTTTGGGAAACAGTTCGGATCTGAGAACCGTATACATTCCGGAAGGAGTTACCGAGATTGGTGCAGAAGCGTTTTCCGGATGTCCGAAACTTGAAATTTATATCCCGGCAAGTGTAAAGAAGATCGGTAAAAATGCATTTAAGAAAACGGATCAGTACGGACAGGTAAAAATGATCTATTGTGCCAACAATTCTGCCGCACATAAGTATGCGAAGAAAAATCATCTTCCATACACAATCGTAGATCCGGTGAAAACTTCTTACAAAGCGACAGACCTGTCACTGAGCACAAAGCGGATCAGTATGCCGATCGGTGCAAAGAAGAGAGTGCTTTATCAGGTAACGCCGGTTTATGCTGCCAAACGTAATGTAAAATTCAGCAGCAGCAATTCCAAAGTGGTATCTGTAAATGCAAAGGGTATGATGACGGCAAAGAAAAACGGAAAAGCAACGATCACCGTTCAGTTAAAGAGCGGAAGCAAAAAGAAAGTAAAACTGAAAGTCGTTGTCCAGCCTCGGGCTCCGTATCTTTTGGCAGACAGCGTTCCAAATAAAAATACAACAGTATTTACCTGGAATAAATCCGGAGGCGAAGAAGGGTATGAGCTCAGCTGTTCCGATACGAAAAACGGAACCTACAAAGTTATCAAAAAAGTGACCGGCAAAACAAAAATCACATTCAAGGCATCAACAAAGAAATATTACAAAATCCGTGCCTGGTATAGAACAGCAAAAGGAAAGAAGTATTACAGTGATTATTCAGAGGCTGTATACCACCTGGGACATATGTGGTTCTGAGATTAAGATTCTGAAAAATAGATATTTTATTGAAAGGCTGCAATCGCAAAAGGTTGCAGTCTTTTGCACTTGACAGAAATATCGGAATCATTTATACTATTGTTAATATAAATAAAAAAAATTAATAATAAATATATAAAAAATAATGCTAAAATCAAAAGCATGAAATTATGATACCTGCGGATTTATATCTTTTAACCCTGCATCATAAAAATTACAAATAAAATGACAAAAAAGAACAGGAAAAGATATGACGTTTAATCTTGGTTCGCTTTGTATGGCGATTTTATGGAACAGTATTTTTATTGGAATTGTTTTCTGGATAGGAAAAAAGAAAATTTACACGACGCGAAAAGGGATTCATCTGACATTGATGTTTTATTTACTTGGGGTTGTCAGGATGATATTTCCCATTGATTTTCGACCATCTATAGGGATTCAAGTGTGGAAAGGGGTATTTCCTACAGTTAATTATGCTTTAAGTATTCAAAATTACAATTTATGGGGAAGGCAGTTTACAATAGCAGATGCTCTGGTAGCAATCTGGCTGATTATTGCAGGGGTTTTCATGTTGCGTTATTTTGTGAAATACCAGGAAATGCGTCGCATTTTTCAAAAGTATTCCACAGAGGCAAATGAGCAGTACCAATCAGTTCTTAGCAGAATCACACAGGAAAAAAAGATTAAAAAGAAAATAGCGGTATATCAGAATCCGGGGATTACTATTCCTTGTGCGGAAGGTGTATTCCGGTGGAATATTTATCTTCCGGACTACGATTATTCGGAAGAAGAATTATATTATGCTTTGCTCCATGAATGTACACATTTCACAAATGGAGATCTGTACATAAAATGGCTGACGCAGCTCTGTCGTTGTCTTTGCTGGTGGAATCCACTGGTTTACAAAATGCAGGATACACTGGAAAAAAATCTGGAAATCCGGTGTGATCTTACTGTGACCGAAAACCTCAGTCAGAAAGAGCAGTTGAGCTATCTTGGAACGATAGTTAAGACCTTGAAAAATGCACAGAAAAAAAGAGGCAGCGGTGTTTTATACGGAGTCCATCTGGCAGATAAAAATGGAGAAGAGTTAAAAGAACGATTTGAGATTATCTGCAAAAATCAGGATAAAAAAACAGGACGAAATCAAAAGAGAAAATATATGGTATATTTTTTCCTTATGATTGTTCTTTCATATACGGTGGTTATACAGCCAGCTTATGATCCGCCGGAAGATGAGATTATAACAGAAGAAGGTATGGAAGAACTTACTCCGGATAATACCTATGTTCAAAAAGAGGGAGATAAATATTATATGATATATAAAAACGATAAAGATGAGATATCGAAGGAAGATGCAGAAGAAATGAAAATGAGTGGATTTGAGGTGAAAGAAAATGAAGAGAGGTAAGGTGGAAAGTATATTGTTGATTGCAGTGTTGGCTCTCAGTATGCAGGTAGAGAGTTATAGTGTTGCAATAAGCGATAGAGAGCTGGATCAATATTATGCAAAGAACATTCAACAGAAAAGCACAGATGTTATTGTATGGAAGTATCGAGTATGGAATGGAAAGAAGCAGAAAAGGAGGTGGAATAAAACAAAAAACAGATGGGAAGATCCAGCATGGAAAGACGTATGACGAACTGATGCAGTGGAAAAGATATCAAATTTAAAATTTTAAAGGGGGGAACTTTTATGTTCAGACAACTCAAAAATATTATGTTAAAGGGCATAATGCTGTTTGCTTTATTTTGTATACTTCCGGTAATGGCTGCACATGCGGCGGATAATGAGGCAAATCCGTTTGAAGGAAAAATTTATAGCTCGGGTTATGCGTATTTTGAAAATGCAGTGGCGGTAAATCATGTAGTCTATCGGTATATGCCAGAGACAGACAGTGTTCTTGCAGAATGTATTGATCTGAACAGTACTTTGAAAAAACATATGACGCTCACCATAGAAAAAAGTGTTCTCGGGAAACCGGTTACGAGGATTGGTGGATATTTTACGGATCCTTATTATATGGATGCAAAAATAGGATATCTTTTTGATAAAATTTATATTCCGGATTCGGTAAAAATTATTACCGGTTCGGCTTTTAGCGAGTGCACAAATGTAAAAAGTATCTATATTCCGGACAGTGTAGAAAAAATAGGAGATAAAGCATTTGAAGAGTGTACGAACTTGCAGAGTGTTCGCTTACCGAATGATCTGGACAAGATAGAGTTTGGATGTTTCTATAATTGCAAAAATCTGCGAAAAATTGTCATTCCAAATGGTGTGCAGAAAATCGAGTCTAATGCATTTGTGGGATGTGAAAAACTTGAAATTTATATTCCGGCGAGTGTCAAAAAAATCGGAAAATATATTACCCTGACGGATGTAAAAAAAATTTACTGTCAGAAAAATACAGTAGCTCAGAAGTATGCGAAAAAGAATAAGGTAGCTGTTGAGATTACAGGGACTAAGAGAACACAGCAGAATTATGTTGCACAGAAACTTCTGCTGAAGAAAAATGCAGTTACCTTAAAGCCAGACAGTTCCTATCGGGTTGAGGCAGAAATGGTTCCTTTCTATGCCTCTAAACAGGAGCTGGCATACAGCAGCAACAAACCGGAAATTGCAGCAGTAAGTGATGAGGGATTTGTTACAGCAAAGAAGGCGGGATCTGCTGTTATCACGGTAAAGACAACGGACGGAAGCAAAAAGAAAGTCAAACTGAAAGTAACAGTACGACCAGGAAAACCGGTGAATTTTATTGTTCAGAAAAAAGGAAAAAAGAAAGCTGTTTTCAGCTGGGATCCGGTAGCAGGTGCAGCGGGATATGAGGTTGCCCAGGCAGATTCTCAGAAAGGAAAATATACCACCATCTGGCAGCAGAAAAAGAAAACCAGCGTGGAACTGAAAATATCGAAAGATAAATATTATAAGGTTCGTGCATGGTATAAAAAAGATGGAGAATTAATCTATGGAGCTTTCAGCAAGGCAATAAAAGCATCATAAAAATTTTGCAAAATAAATGGGCTGCGACCGAAGAGGTGGCAGCCTGTTTTATGGAAAATACACAGAAGGCTTATAGTGAGTTTGACGGAGATATTTGATTCGTTTAAAATTATACATTATGAAGAAAATAAGATAGTTTGGATGAAAGACGGCAAAAATGGAAGGAGCAGAAAATGAAGGAACTGACAAAAAGTGAAGAACAGATGATGGATATTTTCTGGGACAGCAAGGAGGCACTGACCAGTGTAGATATTGTAAAAATGCAGGTGAAAGCAACCTGGACAAATGGGCTGGTACATAATATCATTCGTTCGCTTGTTCAGAATGGATATCTGAAAGAATGTGGAATGGAGCAGTTCGGACGGCAGTATGCCAGAAAGCTGATGCCGGCACTGACAAGGGAAGAATATATTGCAAAACTGATGATTCAGAAAAGCGAAGGGAAGAGTTCTGTGAAACAGATGGTGGTGGCTCTGGCGAAAGAAAGTGAGGACATGGAACAGGTCATCGAAGAACTGGAGGAGATCATTCGAAAGCTTAAGGAAGAACAGTGATTTAAGTTGAACGCACGCATGAATTATTTGAAAATTATATAAAATTCATACAATTTTCAAAGAATAAATGTCTGAATATTTAGAAAATAAAATAATTAAATAAAAATATAAAAATAGTATTGACAAATGAGAAGAAGCGTGCTACTATAATGACAACAACAAAGAAAGCCAAAGACAAACAAAAAACTACCTGTCAGGAGACGAGAAATCCTGGTAGAATAGAAAAAAGTCAGAGGCAAGGTTGTAAAAGGAACTGAATAACACGTAAGAACAGAAAGTAGAGGTCAAGTCCAATGGATGGGTCAGAAATAACAACTGTTCAGTATAGACGTGGTATGGCTGGTGTTTCCTGCGAAAACAACCTTTAACGATATAATTTCAGAAGAGATCGAATTTATAACAGATAATCGGAGATGGGAAAATCTGAAAGATATGGTTAAAGAGTAACGAAACAGCCACTATATTGAAGGATTACCACATTATTCAAAGGTTTTTAGATTATGTGTAAAGAAATATAATCTAAAAAATATAAGTATTTTATATATCATTCTCAGATATGGTTTTTACAGAACAGTCGGTTACTTTCATACAGTCGAAAGGAATAGAACCACATTTGAAGAAGAAATATATAGAAGAACGTATAGAAAATAGATATTCGGAAAAAGATATTTGAAACTTTGGGTTAAATAAAAAGCAAATATTATATATCGACTATAATATTTAACATAAATAGCAGGAAACTTTGAATAGAATCCTCCGATTACATTCTAAATAAAAATACAATTAAATATTGAAAATAAGGGAAACCGTTACGGAAAGTAGTGGAAGTAACGGTTTCCTTTTTTGTTCTTAAAAACAATTCTGTTACGAAAACAATTCCAAAAAATATAAAAAGGTGCAGCATGAAAAAAATAATGATTCTGATAAGCGTAATCTTTTTGATGTGTACAGGTATATGGTTTCGATTTCATACGAAAGAGTGCCGTGTAGTATCGGATCTGGCATATGATAAAAATAAAAAGGGTGATCATCTGGTATATATCCGGGAAGGGCATGAACTGGTTCCATTTCTGGTATTGACTTCTGATTATAATGGCGAGACACTACTGTTGAGGAAAGAAGTACTGAAAATGAATATGCAGATAAATTCTTATGAAGCGTATTATGAAAACAGTTTTATGGATGATTATTTAAACCATGAATATATCAGACAGCTTCCGGATGGGATGCCTGTTTTGGAATCTGAGATTAAGATAACGGATGAGAAATCATTGGGAGTTTCGGGAACAGGGACAAAAAGTATAAAGAGAAAGATTTTTTTGCTGGCATACAGTGAGGTGATGGAAGATCAGAATATAAATGCAGCATCGGAAGGAACGTTTCTTAGATTTTTTGAGAAGGAAGAACAGCGTATTGTTTTGAAAGAAAATCAAAAAAGCAGCTGGTGGCTGCGAACGCCGAACACATATTATACTTCCTGCGTTTATGTTATTGGGGCGAATAACAAGATCGGCTTTTCCAATGCATATGATAAAAATGGAGTGCGGCCGGCATTTTGTGTGCCGGGGGACTGCAAAATGGAAACCGATCAGGATGGACACAGAGTATTGCAGCAGAGGCAGTAAAGGAGTTTGGGAATATGAGAAAAATGAAAAGGATCATCAGCCTTTGGCTGGCTGTTATTTTAGTGATCACCGGTGTGGATCTGCCATTTGGCATCCTGGAAATCCATGCGGCAACAAATGTGAAGCGGTATACGGTATTGGTGCTGGATACCTCGGATACAGCAGAATTTACATATAATAATGAGACGATTTACACAGCAGATACGGCATTATCTGATGTCAAGAGTGCTGCCGGGAAATTTATCCGGGATATCAGTGCAACGGGCGGAGATAATTATGTGGCGGTCATTTCTTATAAAGATTATGCAACTACTGTATCTGGTTTTTCAAAAGAATACAGCTCGCTGATCAATAAGATTAATAATCTTTCCGCTTCCAGCACGACCAGAGATATATCAAGTGGTCTGGAACTGGCAAATTCTATGTTAAATCATGCAGATAGTGAAAATGTGATTAAAAATGTTGTGCTTTTTTCTACCGGAATGACCAACGAAGGCGATTATAATTATGATGGTTATTACGATGGAAATGTTGTGGGAAATGCATGGCACAGAAATGATACAAATGTTCACCTGTATGCATATGCAAATCATACACTGGAAGAAGCAGATCTGTTAAAAGATCAGGGAATTAACCTGTATTCTATCGGTCTGTTTAAGACGATGGCAAATATGCCGCAAGAAGGAAAGAATATTGCAGAATTTTTCAAAATGACTGCGTCTGATATCGCAACATCCGAGGATTATTTTTATCCGGTGTATTCGGTGGATGATCTGGAATTTACGTTTGGAGAGGTCGCAGATGATATTCTGTCTTCGGTAAAGGAGATAACGTTTACCTATAGTGGAGACAGTACAGCCAAATGTTATTATTCGGACAATTATTTTGCAAAGAGTGCCTATAATTATAGTCCGAGTCTGGCAACGATGTCGCTCAGTTTTGCAATGTCGGCATTTGGAAGCAGTGATGGCGGTCAGACGGATTACACCAATAAAAGCAGCAATGCCAGAGCGTTGTTGAAAGAAATGGGATTTGCAGATGAAAATATAGCAGTAAATGACTGGTTTACGAAGAAACCGACGACGGATTCGATTGGCGTTATCATCGGAAATAAACCTGTGAAAGTAAAAGATGAGGAATATACACTGATTGCAGTTGCTGTCAGAGGCGGCGGTTATGAGCAGGAATGGGCAAGCAATTTTACGATTGGTACATCCGGACAGCATCAGGGATTTAATACTGCGAAAAATAATGTTCTTTCTTATCTGAAACAATATATTTCCAAGCAGGGAATTTCCGGACAGGTTAAAATATGGGTCACGGGATACAGCCGTGCAGCGGCAACAGCGAATCTGGTGAGCGGTGAACTTGATAAGGGAATCGCTTTGGGAAACGATATCTCGTATCAGAGAAAAGATGTTTATGGTTATTGTTTTGAAACGCCGGCAGGTGCATTGAGCGAAGAGGTAAATGGGGATTCAAAGTATGATAATATATTTAATATTATTAATCAGAGTGATCCTGTGCCTTATGTAGCACCGGCAGCCATGGGATTTGGCAGATATGGTATTGATCGATATTTGCCGTCTGCGGAGTCAGAACCGAAAGATTATGCAGATCTGAAAAAGAAAATGCTGGCGGTCTACCAGGCGATGCCAACAACAGAGAAGTATGTTGTAGATGATTTTCAAATGAAAAAAATCTCTGTGGACAATCTGACCTGGAATGCGGTTGGGTTCTTAAAAGATGGGCTGATCGTCAATGATACGAAACATAATTATTCTCAGGGCGTATTTCTGTCAGATTATGTTACAATCTTATCTAAAAAATTTATCGTAAACAGAGAAAATTATGTTGATCGTTATCAGAATGAGATTCGGGAGATTTGTTCCGTAGTTTTTGGTTGTACCGATGAACAGTCAGGACGTCTGACGGATTCGATTGTATCGCAGGTAAAGAGTGAATGGTATAAATTTGTGGGTGCATATATCTGGAATACCGGGATCAATCCATGGGGAACGGAAGAAAAGGCATTGAAAATCGTATCGGGATGGCTCAGGAAAGCACTTCAGGATGCAGGAATCACAGATTATAATGAGCTTGTCATTGATTATGCGGGTGTGAAACTGAGTGATCTGATGCTTGCACTTGTCAGCAATCATCCGAATTATTTTACAACGGCTGTTTTAAATGGAGAAGGACTCGGGGCAGCTCATTATCCGGAACTGTGTTATGCATGGCTGGCATCGATGGACAGCAATTATGTCGGAACAACTGCAAATCGCCTGAACAATGGCGGATTCCGGATCATTCGAATCAACTGTGAGGTTGATGTTAAGGTTTTTGATGCAGAACAAAATAAGATTGCATCGATCATCAATGAGCAGTCGGATGAAACAGGAAGTTATATTGCAGGGGTGGATAACAATGGGCAGAAATATGTTGTCCTTCCGGTGGATGAAACTTTTTATGTGGAAATGACTGCACGTGAAAAAGACAGCGTCAATTACAGCATCAATGAATACAGTGCTCTGGCCGGTGAGTATACGCGAAACATCAATTATTTCAATATTGAGATGGAAAAAGGAGAAGTGGTGGAAGGCGTTCTCCCAGCATACGATAAAGCGGAGCTGGAGAAGGATACTCCGGAAGGTTCCGATGCGGACTACAGACTTTATGATGCAGATGGAAACACAATAAATTCGGATTCGGATTTGTCCGGCGACGATGCAAGAAATGCATATTTTACGGTGGAAGCACTTGTATCTGATGAAAAAGCCGGAACTGTGATTGGCGGAGGTATTTACCAGTATGGGCAGTTTGCGAAACTTCAGGCAATTCCGGAGGAAGAATATGTTTTCGAAGGATGGTACAGAAAAGGAATACTGCTTTCAAAAGAAGAGGATTACAGGATACAGATACTGTCTGATGAAAGCATTACTGCGAAGTTTGTGAAAAAGCGGACACCAAAAGTGGTAAAACTTTCAAAGACGAAATATGTATACGATGGAAAGACAAAAAATCCAGGCGTTATTGTACTTGATGGTGATGGCAACAGAGTATCTTCCGATCATTATACGGTATCGTATCAGGCAGGAAGAAAGAAGGTTGGTCAGTACCATGTAAATGTAAAAATGAAAAATAAATACTGTGGCAGCAAAACACTTTCTTTCAAAATTGTTCCGAAAGCGACGAAGATCATCCAAGTCATCAAAAAGAAGAAGGCACTGAGTATTTCCTGGAAAAAACAGAAAAAGCAGGTGTCAGGATATCAGATTCAGGTATCAACAAGCAGAAAATTCAAATCAAAAAAGACAAAAAATATCAGTGGTATGAAAAAGAACAGTACTACGGTATCCAAGTTAAAATCCAGAAAGAAATATTATATCCGGATCAGAACCTGGAAAAAGAAAAACAGAAAGAAATACTATTCTGCCTGGTCAAAAGTTAAAATCGGTAAGACCAAATAAGAGTATCGGGGAGCCGCAAAAAAACAGCGGCTTCCTTTTTGGATATTTCCGGGGAAAAAGAACCGGTCAGACGGAAAAATTGCGAAAACCCTCGGTTTGACAATGTATTTTTGGTGTAGTATACTTTAAAAACATGAAGAGTAATAGTAGAATAAAATAGGATAATAACAGGCAGGAACATATACGAGGTGAAACAGTGGATAAATACGAATACAACCTTAAGTTAGAAGAAATAACAAAGCTGGCTGATCAGGGATATTATGAAGATGCGGCAGATATTATTGATACGATTGACTGGCGGAGAGTAAGAAATGTCAGAACGCTTTGTATGATCAGCGAAATTTATGAAGAAGTCGGAAGATTGCAGGACAGTAAGGCACTTTTGCTTCGTGCATACCGCAAATCTCAGGCAGTGAGAAGCATTTTGTTCCATTTAACGGAGATTTCCGTAAAACTGCGGGAGTTTGATGATGCAGCGGAATTTTACAGTGAATTTGTTGAAGCAGCACCGCACGACAATTCACGTTATCTTTTGAAATATATGATCTATCGAGGCAGAGGTGCGGCGATCGAGGATCAGATTGAGATTCTGGAAGAATATAATCAGAAAGAATACACGGAAAAATATGCCTATGAGCTTGCAAAACTTTATTATCGTGCCGGACAGAAGGAGAAATGTGTTGATGCTTGCGATGATCTGGTTGTGTGGTTCAGACAGGGCAAATATGTTATCCGTGCACTCGAACTGAAACAGAGGATCAAAGCACTGACACCGGTACAGCAGGCGATTTATGACAACCGCAACGAAGCTACCATGCCAAAAGCGGAAATGGTAGAAAATGTAGCACCGGATCTGGAAAAAGCTATTCTGGAAAATATGCCAGAATCCAGCAAAGAAGTGATCACGGATGATGTGATTTCTGTAACGGAAAAAGAGATCGCACAGAGTGTCGCAGAACATACAGCTGAAAAAGAAGAAAATGATGATTACGGAATCTTTGCAGCATTTTCTGAAAATCAGGAAAAAACCGATCAGGAAGAACAGGATTTCCATAAGGAATTGCCAGTAACGACCCCGGAAAAGACTGTCGATAATGAGAATGCCGCAGAGAAGGCAGCGGATGATGCAGAGGTTGATGAGAAAATTATGGATGACGCAGATTCCGAAGCGGAAAACGTATCAAAAGAAAAGGCAGATGCAGCCGGTCAGGATGCACCGGCAAAAGCGGATAAAAAATATGAATTTAATACAGAAGACCTTCAGGCAGAACTTGCAAAGAGTATGCGGGATATTCTCTCCGGTATTCAGAGAAAACCGGATGAGAGTGATATTATCGAACCGATGAATGATGTGACTGCCGAGGCAGAAGAAGCAGCTGAAGAAGTTCCGGCAGAAGAGATCAAGAGAAACAATATTGATGATATTCTGCTGTCCATGAGCCTTGCACAGAAAGAAGCGGCAATCGCAGCAGTTCTGGGCAAAAAGGTTGAAGCAGAACCACAGCCAGTGAAAGCAGCAGAATCACATGTGGAGGAAGTCGCTGAAGTTGAGCCGGAAACAGAGGTTGAACTGGCTGAGAAAATAGTTGAGGTTGCACCAGAAGTTGAACCACAGGTTGAAGAAGTGGCTGAGGCTGAACCAGAAGAGGCAGCACCGATTGAGAAAGTAATTGAAGAAGTAGCAGAGCCAGAAGAGACACCACAGGTTGAAGAAGTAGTTGAGGCTGAACAGGAAGTAGAAGTGCAGCCGATTGAGGAAGTTGCGGAAGTATCTCAGGCTGAGCCGGAAACAGAAGTGAAAGAGGACGCAGCCGAAGGCGCAAGTGCGAAAAAGGCGGCTCTTGGAAATACAAGGGATATTGCAAAAGAGATTGAAGCGGAGCTTGAGAAACAGGCGGCGGAGCTCGAAAAGCAAGAGAAGGAAAAGCAGACCGAAAAAGAAAAGGAAGAAAAAAAAGAAGCAGCATCTGTAAAGGAAGAGGATGCAGTTCCGACGGATCTGACGGAAGAACAGAAGTATAATTTCTCTTATTTTGCAACGGTGGCAGGGCTGAGTCAGCAGATTGCTTCGGCATTATATATGGTAATGAAGAAGATGAAATCTACAGATCAGACGTCCAGAGTCGGCAATCTGATCATTCTCGGTGCAGAGGGCAGTGGAAAGTCTACGCTCGGTATTCGTTTTGCAAAGACAATCAGTGAAGAAAAAGGCGAGGAATCTGTAAAGATTGCAAAGATTTATGCAGAGGATTTCAATAAAAAGGATATCCCGTCTACGGTTGCCAAGATTGCGGGTGGTACGCTGATCATTGAGGAAGCAGGTGATCTGGATGATGCCGTTGTGGAACAGCTTTCCAAAGCGATGGAGTTCCGTACAGATGCACTTCTTGTGGTTCTGGAAGATGAGAAGAAATATCTGAAAGAGCTGTTTGAGAAGCATCCGGATTTCGCAGAGAAGTTTACAAGCGAGATTGTTATTCCGGTATTTACCAATGATGAACTTGTCGAATTTGGACGTACTTATGCTTACGAGGAAGATTACACGATCGACGAAGAAGCAATCCCGACGCTCTATGATAGAATCAGTGAGCTGCAGGAAGCGGGCAGACCGGTTACTGTGATCGACGTCAAAGAGATTGTGGATGAGGCCATCCGCCAGTCTGAAAAGATCGGATTCCGGAAACTGAGCATGGTTCTCTCCAAGAAGAGATACGATGCGGATGATCGTGTGATCCTCTACGAAAAGGATTTCAGATAGAAAAAGGAGTCTTCTACGACTGAGTTTGAATAATCCACACAATCATAAGATACCAGTATTTATGCGGGTTACAAGCAAATTTGCGGGAGTGTAAAATAAAGTGTGTAAGTTGAGAAAATAAAATTTCAAAGCTTACGCACTTTGTTTGTTATACAGAGTGTGTTAAGATAGCAGGAAAGGATGAAAAATATGAAAACGGGGGATTCTGATGGAAGAACTCAGAGCTTTAAACGATGAAATGGAGATGTTTGTCAAGGATGCTTTGACGAGTTAATTTGCAAAAGTATTATTGCACAATATTCCAAGGACAACCCGCTTCATGTTCTGTGTGATCCGTCCCGTTATCCATATTCTTATAATGAAAATGGTGAGATGAAGGGGATTATCCCGGATTACTTCCGGAAAATTGCAGACTATGCCGGGATTTCCTATGAGTTTCTTACACCTGCCACCAGAGATGAGTATATTGCTTATCAGAAAAATAAGGAAACCACAGATATAAGCATCGATGCACGCCTGGAAACAGATAACTATGCAGAGGCGAAAAAATGGGGGATTACGGCACCTTTCATTACGATGCAGATGGCAAGGGTGACACGGCGTGACTTTGATGGGAAAATTAATGTTGTTGCTACTGTTGACCAGACAGCATCCAATTCAATTGAAGATGCAATGGCACCCGGTGCAGAAAAACTGATGTGCAGTACCTGACAGAAAATAATGGAAGCTGTCCGTAAGGGGAAAGCAGATGCTGCCTTCGTCTACTATTACATGGCACAGGCGTTTGTGAACAGTGACACTACGGGAACCATGGCATATACTCTGCTGGAACAGCCTACATTCACCTACCGCATGGTGATTTCATCAACTGAGAACCATGCGCTGGCTGGTATTCTGACGAAAGCAATGTATGCCATGCCTAAAAATCTTGTTGAAGATCTTGCAGCACAGTATACCACATACAAAGCAACAGAGCTGACATTTGTTGACTGGATCCGTCTGCATCCTGTTGTTACTGTTTGGGTTCTTCTTATTTTCGGATGGCTGCTGACTACTATGGCTGTGATAGCAATGCGTCTCAGTGCAAGAAAAAAAGCTCAGAAGGTAGCCCAGGAGAAGGCTGAGGAAATGGCGGAACTGGCAGAGCATGCACGGGCTGCAAACAAGGCAAAAACAACATTTCTGTCACATATGTCCCATGATTTTGGGATATATCGAAATAAGAAGTATGTTGCATCAGTGGGAGATATTATAGATGAGAAAAAATAATTTCATGAATAAAATTATAAAGCTAAAAGGAAGTATATTGGCAGGGATAATACAAATTTTTGCCTGTCTTATTGTATATAAATTTAATATTCCAAATCCGAATATTGTGTTATTTGTTGTGCTTTCAGCGTCAATAGTACAATCCGGGTATTTGGCAGGGATAATAAGTGGTGTTATTGCTGTTTTATATTCAGCATTCTTTTTTCCACAGATCACAGTTGGATCTTTTATACGCCGATTAATCGTGACAAGCTGTGCGTGATTGTGTTGGGAGTTATTTCTAATATTATTCTTGTCGGAAATTTACAAGAAGCAAATAGACAGGCAGAGCATAAGATTGCCAAACTTGAATCAGAGAAAAAACAAAAGAAGAAAGAGCTTGAGCAGCAGGATGAGCTGCATAAAGCATTAATTGCAGCAGACACTGCGAATCGGGCAAAATCTACATTTCTTCTTAATATGAGTCATGACATTCGCACACCACTCAATGGAATCATGGGTCTGCTAAAGATCAATATGGCACACAGTGATGATGAGGAACTTGTACGTGAAAATTACAAAGAAATGGAAAAGGCGGCAAACCATCTGTTATCTCTGATTAATGATGTCCTACAAATGAGTAAATTGGAGGATGGCAGGGAAGAATTATCATCAGAATTAGTCTGTTTACCTGATGTTTTCTATGATATGAAAGCTATTATAGATGGAAGCGCTCTGGATAAGGGAATTTCAGTGGATTTTTCAGAAGATAGTATTTGGGTACATCCGTACGTTATAACGAATCCGCTGTATTTGCGACAAATATTTTTGAATATATATGGAAACAGCATTAAATTTACAAATTTTGGTGGGAAAATTTCGACAAAACAGGAATGTATAGAAGAAAAGGATAATGTAATTACCTATCGATGGATAATTTCTGATACAGGAATTGGCATGAGCAAAGAATTTCTGAAACATATTTTTGAACCGTTTGCACAAGAAAGAGCTGATGCCCGGAGCAATTATCATGGAACCGGACTTGGCATGGCTATTGTGAAAAAAATGATTGATAAAATGGGAGGCACGATTTCTGTTACCAGCGAAGTGGGAAAGGGATCCACTTT
>ENA-ORSC01000255-ORSC01000255.1-human-gut-metagenome-genome-assembly--contig:-NODE-255-length-45749-cov-5.858647_pt1 | contig 45749 bp, 58 predicted proteins | sample MGYA00242178_ERZ509140 | MGnify/ENA primary metagenome ERZ509140 (study PRJEB26280, sample SAMEA2338681) | human gut metagenome | biome: human gut; feature: human-associated habitat; material: faeces... | reverse complement strand
CAGGCAATTATCAATATGTTTGAATACGATCATTCTGCTGCTCGTGGCAATATGGCTGTACGTGAACTTATAGTATTTAAGCACGCTACAGAACTTGGTAATGCTCCTGCATACAAGTTGTTTGATACTGTTAGTGTTAAGCGCAAGGAAGGGGTTATTGCTGCCAGAAGCTATAGTGACTATGAAGTGGAAGTCGCAGAAAATAAACTTCCTGAAGGCGTAAGCTGTGTACGTATGATTTAAGGAAAATTTTTTGTTAGCAATTAATTTTTGTATAATTTACGTTCTTAGTGCGAAGTTATATGGAACATAAAATTTAGCTTAGGTTCGCAACTTGAGCTAGAATGGGAAAGCTATAAGTTTTCTCACATCAAAATAAAATTTTTAAGGATTTGAATTGAGCTAGTTCGCAATAAATACTTGATTTAAATGAATGTAGAAGTATTTTGTTTTGATGCTGTCGCTCCCGTGAGGGAGCGTGGATTGAAATACCGGTAACAGGTGACCAACGGATATGTTCATCATGTCGCTCCCGTGAGGGAGCGTGGATTGAAATTCTATATCTTCTAACATACGTTTCGCGGAGAGAGCTGTCATATACGTAATATCTTCGTCGGTCAACGCTCCCACGATGCGATACATCACATCTTTAGCGAGGTTCGGTGCGTTGTATTTTTGCTCTGCAATTTTTACAGCCCTCCACAGGTGAACTACTGTAGCCGCCGCCATAACCTCAAAGGCCTTGGGGTTATTTTTGATAACCGATACGCTCATTTTAAGAAGTACTTTTATAAGGTATTCATCGACCTCATTCATATCGCCTTCGACGCCGACAATGTTTGCATTGTGGTTAGCGGCAAGCACTACGCCGCCATTGCGGATGAAATCTTTAATCGCCATCTCGAATTCGTTGTTCATAAAATCAATCTCCTTTCAAAAATAAAATTAAATTTCTTTATACAAAGGGATAACAATTTGCTGTCCCGCTTGTAACTCTTTACCTATAAGATTATTATGCTTGCGAATATCAAACATCAGCTCGCGGCAATCTCTGTACTTGTCCTGCTCTTTCATGTGAGCATTTGCAATATCCCACACTGTTTCCCCCTCGCTTACATAGTAAGCAACCAGGGTTCTGCTATAACTAGGGAACAAAACACCATGTGCTCTAATGGCCAGCTTTGCAGCGCTGCCACCAGTCAGAAAGATAAGACCGGCAAGCAGCATGACAGTGATGACAAACGCTTTCACTAAGCCTTTAGTAGTCTTGCTCATTTTCCCCATCCTTTCATAACAACCTTGCGCCAGCACTCGCCGCCGCTGCACACGGTAACAAGCAGGCCGCTTTCCTTATCTACTACTTTAGAGAAGTTCATGTGCGACAAGTCTTTACCGCACACAGCGCATTTTCTCTTCTTCCTGCTCATTCATACCTCCAAACTTCTGCCTCTAAGTCAAGAGGCGTAATCCCCATGTACTCAGCAAACTTTGCGGGGCTGATATGATAAGCCCAACTCTTTTTACTGCTGGCGTGAATTGCCACGCCGAACGGTAACGCGCCACTACGCAGGCCCATACGCACAAACATCTCGCTTTTTTGCATGAGCCGCGCGGCTGTTTTAATAGGAACGTTTCCAAGCATCTTACTGCCTCCTTTTCTTTAGAAAGCGCATTGCCGTTTCGTAGCGTTTTTCAGCTCTTTCAATAGCTTCTGCGCGTTCTTTCTTTTTAGCTTTTTCTTCCAGCGTGTCACACCGGATTGCGCCCATGATTCTTTTCAAATCTTTGTCGGTCCTACTATTCAAAGCACACCTCCTGCCCGCGCCGACGCTAGGCGCGGGGCTTGTTTCTATTTCAGCCCTACTACTGGCCGACTACCTGTTGTTGCTGTTCGCACAGTTTTACGGCAGCTTGCAAGCCCTGCATATATGCGGCCGCAACCATAAGGCCGTCCGCTTTAAGTTTGGACATATCAACCGCCGTGCGCTTTACACGCTTTTCAGCAAGCATCTCTTTTACTTCCATTGTTGCCACCCCTTTCACTGTTTATCGCTTGTAATTATCATACTACTATTACTATCGTTTGTCAATTATTTTTTTTTCGTTTTTCTATTGATTTTTTTGTAATTCGATATTATACTATAGATGAAGTGAGGTGATTAAATGGATATAGCGCAACGCCTAGTATTGATACGCGAAGCCGTTGGCCTTAGTCAAAAGAATTTCGCTGCTAAAATCGGACGTTCTCAAAGTACATACTGCGAGTATGAAAAAGGAAAGAATGTTCCGGAAAGAGCCATTGCTGATATATGCAGAGAATTTTATGTTAATGAAGATTGGCTGCGCACCGGTGAAGGAGATATGTTCCGTGCCGGGAATACAACCAACGAAGAATTAGCGCTGCAAGTTGGCAAACTGCTAAAGACAGATGATGAGTTTACCAAGAATCTATTTCTTGAATATCTCAAACTGCCGCCCGAGATGAAAACTTTATTTGAAGATTTCGTTCACAATCTGGCAAAAAGCAAATAACCGGCAAATAGGAAGAAAGGAAGTGTGACAATTGACCGTTTTAAAATTAGCTGATGTGGAGCTTCTTAGATTTAAGAAAGGAGATGAAGTATTCGATGTAGAGATTAGCCTCGCCCGTCCATCATACTCTTATTTAGAAGTCATCATGCGCCTTAGCCGTGGATATAAAGTTGAATGGTCGCGCATCGCATTTGATATTTCGCTACTTAAATATTCAAAGGTTAGTTTAGAACAGAAAATTCTCTTTTATATTGAGGAGCTTTTCGAGCCTGTTCATCGGAAAAAAGTTATCCCTTTCGAGTTTAAAGACTTGAATATTGACACAAACTGGGTAAAAGATTCATTCTTTTATAAAGAGGGAGAACTTTTTAACCCAGAATTTCTAGTCGATACTGAAGATTTAAGCGCAACGCCTAGCGACATGTTTGATAGATACAAAAGCAAATAACCGGCAAATAAAAAAATCCCCCGTACCATCCGCGGTACGGGGGATTTTGCTATGCCTTTTAAATTAGTGCAGCAAATAAAAAATCAATCTTCGTCTACAAGTCCAAGGATAAAACTGTATATGACAGCCAGCGTTTCTTCGTCTTTCACTTCCTGCAATATACCGATTATCCTACTCAATAAAACCTGCATTGTGCCCTCCATTCAAATTAAAGCAGGCCTACAACACTAAGAACCTATTTATATTCTACCACTAAGCTCGCTCATTATAAAGAGTTTTAGGAAAAGTAATTATTTGAATTGCAGTTTACATTTAAATGTGCTATTATTAAATCAAATAAAGACAGAAAGTGAGGTGGTTAACATGGTTGACAGTGACACTACAAGCCTACATATTAAGAACCTCTATCAAACTATTTTCGCTGTGCCATTGGCGCAAGGCGTGACATGGGCAGTCTAAAAGCTGCCCATTATTTTTTTATTACAAAGGAGAGTATTTATAATGAGATTTAATCCAATAGAGTTTTTCTATGAGTTGCTTAACGGGAATCCTTATCTTATTGGTGTGCTAATCTTTACCGTGTGTATATCTCTTATTCCTAATTCGTTATGCGAAACTATATTAGAACTGCCCCAAAAAATAAAAAAGATGTTTGCAAAGAAGCCTGTTGATGCACCAATTCAACAGGCCAACCAAAATTACGACTTCGTTCCGTCTGACGATAATTATTTTACTTTCAAAGGCAGAATAGGAAGAAAAGTTTTTATTAAAAGAACCGCTATTGCATATTTAGGAATTATTCTGGTAGCGGTATTCTTTTCATGGTTAGCAGGTTCAACAAGTGAACTAGAAAAAGTTTCTCTATATAGCGCATTAATGCTTGTCTTTATGTTCCCTTTTACACTCTTCTTATACGCCAACACAAACAGACGCTTTCATGATATTGATAAAAGTTTAAGATGGACATTAGCAATGTTCCTTGCAAGCAACACTGTTGCGCTGTTCTACTTTCTTGTACTGCTTTATTTATTTTGCAAAAAAGGTAATCCCGACGCAAACGAATATGGCCCAAATCCATTGCAGCAATAAGCAACGATATTTTCAAACAAAAACAACAATAGCCCACGCCGTACACGTGAGCTATTGTTGCTGTTGTTTTTTGCCGAACCGTAAACACAATTTTGAAAGGAGGTTGTTTAGCATAAAGAATCTGAACACATGAAAACCTAAAAAAAGGAGAGCTAAGGAAAATCAAGATTGCATCTTCATTTCAACACCCCGAAAAAATGAAGGTACAAAGTGCTTGTATATGTGCCCACGGAAGCTGCGCCGTCTACTGCGCCTACACCGGACCGCACAGCCGCCCCGAACACCTACTTATATTATATCATGATAATATGTTTAATTTGTGAATAATAACTTCATATAAACGCTTGAAAGAATCAATACACACGTTATCCCCAGTATGTGCAAAAAATGCAACAACTGAAAAAGGAAGGAGCAACTAAACATGAAATTACCTAACGGCTATGGTTCCGTTACGAAGCTGACCGGGAACCGGCGGCGGCCGTATATGGTCCGCATTACAACGGGCTTTACCGATGAAGGTCGCCAGCTTATGAAAATACTAGGCTACTATGCAAAGCGCACGGAAGCACTTAATGCCCTGGCTGAATACAATCAATCGCCCTATGATGTTGAAAGCGTAGGCTTGACGTTCGCCCAGGTACATGAGAGATGGGAAGCCGCAACTTACGTCGACGGCAAGGAGCAATCTAACCAATATAAGGCAGCGTACAAACGCTGCGCGCCGCTATGGGATATACCATTTAAGAATATTAAGACAGCGCAATTTCAGCAAGTCATAAATGACTGCGACAAAGGCTACGCTACCAAGAAGGCAATCCGAATCGTATGTAATCTGATGGCCAAATATGCGCTTGCTAATGATATTATAGTAAAGAATTATGTTGAGCTTACCAGCCTGCCGCCGCAGGTTGAGAGCAGAATACATAATCCGCTGACCAAAAAGGAGCTTGCTATATTATGGGAGAACAGCCAGGATATAAAAGTGCAAGCTGTGCTTATCCTCTGTTATACCGGCATGCGTCCTACCGAGCTAGTGAAGGTTGAGAAAGTGAACGTCGACTTTGAAAATAAATTCTTCGTCGGCGGCATGAAAACCCCAGCTGGCCGTGGCAGAAGAATTCCAATCGCTGATAAAATCTTCGACTTCTTCAAGGCTGCTTGCGAGCGCAGCACCGGGGAATATATCTTTTCTGATGAGCGGGGCAAGAATATATCCTATAACGCATACCGCAGCAAATATTGGGAACCAGTAATGAATATGTTTAAGATGGACCACTTGCCCGGTGACGGCCGTCACACCTGCGCAAGCTTACTTGATGATAAAGACGTAAATGTAAAAATCAAGAAATTAATTCTGGGGCACGCCAGCTCCGATGTAACAGAAAGGGTTTACACTCATAAGACGTTGGAACAACTATTAGAGGCTATTAATTTAATATAGTTTGTTACATACGTGTTACATACCCGTTACATACCTGTTACATACGTAGCTTATTTTCCATGAGCCATGGACACTTTTTGAAAATAACGTAAGCGAAGAAAAAGCCCGCAACCTGCATGGTTACGGGCTTTTCTTGCGATTTGTGATTGATTGAGATAGCCTTCTCTATTAACGTTTGAACTCTAAGCACTTCATTGATTGCGCCAACAATCTTTGAGGTGCTTTTCTTTTGCGCATAAAAAAAGCATCCGCAGATACATGCTGCGGATGCTCGCTTGCGCTAGTAAAGTAACTAGCATGGGTTATTAAAACTAGACACTTTAGTATACCATATTTCTAAGTTTTTTGCAAAAAAAGAACCGCCCTAAAAGGCGGCTCCTTGCATTTAAAGGAATGATAATACATTTGTTATTTGCTTGTACGCAGTATTAAGTTCCTTGTCTGCCGTTTTGACAGATACGTTTAACCGCATAGCTATCTGATAATTGGTCAAACCTTTTACAAATTTCAGCTCACAAATTTCTATCTGCCGTGGGGTTATCTTTGCTTCTTCCAATACCGCGCTGAAAGAACGCCGCGTTGATGTTTGCAACCAGTCGCGCGTGTTCTTCAGCTGTATGTTCATTTTGTATCACCTACTTGTACACGATAAAAGCAATAGTTGTAATTGCCCACCCTGCGAGGGCGGCGTAAATAAGTTTTCTTTGAAAAGCAATAGTATCGACATAGCCAGTCAGCAGCATTGTAATAATGCCTGCCGGTAATTGTTCCTTTTCTTCCATCATTCCACCACCATAAAAATCATTTTGCAGCTGCATAGGCAAGAATAAAGATTACGCAACCAGCATATAAGTTCCGCTGGCGCTTAACCCTCTTTGCCTTTTGGCGCTCCGATTCCATTTGCAGCTTCAACTTCTCGTATAAGTTCTCGCTGATTCTCAACGATTCCTTTGCATTCACTAATGAGCGCTTGGAGTTCGTCAGCGCTTCTTGCGTTAGAGCGAGCTGCTTCTTCGCTTCGCTTAATTGCGTCAGCAGTTCTGTTGACGTGTTCTTCTGCTGTTTCAATTTCTCGTCTGCCAGATTCAATTTCGCTTCCAGCAGATTCGTTTGCTCTTTGAATTGATTCCACTGTTCGATTGACAGCGTTATCTGCTTGGGTGCCGCTTCCGCCGTGCCAACGCCAGTACACGTCATTACAGATAAGCAGAAGACCAGCAACAATAAGACTAATCTTAACAGCTTTATCAATCTTACGTCTTGTTTCATCTTTCATTATTACCTCATACAAATACCTGTATTTGCAAAACATTATAAATCGCGTCAGACGCACAAACTTCGCCTACAAGCGGCTTTAGCTCGCCGCAGGATAAATCGTAAGCGGTGCTAATTTCAAAGCACTCATAGGCGAAGTATTTTTGTGCAATTTGCGCCTTCTTGTAGAAGATTGTTATTATGTGCCTGGTAGTTTGTTATAATCCGAAATAATGGTGCAGCGCGCCAAGAGCAAAGCCTAAAACAAGGCCTACTAAAAATTTCTTGTCAGCAACAAAAGCTTTTAATTCTTCCATGATTTCACCTCCTTATCTTCCATTGCCAGCATAGCCATAAGCAGGTATGCCATACGGCGTAGTTAAGTCAATACCAGCAACATACTGATATGTTGCTTCTGCTCTGTTGGCATAACCAACGCGGTACATCTCGCCAACGTCAGCAGCTATCCAATAATAATTTTTGAACAGTTTGTTCAACGCTTCAAGGCTGCGCAGGTTAACGCGCTCAAAACGATTCTCTAAAAACCGCTTTACGACGTAGGTTGATGTAGGACACCACATACCAGCGTAGATGATACATCTAGTATCGTCAAGCGTCGGCACTTGCTGCAAGACTTCAACGTATTGCAAACAGTCACGAGAAAGTTGTTCCAACTGTGCCTGCTGTCCTGCTTCACTTCTCAAAAGCTCTTTCAGCATCGGCAGTTCGCCGCTTGCCTTAATATCAATGTAAGTGCGGTCTGCATATTCTGTGCCGCCGGGAATAACTCTCAAAAGCTCATCAGCTCTGTTGCCTTCCCATTGTGACACACCGATTGACGGGTAATCATAGGCGGTTGATTTGGCGATGCTGTCAAACGCTCCCTCAATACCTGTTGCAATAATACCTTTAGCAATTTCTCTTGCAAGGCTTTTGTTCCAGTCCATAGCTATCACCTCACTCACTTTTTAAGCAGCGGTTAGAAACTTTTTTGTATACGTCCTCATACATTTCTTGCTTGTCACCGTTGTATGTATACTCAGCATAAATACCGTCACCGCTAACGGTCGTTGATAACAACGCCTTGTAGTTCTGTAACGTCTTGCACGCCCAAACCACAAACACATTCTCAAGCGTAATATGCTCTTTGCTATTATGGTTGTACCACTCTACTAATTTGTTTTTACACACGGATTCAAAATGTGCCATACCTGTAATAATCATTGTTTATTCCTCCTTTAATTTCACTTCTTGATTTCATATTTTAGTTGTTTTGTTAACTTCTTCACTTGAAATTTTAAAAGCTCTCGTCTCAATGGCCTTGTTGCCCAGCTGCACAAGCAGCAGCGCTACCATGCCCAGCGTGCAGCTCTCATAGTTACCCCAAGTTCTGGCAAAAAAGGCAAGCCATAAAGTAACCAATACCCAAACAACAAAGCCAATCACAGCGCAGATTCTGCCTACGCTGTAAGCGTTGTCGTTCTTCTTTAACATATTAATTATTTTACGCATGACACTTACACTCCTTACATTTTTCATCATGTTCTTTTAAATCATAGTTAGGCAGTTCATTTAACTGCTCCATCAGACTGTCAATCACGCCATTGTCCCCCAGCGCCTCGTAACTCTTGTAGCAGGCGTCGATGCTCTCTTTTGCATAGATGGGTATCCAGCCTTTATCCTGGACATAGTGATTATAAGCCTGGATTATTCTGTCGCGGAGCAACGCTTGCAGCCCCGCTTTCAGCGCGTCATTTTCTTTTTTCTTTTGGCGGTACATGGTAATTAGCAGCGTTATTACGCCACCGAACACAACGTTAATCACGGAGTTCAACGCCGCATCTAAAGATTGTTCTATCATCTGCTACACACCTATAATTAAACTTTAAGTATCACGGCTTCTACATCTGCTGCCGTAGTTGCTGTCTCAACTTTTTCTTTCGCCGCACGGTAGGCTGTGTGCAAAGCATTACTACGCACAGCAACAGCGGCGATAACCATCTTTAAATCGTTAGCCGTTACTGGCGTATCGGCATTATCTGCCGTAGTCCAATCAATGCTTGCACCCTCGCCTTGTAATGACAGCGCAATAATAGCTGCATTTATGCGGTCACGTGCTTTGTCGTCATAGTCATAGCTATGCCCATTGTATTCAATAGGCTCTACCTCTGCTTTATCACGCTGGTACTTCAGCTCCGCAATTTTACGTTGCTTAATCCCTTCTAAAGGTTCTTCCTCATGCATAACAGTAACATTTAAGCCTGCCAAGGCTTCATCACCGATGGAGAGAGGGATGAAGATGCCTTCTTTGCCTAAGGCTTCTGACAAAGGGTAGATGTGAGTATATGTTTTGTCTTTGTATTTATATTTTGTTTGCATTTTGTTCCTCCTTGCTTAATAATCTTCAACTGTGGGTGTCATGTCATTTATTGCTTTACCCCATGAAAAAGTTACACCCGATGTCCACAGACAGTCAAAATGCAATGTATAGGTTTTATTCGGGGTCACACCTACAATAGAATCAATATTTTGATGGGACACGTTATCTCCTGCATCATTAGCTTCTGAGAAGCCTTCGCCCCATATTTTATTAGTCATTTTATTTTTTATAAAAGCATATCCATAAATATTCGGCTCTCCCTCAAAATAGCCAACTTCTGCAGACACTTTGATTCTTTTAACCCCCGGTGGGACAGTAAAAGCTATTGTTTTATTATTTACTTCATCTAAACTCCAAAACTTGCTACCATCTTCAACCTTTACTCCATTTCGCATCATCATCATACGATTAAGTCCCATTATGCACCACCTTCTAACTTACTAGCTTGTACAATACTAGTCAAATTACCACTAGCATCTTTTAGCATCATAATGTTAAGCAACAGTCCTGCACTTGTAATAGCTATATCAGACGCAGAACCTATATATTTAAGTGCTCCTGCAGTTTCAATATGCAGTGGGTAATCAGCAGAGGACTCAATATATGCAGTAAACACAGAAGAATTGCTAGGTTCTAAACTAGCCTCAATTTTTTGAAGGTTAAGGGTAAATGTCCCTATTGCTATATAGTGCATTACGGACATTTGAGGCGTATGGCTTGTACCGCTCACCACAGTAGAAAGGTATCTTTCAGCTCCCAACAGCACTTGCTTAAAGCTTTGTAATGCGTTCCATTTGTTAGCAGTATCCTTTTTAGCATAAGTTTCAGTAATTACATTACCTTCACCATCACTCTTAGCTTTATCAGCAGTACCAGTGAGATTGCCGATAAAGGCAGGAGCGGACACATTAGCTGGGAATGTAGCTTCCTGCAAAGTATTGTATTTATACAAAAGACCAGTCTTAGCCATGTTACTCGGTGTATTCCAACCAACACCGCCAAAACCCATAATTTTAGTAATAGTCATTGGAACGGATGCATCACCAACACCTGTGCAACCAAAGGTAAATCTAATCAAACCATATTGGTAAGTAGGAGCATTACCATAAGTTATTAAGTTAGCTATATTGATAATATTCCAACCAGCATTACCATTAAGAGATGCATTATTAACAAACTTAACAAATTCAGTCGGAGTATTTTCTAAACTTGCTTCTACTACGCAATAGCACCCAGTACAGAAACCTGTCGACATGAAGATAGCAAATTTGTTCAATACAGTATAAATTCTAAAAGCATCAGTATCAATAGTGACCCTTAACAAACAATCAGTAGTTACTGTGTCTTTTTCGGACTTACCTATACTATGGTTACTTCCAGTAGTAAATAATGCTGTTTTGGCAGTATCAGAAGAACCATAATCTAACCAAGTATTACCTGCATCAGTGGAGTATTCAATCATAATTCCGGCTGCATTGCCAAACGCAAAACGATTAGCACCTAACTCTGGAATCATACCAGCATCAACAGGACTGAAACCATTAACAATGTTTCTACCACCCCAACCGAGGTTAGCCTCATAGATTGTATCAGTTTTGTTAACTTTATTATCTAAGGCAGCTTTGATAACCTTATTCTGTACAGGATTAAGACTTGTAGCACTTAATGCAGCATCCACCTCAACAGAAGTGCCACCGCCAGCACCCGGCTGTCCTCTTGGAATCGTAAAGTTCAAGATAGCGTTCGTAGAAGTACCACTATTGGTAACACTTACGTTAGTACCGGGTGCGCCTGTGGTCACACTACCAATCGTGATAGTAGCAGCAGTGCCTGTATCGCCTTGTAAACCTTGGTCGCCCTTAGCACCTTTAATATTTACACTGGCAGGATTGGGCAGTCCAGCTTTATTCGTCCAACTCAAGACACCATCAGAAGATACACTAGGGGTGAATACATTGACATTCTCACTATATCGTTTAGCATTGTCCATGTAGGTCTTTGCTTCACCTGCACTGTTTTTTGCATTGGTGGCGTAGAGGGATGCAGCATTCTTAGCAGTCTCTGCTGCGTTCTTGTAATCCTCTGCTAACCTTGCACTTGCAGCTGCACTCTGCGCTTGTGCTTGAGTCTGCGTATAAACACCTTGCGCCAATGGCAAAACCTTTGCCGGGTCTTCCGACAATTCAAGAGTTTTTCCGTCGTTGCTGATTCTAAAGCTCTTGCCGTTCTCCCACGGAATTGTAGTATCAATATCAGTACTTTTGCTTACACCGATTTTCAAACTTCTGCCGGTAGTATCGGTAAGCTGTTGCGCAATCATCGTCAATTTGTCACCAATAGCCTCAACCTGGTTAAAAGGATATTGGTCGGGCAAGTCTGTTTCCTGCGTCACCGGCACTTCCCTGTAAATCGTCAGTTTCCAGCCCGTCGGCAATACCGCCGGTCTTTCGCTCTCCGGCACTTCAGCGCCAACTGCGTAACCTGGATAACGTACAACGCTTTTTTCAACATCAACATAATAATCTTTAGTCAGCAGTTTTTCTTTGCCGTCTGCGTCAGTCAATAAAACTTTTATGTCCGTCCGGTCTAAAATTTTAAACTGATACGCAAACTCTGTTGCATTTCCGTTGCCGCTATATGTGATTCTGTTCTCAACATGAGCAAGCATAATAGTTCCCCTCCTTTTATTATTTTTGCCAAAAGAAAAGTGTAGATATATTTTTATATCTACACTTAATAAATTCACTTTAACTAATTATACATTCATTTTCAAAGGTTCGTATCTATGCTACTTTGTGAAATTTTTGTCAATCTTTTTTTACGTTCGCTTTTTGGTCTGCGCTTGTAAATATCTTGCAGTTCAAAATCCATATTATCAGCAGCAATATCTATGCTGTTGAATATGATATTGAAGATGCCGCTAGGAACGCCAAGAAATGCACCGCCGACATATGCAGCCTGCTCTATCAGTTCGCCAGTTCCTTCTTCGCCTCTGGCAACCTTGCCCAAATGGCGATAGACTGTCATGCCTTTATCAATCAGTCCTTGTGCCGCAGTCAGCCTGTAACCGTAGTTTTTCATGCCTAGCAAGCATTGTATGCCGATATTTGCAAATGAGCCGTAAGGTCCACCCATAGACAACGGGTAGCTGATAAGTTCTTTTGACAATTTGCGATAGCCGTCCTTGTCTTTCTCAAAAGGAGCAGTCAAAGAAAGCTCTGCCATAGCCACGTTCAGCAAGCACACGCCGAGGAATTTGGCACCAGCAAAAGCAATCAGACGTTCAACCATTTCTTTTTTCTCACCGCTATTCCATAACCTTTTAACAATATGTGCTTCTCTGTCCCATTGGTTAAACTGTGTGTTGAAAAATCCCTGGAACATCGTAAACAATCTGAATAAGCCGCTATTTCGTTGCATACTTGATACATCATGAATACGACTACTGCCTAACGTGCGGCGAATAACAGTGTTCGCAAAGTCTAGTGCTTCCTGCTCTGTTTTGCCTTCGTTGATTTTCTTCATGTATGCTTCTGCGAATACTGGTTTTGCAGTCATCATATCAGTGTAACCTAACAGCATTGTACCATATTTCAGCGTCCTTTTTCCAATCGGGTTAAGGTCAGAACGGTTCTGAATATCCCTTAACGTAATGTCTGGCACTCGCGAACGTTCACGCATAAATGCGCTTTTGGCACAAATAGCGTCTACTTCTGCTCTGCCTTCACCTGTAAAACTGCGAAGTAAGGCTCTGAAAGCATCAGCATGAGTAAAACCTTTTGTGCTATTGCCGTAAAGAAATATGTTAGTAGTGTTCTGCATTATCGTTTTAAAATTAAACATAATAACCGCATTTGTTGCAACATTACGCAAAGCGTCGGCAATCTTCGTAAATGTCTTTTCGGCCATGTATGCTGTCTTATTGCCGTATGGATTAGCGCAAGCCTGCAAAAACTCTCTCAAAAGTCTTACGTTGGTATCGCCTAAACGCTCAACCATGTTGCGGTAAATATCCTCATCGTTCAGTATCTTTCTGAAATCAAGCATTGTTTCACGATAACAAATATCATGAATAGTGCTTTTCACCGTCGTAACCTCACTGCCGCGCGATAAGTCGACGGGATACTTGCCGCCAGTACGCGCCTTGCTGGAACCGGTATTAGTAGCCAAAGTCCGCTGCGGCGGTCTGCTGCCTTCTTCGGTACTGTCAATTCTGTCGAATTTACCGGGCATACTGCCGGTACGTGTATCACGCTCCAACGGGAAGTAACCACCTTCAAATACCACGCTTTCACCGCTTGCAAGCTTCATCACCAGCGGCGACGCTTCAATCTTCGGCGGCTCAAAGCCTTTTGTTCTGCGGTTGACTTCTGCCAGCATAGGCCAGAATTTACTTGCTGCATTGATACGCGCCTGCGCATAGGCAATATCTGCTTTAGTCAGATGCTTGCACAAAAACTCTATAAGGTTTTGTTTGGTTTGCAGCATTGCTTCTTCTTTGCCTATAAGCTCCGATTCTTCCACCCATATGTCAGAATTCTTTACGCCTACCGGTTTTTGCGAACACAGCCTTGCAGCATTACTATCACTGCCCAGGTTGCAAAGCATAGCAATCAAAGCATGCTTATCTGCGCTGCCGCCAAGTTCTTCGTAGTAAATTCTTTTATCGTGCGCAATGCCGGTTTCTTTGTCTGGCTCCCATTTCTGCAAAGCATCTGTAAGCTCGTTCTGATAACCTTCAAGCATCGTGCTTTCCATATCTGCGCAATGGTTGATTTTGTTGTAAAACTCCCTAGTAAAATAACCTTCCGTCCAATTATCCATCATCAAGAAGAAGTTATCGGCGTTACGCAATGTAGCTATGATATTTTTAGGCCATTCAACAATTCGCTTACGCAGGCTCTTTTTACTGTCGCTGCCAATCTCGGCCTCATACTCTACCGGCAATTCTTGCAGGTGCGCTATCGTATCAGCCTTAACCTGTTCAAAGGCTTCACCGGCAGCAATCTTATTCATCTTCGTATCTTGCTTTGCAATAGCACGAATGTTTTTCAGTGCGTCGATAACGTCCATATAGTTCGCAAGGCTAAGCTGCGGCGCATTGGTCAAATCATTATTCAGGTTCAGAACAAACTCCGGCATAGAAATAATTTCGTCACCGTACTTTGCCTGCATCTCTGCAATGTAATCGCTAAGCGGCTGCACTTCTCTGCCGTTGGTGTTAAAGTCCTTGCGGTGATAGCCCATACGCTCCAGCAATGCGCACATTTGGAAGAAGTGCTGCTCTGTTCCCCACACTTCTTTCTTGCTGTGCATCTGCTTTTTGACGTACTTTCTTGCGCTTTCAATCTGATGTTTGGCCTTGACTGCTTCACGATACAAAGCGTGATTAATCATCTGCTGTTGCTTATACATAGCCGCTTCTTCCAAAAGGCCAGCTTTCGCAGCCTTGTTTGCATTAGCCGCCGCTCTGCGTTCTGCTATAGCAAATCTTCTCGGCTTCATAACCTCGCCTGCTGGCAAAGTCTGGATATAGCGTTTAGCAAAATTATCTGCGTTCTGCTTACGCACTTTAGCAATATTCTCGCGCTCTTTTTGCTTAATATCCTTGTCGCTTATTTCATTGAGTGCTTCATCAATAAGCTGTTGTTCAAGTGCCACTACTTCGCCGCTCTCGTCATTATAGAGTGCTTCCCTTGCCGCTTCTCTTGCCTGCTCACGCTCCTGCATGAAGTCGGGGAATCTGCGGTTCACGGCCTTGTCAATCTCTTGACGTACCATAGCTCTTTCGCTCGGTGAAGTCAAAATATCCTGCGCCATAGCATCGCCACTGTCATAGCCCAAACTGTCAGCCACCCAGTCAAACAGTTCTCTCTGCTCGTTAGACAAGGCACGCTTTTTGCTCATCTCCACAAGGTCGACTTTATCCGGATTAGTTTCAAGCTCATGCTTCAAGGCTTTAAGCTCGTTAAGCTCTGTAAGCTGCTCACCCTCTACCAAAGTTTCGGCAATCTCCTTCAAGCCTTCCTCATTCTTTAGTTTCGCTCTGTCACCGCCGTTACGAATATAGTTCCTTGCCCAGTTGTCCTGTACGTCGCTGCCTTCATTCTCATTGACGGTGTAACCTTCGACAATCTCCCTTGCCATTTCGTAGCCGCTGGCATAGCCGTTTTCTTCTGCTATCTGGTCAAAGAGTTCTTTCTGCTCCTGCGATAATTGGTTGCGCTTACTTTCTTTTACCAGGTCGACGCCTTCGGGGTCTGTTTCAAGTCTATGCTTCAACGCTTGCAGTCTGTCCAGTTCATCAGAAGTTTTCTTGAACCACTCTGCCTCGTCGGAATAATCTAATCCGTACATTCGCAAGTTCCAATAATCCGCTATATCCTTGCCTCTAGCAATCTTTTCAGCAATTCTTCTGCGTCCTTTTTTACTGGTCAAGTCGCTTACGCTGCCACCATATTCATGAGCATATCTTGATACCCAGTTATCGCCGCTAATGCTTTCGCCTGCCTCATAGAATACCAAGCCTTCAATTTCCGCCTGCTCTAAAGCTCGCTTAGTCCAATGACGTTTTCCATCCTTGCCCATCTCGCCGAAGTCAACCAAGACTGCACTCTGGTCTGGTATGCCTGCAAGCTCATCTGCATATTTGCCTTCTACCCTGTCAGTAGTTGCAAAGTAGCCCCATCTACCATTAATAAAAAACGCACGTTCACTCTTGACTGTATCTTGGTATTCCGCAAGCTCACTTTCTATTCTGTCAGCAATAGGATTTAAAATATCATCAATAGCTCTGTTTGTATCTTTTAATAGCTCATTATAGTTTATGCGTTCATTGCCATAAATGTATTTTCTTGCAAGCCTACGCGGATTAGCTTCGATTGTTTCCCATTCGTTGATTTTTTGCTTGAAGTTAGCATGAGCCATACCATGTTCATCAACAACGAATGTAGGATTGGTAACAGTTTTCTGTCTTGACTTGCTGAACATAGCGACCAGCATATCTTCAGCGTTTGCAACACGCTCTTTAGAAAGTGCGCCGTATGTGTCGACTTCCGCTTGCAGATACTCAACTATCGGATTAAGTATATCGTCAATGCTGGCGTTGGTATCGTTCAGCATATCATTATAGTTTGGCAGTACGCTTCCTAAAACGTGCCTGTACTTTCTTGCTATAATTGCAGGATTGGCAAGCTTTCTTTTGAACCACGGAGCGTCTGAATTATTAGCATGAGCCATGCCGTGCTCATCGTCTATAAAGTGCGAATCAATAGCCTTAACATCCTTGCCAAACTCATAACCTACCTGGTGTCTTGCACGATTGACAAGTTCCCATGCTACTGCTTCTTCAATCTGCGGTCGTATTTCTTCGATGAAGGCAGCCTTTTCAGCTCTGCGCTTTGCACTGAAATCGGCCATTGCTCGCCTTGTCAGAATATCCACGGCCTTGTCTTTAGCCTTTAAGATTTTATCCTGCAAGGTCTTTTTGTTTTGGTCTGATAACTTGGATGTTATATTTTTTGGCAAGCCGCCGAACATGCCTTCCATGCGTGCCATAACTTCAATTTCTTCACGGCACGCCAACATTCTGTCGAATACCTGCCGTACTTCCGGCGTTAATTCTGCCGCATTTTCGCTTCTTGCTATCTTACTATAAATAGCTGATAACCAATTAGCGAATCTCTGGAACACTCCGCGCAAGCCAACACTAGGCGCTTTGCCTTCCATGATGTAGGTTTCAAATGCTTCTGCCAGCTTTTCATGCCCGGCTCTCTTTGCTTCAACGTCACCGCTTGCCCATGTTTCAGCATCAATGCCTGCATACTCCATGAGTTTTTTTGCATCAGCATTTAGTCTTGCGTTGCTGGGGTCTGCCAGTGCTTCGTTAATCATGGTTTCCACAAAATAGTGTCCTGTTTCATGGATAACTGTACTTGCATCCGCGCCCTTGAAAAGAGTGATAATATAAGAACCATCTTCCGCCGGGGAAAACATACCCTTATCTTTAAGTGTACCATTGACAATTTTTTGTTGCTTGTAATTATCTGCTTTTTGTGATACACTATCAGCAAAAGAGGACGTTTTGTTTGAGATACTGGGCTGAGCCTTGAATTGCTCGGAACCCGAGGGCTTGAACGCGTCCTCTATTTTTTTATACTCACTTTCGTTAAAAACATTATGATTATAATATGATAATGATTTATCATTATGTTCTCTTACTGTAACAACTACATAACGTTTTTCACCATTAACATTCAGTGCAGAATGAATATAATAAAAATTCTCGTCTGAATGTTTTTCTTTTTGCGGCGCAGATTCTGTAACGAAATTACCATTCTCCATAATTTCACGTAAATAGCGCAATGCAAAAAGTTTTTCTTTTTTAGCGGAAGTGTGTTCCATTTTCTTTCTGCCACTTGTGCCAAATTTAATATTATTTTCTTGATACCCTTTATCTATTCTAATATCACCCAATACACTATTATGAACGCTCGTGCCTTGCAAGTTGTCCCTATACCATGCAAAAGCCTTTTTCTGCAAGCTCTTCAAATCTGAATAGTGTCCCATCTCATTTCCGGTAATATTAGTAGTATAGAATTGCTCTTTTTTAAGCACTCCTCCCTTGCTAAACCAGCCATTCTTTTGTTTAGCTTTGCCGCCATCTTCAAAGCGCAGCTTATTCTTTTGCAGCCACGCAGCAGGATTTTCGGGGTCTGCAATAAGTGCGCGGCTCTCCAGCACTAAGCGCAAATTGCCGGCATGAGATTTATTCATACCTGCTTTAGTAGCGCTGCCAACAATAGCGTCAAGTTCTGTGTCAAGCTCCGCGCTTGCCTGCCTGGTTAAGTTATAGCCTTCTCGCAGTTCTTTGCGTGTCTTTGCGCCGCCGTCCGACAATTCGCCGTTGCTGTCAAAGTACATATTGTCTTTCGTAGCTTCAAACAGCGCATTGTCTTTAGCCATTGCCGCCGTAAACTTGCCGCGACTAATGTCTATATCCTGCCCAAGTTCTGCAGCCGCCTCTACTTCTTCTTCGGTAATTCCTAATTCCTCAAAAAGTTTGTTGTTACTGCTGGTCTGCTTGTAGCCTTCCAAGTCCTGTGCAGATACTGTTACTGTATCGTCCTCAAAGTTAGGATTATTCGCTTCGATTGTAGCCGCCGCACGTTCCGGGTTAATGCCTGTTTCTTTGATTCGTTCAGCGTCCGCTACTAACTTTGCCTTGCGCTCTTCGTTGGCTTTCAAAGCGACGTGCTCAACAACGCTGTCAACTGCAACCTTTGCACCGCTTGCAGTACCACCAAGGATAGCACCAATAAGGCCGCTATATCCTGCTTCCTTCAAGTTCTGCTGCCAGTTCTCGCCCCACTTCTCTGCAAGTTTGGCAGTGCTTGCGCCGGGGTTCTTTGCCCATAAGTCCGTAGCTTGCTCCGGGAATTCCTGCAATGCTTCGGTAACACCTTCTTCTAGGCCACGTTTGGTAACTTCCCATATCTTAGCTTTCAGTCCGCTACCGGCAGGCATCTTTTTAAGCAGTCTGCCAAGCGGTAGTTCTTCTAATACTGCCTGCGGGATTGCGTTCATCAAGCCTGCCTCCGCTGCTCTGGTTGCGTTTACGCCATCTTTGCGCAGTCGCAGATATTGTTCGCCGCTGATGTTTGCACCATTGTAAAGCATGCTGATAGCGTGTACAGTTTTTGCGCCTGCACCGGCAGCACCTACGCCTTTAGTCAGCGCAAGTTGCACTAAAAGCTGAATACCGTTTTCAGCCAAATCATAACCAAGCTGCCCAGCCGCCGTATCAGCCTTAACTTCTTCACGCTTTAAAATCTCGTCGGTGACATAGCCTAAAGCCTTGCTGATGTTCTCTGATTGGTCATACTCTTTGACAACATTATTAGCGTCAACGGCCGCTTTAGCCGCACCGAATAAGCCACGTACAGAACCTTTAAGGCCGTTAATTACGGCAGTGCCTATGCCTGGTTTATCATCGTTGATAATGCTGCTAGTATCAATCGTCGGTGAGCTATTGCTCTTTACTGCCTGCGAAAACTTATTATATTCATCGTCGCTCATTTTTTGCAGGTCATAATAGCCTAAAGTTTCAGCAGGAGTTAAATTGCTGTCTGCACCGGTCGCATAACCGCCATTATACCAATCCTGTTTTTCGTTTCGCAGTCTTTGAAATTCTTTTTCGTTATCTTCCCAGCTCATTTAATAATCTCCATTCATAACCTCATCAAGATAGCCGCCGTTGACGTTGCCGTCGCTGCCGTTAAAATATGTTACGTGATACCAATCGTCAGCAATTTTTTCAGCTCTGGCTATACCTGCTTTTGCTAACAGTGCATCATTGCCGCTAAAAGTTTTTGTGCTGTCCCACAAGAAGCCCGGCTTTGTTACATAAGAACCAAAAGTCCGTGTGGTGATAGCCTGCTTCATGGCATCAACTAATACTGATTCATCCGGGTTCATGCCGTTGTGTTTGGCGCGGTACGTTCGTACCCACTGTTTGCCGTATATCTTTAGCCCTTGTTTTACTTTATCGTTAGAAGAAGTACCCATTACATACTTGCAAAGGCCGTCCCAATCATAAGCATATTCGCCTGCGCCACTCAACCAATTATCATAAGACTTATCCAATGAATTCATATCTGAATTAGTTGCTCCGTGGCTTCTTGCAAAAGCTAAAAATTCTGCCTTAGATTTAAACCTGCCTGCTTCCAGCATAGAAATTACTGCTTCTTTGCCGTCACTGCCAAATTTAGCTATGGCTTCACGTCCACCGCCACCACTGCTTCCGCTTCTGCCTTGCGGTCCGTATATTGCCGTTACCGCATTACGATATGTTACGTACTTGTCGGGGTCACTGCCTGCCTGGTTAGTAGCCCACGCCATAGCATCACTATAGCTTGTGCCATTATTAAACATAGCAAACAAATTGTTCTTTATCCCTTCAAAAAGTTTGTTTTTCTTATAAGTTTCTATTCTGTCATGGTCTGCCTTAATAATGCGGTACTGCTTCATAATGCGGTCTTGCTCATCCTGGCTCATGTTGTGAGTGCTGCGCACGCTTCCCGCTCTGTTGGTAACACTCTCTGCGTATTCTTTGATACTAGGCTCATTCCCATGCTGCGGTGTGTCCCAAGTATTCCCCCATACATCCGTTGTTTTACCACTTACCCAGCGTTGCGCATTAGTTTCTCCGCTATACCATGCTACCGCCGCACCTGCTGCACCGTATTTATCATAGTATTGTTTTAACTTAAAGCGTGCTACAATCTCTTGATTTTCCGGTGTCATTGCTGCGCCTGCCGGCAAGCCTGCTTCTTGACTCCAACTAGGCCAGTTACTAGGCAAAATCTGATATTTGCCGCTTGCGCCTGTACGGGCATTCTTGGCGTTATAGCCACCGCTGCCTTCGCTCTCTTGAATACCGAAAGAAACTAGCAAATTCTCAAAATCATTACCGCTTTCACTGCCGCTAAATCCTTTCATGCCTTCAAGTTCTTTGCGTACCGCTTCTTCATTGTCACCGTATTTAGCATACAAATCTTTAGCGGTATTTCTTTCAAAAGCGCTGCTCTCTTTATCGTATGCCACCTTCTCAAAAACAGCTCGCTGCTTGGCAGTCAGATAACTACCGTACTTATCCATGATGTTACGCATAGTGCCATAATCTTCGTTGGTGATGCTTGCACCGACGGCACTTGCTACCACCTGCCCAATGTTGGCTCTGCTCTTAGATTCGATAAACTCTGCGCCACGCTTGCCATATATAGCACTTGTCAGCAACTGTGTACGAATAATTTCATCTTGCAGCGCCTGCGGGTTGTTCCAGTTCTTCTGTACAAATTCGCAGGAGTTCTGAATATTATTGTCATAGCGCAAATCAGTGACTGCTTCTTTTTGCTTCTGCTCGTATTGGTCGACAGTCTGGAAGCCTTGCTGTGCGCTCTGATACATTAAATGGTCTAATGCAAGCTGGTTCTTTTGGCTGTGCAATTTGGTATTACTTAATACATCCTGCCTTGCTTTATTTATCTGCTCTGTGTAGCTTGCGCCTGCACCGGCAGTGCCTTCTAACTTTGTATTCATAAGGCCGCTTTCATCGTTGTACATGATGTTATAACGGCTCTTATTAAATATATCCATAGCATTAAGAATGGACTGTTTGTCCTCATCTTCCTGCTGTGCTTCTACTGCTACCGCCCATTTGTTGGCGGCACCGGCAATAGCGGCAAGTCCTTTGCCGCCGCTGCCATAAGCGTTAAGGTCACTTGATACTTTGACAGTCGCACCGCCGCCAGCGCCCAAATTAACACTGCCTTGATAACCTGCAATCTTCATACTGCACCTCCCTTACCAGTTCCATTTAGTAAAGCCTGTATTATCCATGAACGGGTTATTCTTCTTTGCCTGGTTGTAAAGATTAAAGCCGTTCATATTGCTAGCAGGAAGATTGAAATCACTGTTAGCATCGTACCAATCGTCACTGCTTACCGTAGTTGTTCCCTTGCTGCCGCCAATCATACCTTTAGAGTAAGCGTTCGCCGCCGCACCTACAAGCGTACTAAACATCTGCATTTTGCCGTTGGCTTTAGCGTTCTTCGCCGCCGTATTATATGCGCTTGCCTGGTTGCGGTAATTTACTTCGTTTACATAAGTGCTCCACGCATCATTACGCTGATTTTGCAACAGATTCATACTGTCTTTTTTGTAAGCGTCCTCGCTGCTTGAAAGAATATCAGCAACACTGCCGCTGTCGGTTAGGCCGCTGCTGCCGGCCGCCGCCAGCGCCTGCCCTCTTGCAAGCCTCATTCTATCGTTGAGCTGGCTTTGCTTCTGCGCATACGCTTCTGCCTGCTGCTCACGTTGACGGCTCATAATAGCCGCGTTCTGCTGCGCGGCCTGTGCCTGCGCTTTATATGCCTGCTCCTGCTGTTTGGCCTGCTGATGTTGACCGCCTAACTGCATAACAGTTTGCAGCCCCATTAAAATGCCAAGTGTGCCCATTACGCTCACTCCCCTCTGTATGGAATATAAAACTGATAAAATTTCTTGCCGTCCCAACCTACTTTAGGCTCCGCCAAGAATACCGCTCCCAAGTGTCTTAAATAGTTAATGCTAGTGCGGTTCTTCTCATAAACAATGTTGTGCAGCAGTCCATGCTTACGCACCCATTCATTCAGCACTCTTTTTGCTTCCTTGAAAAGCAGGCTCTTTGTGTACCCGTTGTAAAGTTCGTTCGTGCCTACCATCCAAATTCCGCGCCCCGGTGCGCCCCATTCCATAGTACCTTTGCCGAATATCGCAAGCAGTTTTCCGTCCTCACCACGGTACACCCTTGTTTCTTCGTCAAGCTTGATACTGCCGATAAGCACGAATACCGGGTCACTGCTTGCTTCCAAATCTTCCTTATCGTGCGGCCGTATATCTTGCATAAGTTCTTCAATCAACGGCACGACATTTTCTTTTGATTTATTATCAAGGATTTCAACAGTCCACTTTTTAGCCACCAAAAGACACCTCCCGCACTACCGCCAGCAAGTTAAAAGGATACGGCTCATCCGTAACGATAATAACTCTGCCTTCGTTGTTAAAGCCGCCAATAGGCAAAGTCATATGCTTGTCACCGGTAAATAATTTAATATTGCTCACTGCGTTCTGCTCATCAAAGTTCATCAAGTCCATAGTATTTATATCCGGCCCGACCATGCCGCCAAGAGAATTACTTAAACGCAGGATGCAATTACTAATCTGCTTTTTGCGTCCTTGCATAGTGCCGTCACCAGTCTTAATTTCGACGTTTGGAAGTTCCACGATACTTCTATAGGGCAAGCCAATAAAAGCGTGTTGTACGGCCGCCGGGAGCGTCACAGTGCCGTCCTGGCTTACTGTCAGTCCGCTATACATTCTTCCATCACCGATAACAGTAACTTTTTCACCTGCCAACTCTGCCGCATCAATCTCTGTTTCCCCACTGCTCTTTTCAGCAGTGCTATACTCAATAGCATTATCAAGCATAATATAATCGTCGGGATTATTGCTCTTTGCAGGATTCTTTGCCAGATACTCAATATTGCGTACCGTCACGCCGTTTATCTCTCGTTTCACTACAAGATAAATAATATCCTCGTCGCCTTCCTGCACTGCCGCCACAGCTTCAATCTTGCCTTGCGTTTCTATCGTCGACCAGGCATATACTTTCTGTTCCATGATGTAGGATAAGCAAGCCATAGTTCCGTCACTTCTCACAAAGTATATAGTGCTGTCGGGTTCCTGCTTATACGCGCTGTCGACAATCTGCACATTCTCTATGATATGCTTTGCCAGCAAGGTTAAGTCATTGCCGCCGTAGCTGTCTGTTTCATAGCTATATGCCATATCCCTTACAGTGCTTCCGCGTCCTTGTACAAACACGATTCTGCCGCCAATCATCAGCGGCTCAACAGTGCTGCATCCGCGTGTAGTCTGCATTTTCGGTACGGCCTTAGATGGGGTTACAGTATCGCTGCCGCTTACTGTCCATTCGTTGCCAGCGGTCAAGACAATTAAATCGGTGCTTGCTATCAAATGCAAAATCTTAAACTGCTTGCGGCTCACAAACGCAAGTGCTACTGCGCTATCGTCGGTAACAGTGCCGCTGGCTTTCTCTACACTGAAATTGCCGTAGTCACCTGTCCTACTCATCCACACTATATAAGGCTGCTTCTTCGTGCCGCCAAAACACAGTCTGTCCTGGAAAAAGCAAAGTGTTTGCGGATAGCCAAATTCTTCACTCCATGCGCCCCATAAGAAATTAGTTGTCATATCTGCTGAGCCAAGTTCTTTTTCAACATGGGCTTTAGCTGTACTGTCGCTAGTGATTTCAGTAATCTTTACAACGCCTTCCGCATTGTAGGCCATTGCTGTTAAATCAACAGTGCAAGTACCGCTAGTTATAGTACATATCGCCCTTAAAAATACCGGCTCTGTTACGCTGCCGCTTTCGGACGGGTTGTAATCATCTTTAGATGTATATTTTCTGTATTCCCTCCAGCTTTCGCCATCGTCGCTTTTTTCTATAGCAAAACTGCCGCTCCAGGTTCCGTGACTGATAACCTTCCAATTTTCGCCTACGCGTACTCTTTCAGTAGTGCCGTTGCTGGTTGATACAGTCTTGCTGGCAATCTCTTGTTTAAGTTTGATATACGCACCAGGCTTACTGCCGGCGAAAATATTCTTGTTGCTCGTCAAGGTAATATCGCCTTGCGTTCCCGAAGGTGTCAATTCTTTATTGCCGGCATATAAAATCTTTACCCAACCATTAGCGCCTGCTTTACCACTCGCACCGCCCTTTCTTGTACCGCCTGCACCACCTGCCGCACCGCCACCTTCGCCGTATGTTATGCCCTGCGTGCCAGCATTAGAATAATAACCATCCTCACCATACCTGCGACTGGCAGCACCACCTGCGCCGCCGCCTCTGCCTGTTAGTCCACACGCCGTACTGTCTGCGCCTTTAGTGCCGCTAGTAGCTGTTGTATCTTCGTAGTTGCCTGCACTATGAGCATAAGCACCGCCGCTGCCACCGCCGCCGACTGTAATCGTGTAACTTGTTTCTTTAGATAGCGTTAGAGTTTTTATAATGCGTTCACCACTGCCGCCGTCGCCACCTTCGGCGGCATAATTATAAACTTGGTGTTCTCCGTGCCTTATCCATGTAACGGCACCACCGCCGCCGCCGCCTGCACCGGCTATATCAATCTGATATTCGCCGGTAACAGTCGGCTGAAATTGATAAGTGCCAGGCACTGTATAACTTATGCCGCTATAATTTTCAAGTGAGGTTGATTCGTCGAAATACATATCCGTAATTTCAAAATCAGCAAAGCGCCAGTCAGTGTCTGAATATCTTGCAAGCTGTTTCACGGGATATTTGCCGCTTGCAATAAACATAGTGTCTGCGCTTTGTACAAATCTCAAATCTTGCAGCATATCTGCCGTGTATGGTGTTACGACTTCTATGTTTATATAAAGTCCGTTCTTATGCACTCTTATATATTTTTCGCCAATCTCCAAAAGATAGTCGGTATTGTCTGCGCCGTTGAACGGTACCAGGATGCACGCTTTGTCACTATACTTTGTTCGTGCCATATACTTCATGCCCGGTCTGCGATAAATAGGGCCGTGCGGCTTGATAAGGCAGTTATAGGCTTGCAGGACCGCAAACTGATACTTATCTAAATCGACGCGGTTTGCAACTTCGGCGCTGATTTCGCCGCCGGTAAACGCAGGCTGCAATAAATAATAAGGTGTTAACCCACTAGCCATAATTACGCCCTCCCGTCAAAGTATTTGCTCGGGTAGTCTGGCAACTCTTTCTTTTCGCTTGCCGTGGTATACTTCGCTTTCTGTAATGCCGCCATTGCAAGCTGATACTGTGTCTGCTGCAAGCCGCTGTTGCCGGACAGTTGTACGCAGATATTAAACGCCAGCATATGAGTAAACGCGCTCAAAAAATCACTCGAAAACATTTCCACATCGTCAACGTCATAGGTATATTCAAGCCACGCAGCAGGGATATTGCAGCCTATACCAAGCACGTTGTCACTTGCCATATATAAGTCCCACTCTTCCTGCTGCTGTTCGCCTGCCCTTATCATTGCGCCGGTGTCAGCGTCAAATATCTTGCGCACAGCAAGGCACTTTTCGGGGTAGGCGTAAACGTGGGACCAGTACGGAGATTCGATACTAAGTTCTGCAAGCTTGCTCACGCGCTTTGCAAATCCCCAAGTGTAGCTCCTTAATAACTCTTTGCGGGTAGGCTCATAAAACAGTTTGCACTGTCTGGCCAACTCCGACTGCTCATCTATATTGCTTATACGGCCTTTGGCGATATGAGCCAGCGCCATATTACATACATCGGTAATGTTAAGCATTTTAACTATTCCTCCTTGATTATTAAAAAAGGGAAGAGCTTTCGCCCTCCCCTTAAAGTACTAAATCAGCCCGGCCAGTTCGGAACAGTTTCAGTCAAGCCAGCAGTCAGTTTGCCGCCGCTTGCGCCGGTAACAGTCAGTCTGGAAAAAGCCTTCATGCCATACGGCAGTTTTGCTGCAACCAAAATACCCTTTTTGCTGGCAGCAAGAGTATAAGTCGCCACAACAGTTTTAGTGCCGAAGCTTTCGCTGTCAGAAGTTTCCAGCGCCGCAGTGATAGTGCCGCTAGTAGCTAAGGCGGTCGGCGCAGTGATAACAAGAAATAACGGGTCGGCCGCATCACCGCCGCCAACGTTCGCAATTACATTGCTGGTCAAGGAATTATCCATGTACATATTTTGCTGGTCAAAAATCATTGTTATTCACTCCTTCCGGTTACACGACTGCCGCTTCGGTTTCGCTCTGGCAGTCAAGTTTCTTAATCTGAATGCCTGCAAGGTACAGCTTAGGCGGTGCGCCCATAAAATCTTGACGGGTAACATGAACATTGTTTTTGTTGTTCAGATAGCACTCCAACCAAGAGTATACGCCGTCAGATACATACGCAACCGGCGCTTTCGGGTCTTGCAGACGGTTCTTTGCGAAGATGAATTTATTCATCAGTTCACGTTGCGCACTGTCAGTCAAAGAGTTAAGCTTTTGGACATCAATGTTGCACACGCGCACAATAGAACGAACATTTTGTACCGCCAAGCCACACTTCCAAGAGTACAAGGTCTGCAATGCACGGAACGGCTTGTTATTCTCATCGTATACGTCGCTTTCGCCCAAGTCCTCAGTCTTCAAGCCTGCCTGGGTGCCTTTAGGATATACACCCATTACACGTCTGTCGCCCCAATCTACGAAGTAGATGGAAGCGTTGGCGTTGGTACCAGGAGTACCCGCGGAAATCACCTGGTGGCCCGGAGTGCCTTTGCCGCCGTCGGTCAAAGTATTGTAGCGAACCGCAATACCATTGAAAGTGTCCGGGTCTTCATCCAAGTTGCCGTACAAGAATTGACGTGCGACGTATTGGCCCATGCCTTCTACGTGTGCATCGTCCTCTGCCATACGGAAAGCCTGCGGATTCGGTTTGCCGGAAAGCAATTCAACGTCCACGCAGGAACGGTCCTCCAAGTGCATACATACATCAATGCGCTGCTTTACAGTGCCTTTAGTCGGAGAAGTACCGCGGTTAATACGACGGATAGACGGAGAAGGCAGGCTGGCACGAATAGTAGTTTTAGTACCAATCGGCAAATCGCCTTCCATCCACCGAATATCTTCCATAATAGGATTGGATTCGTTAAGCACTTCCATAACGCGGTCAATAGCGCCTTGCGGAGTTAAATACTTTCGTAAGTCACTCATAGTTTGGGAGTAACCAATAGTAGCCATAGTTTCATCATCCTTCCTGTTTTTCAATTAAAAGTTAATAAATTATTTGTACCTGCTCCAGTCGGTTTTCGGGTACATGTTTGCTGCAATGCCTTGCGCAGCGTTTAAGCCTTGTGCGCCGTTTTGTGCAGCCAAGCCGGGGTCCTCGCCAAGCAGTTCACCAAGTTTTGCAAATGCTCTCACGATAGCTATTTGATTGCCTGCGCCAGTAACCTCTAACGCTTCACGCACGTTCAAGCCCGGATACATCGCCTCCAATTTACGGCAGGCAGTATCACAAAGGCCCTGTACTTTGCCCAAGTCTGCGCCCAACGCCGTCTTAGCCTCATCGCCCCATTTAGCGATTTCCTGCGCACGGAGCTGTTCCACGCCTTGCACTACACGGCTTGCATACTCTGTGCCGTACTTTGCAAGTGCTCTTGCCTGGTCGTTGCTAAGGTTCATGCCCTTAATGACATCTACAAAGCGTCCTTGCTCATCAGCACTAAGCTCATAGCCTTCTGGCATCTCTACTCCTGCAAAGTCATAATTCACTGTGCCGGGCTGCTGTGTGCCTTGCCCATTACTTCCATTCCCTGCAATAGTGCCGGAAGCACTTGTGTTATTAGTTGCATTAGTAGTAGTCGGTTCTGTCTGCTGCTGTTGTGCCACGGTATTGGGTTCAGCCTGTTGCTGTGCGCCTTCGCCGTTTACAACTGCATTTTCGCCGTTCTCGCCCATTAGTTATTCCTCCTTGTTTTTATCCACATATTCCACTGCCAGCTCTTGCAGCTTTAGTTGGAATTCTGCATACTCCATTTCAGCCTGCTGCTTTAGCTCTATGCCTTGCAGCCCAAGTGCCAAAATGCTTTTAATAATGCCTAAGCCTACGTCGCGGCGGCCTTCGTTATAGAAAGTCTTACTGTTGCCGGTAAAGCACATAGAGTTTACTTTGGTCACATCAAGCATACGCATCAAGAACCAGCGTCCGCTTTCACTCCCCAGCAGGTCAAGTAGGGCCTCTTTATCCCTTCTTGCCTGCTCTCTTACCATGTACTCTGTCAGCAGCGCTTGCCTTCTGTCCTCGCCGGTATTGGATTTATATTTAAACTGCTCGCTCATTATTCCCAACCTCCAGGCACGCCTAGCCAGCTTGTAATAGCCGGGTTTGAATCATTCGCCGCCGCAGTAAGATTTTTGGCCGCCTCTGCCGCAGGAGCCGCAGCCTGTGCCATTGCCAAGCCTTCCTGCATTTCCTGCTGCCGTTGCATTTCCTGCTGCTCTTGTTTGAGCATTTCTTGTACTTCTTCATCACTGCGCAATGCCATTGCAGGCACGCCAAGCATTTCAAAGTATTTTGTAATAGCACCCAACGGGTTAATCTTCTTCGTAACTTCTGGCCATACTTGCGCCATCTGTCCGGTTTGTGCTATCGCCTGTTCGATATTCACAAGTCCGCTCATCTTCTGCGCCTGCGCCAAAGGTGAAATATAGTCCACTTCTACATCCTCTTCACTCAAAATGTCTTGTAGTTCTTCCGGTACCGGTGGGAATCCACCGCTTCTGTCGATGATGTTATATACACGTTGAAGAATCAGTGTTAAGAATTCATCCTGCAATCGCTCAACCACGGGGCCTAGCTGTTGCAGTTTTTCCTGCGTTCTCTCCATAACCTCTCTAGCAGTCATGCGGCTATTATCAAGGTTATCTAACATCAAGAACAAATCAGCACTGTATGCTCTCTTTATAGCATCCTCAACGCGAATAATTTCTTCCTGCGCGTCCTTCAAGTCAAGGTCAACCGCGAACAAAGGCTTAACCATATCTTGCGTCTGGTCATCTACGGCTGTTAGACCGCCAGGCATCAAGTTAATACCGCCGTTATTCATAAGGCTTGGGCTGCCTTGCATCGGCGGCTTTATCTTTAACTCTATTGCTGTGAGATAATCTTTTTTCAGCAGTTGCAGCATTTTGCTGTCGCCTTCTGCAAACCACGCAGGACCTCTTGCGTATGCCTCATTGCCGCTGACAAGATAACGTGCTACCGGTACTGGTTCTTCTTCAAAGCCGCCAACATACAAATATTCGTCGCTCTCTGATTTTTCCAACCAGTACACGCTTCTGTACGGCATATTCAATCTGTCCATATAGCCGGGAAGCTTATCGCTGTTAGGCTCTACCATCCAGCAGACTTTATACTTCTTAGTAAGATTGGTCTGATTGTCTAACAGTCCTTTCAGATTGTCGGGCAAAGCATCTACGCCGAAGCAGTCTGCTAACTGCTGCAAAGTCATATCGTACTTTCTTGCAAAAGTAGTTACCTTGCCGAAGCCGTCTGCTTCAAGTGCATAAGTACCGATTGTCATTGTCTGAAACCGCACGCCGTTTTCTGCGTCGTAGAATATAGCCATCGGGCACTGTCCAAAAGGCAATTCCAGATATACAGTATGGATGCTGTTATAGAAGTTGCTCTTTGCAAGCACGCTTGATACAATCTCTTGTCTTGTGTCAAGCACCTTCATAGCCTCAACATTCGTATTCAGTTCCGGCCGCCTGTATGCAAATCTGAACCACTGGCGGCTCGGCGGTGTAAGTCCGCTCATAACGCCAGCAGCGAATACCTGTGCCGCTCTCCACGCTACGCCATGCACAATCTTCAAGTCACGTCTGCGCGCGGGATTGGTCTTGTCTGCTGTATCGTCAAACTCGCCGACAAACGGAAGCTGATAATCTCTTATCTCTTTCCATCTGTCCACCCAATCTCGTCTGTCCTCATACATGCTTTTGAGCTTACGCACCAAACGTTGGCGGTCCGGCAAGTTCTTTTTCAGCGGCACCCCGTCACTAGGAAGTGTTCCCTGTGGCTTGCTCGCCGCTATCGTTTGAAAGTTCATAAGCTGTTACCTCTTAGCCTAAAGTATTACGGCCGCCTTCGCCGCCACTAGCAATAGTGCTTGTCTGCGTAGATGAAAAGCCTCTGCGCTTCTTCTTGTTACTGTCGCCGCCGGCCGCAACTTCGCTGCTTGTCGCAACGGTAGTCGGTGCCGGGTCCACCTTTTCAATAGTCGGCATGTTGCCGCCACCGAATAATTTTGCAATGCCACCCATTTTTAAATCGCCCCCATAATTGAATATTCTGTGTTGCACATCAGCACTTTAGGCTTTCTATCGTCAAACCCTAATTGCCTTAATGGAACCTTCCTTGCAAATGTTAGTGCCAGGCCGTCTGCAAGGTCCGGTGAACGCCCTAGCTTTTCTTTTATCTCCTCTTTAGGCGTTAGTATTAAACGCCCATTCTTAGAGTACTTATAGTGAATGACTGCAAGCTCTTCTCTTAGTCCAGGTTCATCCGGCAAAGCTCCGCCATCTTCTATCCAGTCTTTCAGTTTGAAGTACATCTCTGCTCTGATATTCTCATAGCGCTTATTCTCTATCGCCGCACCTTGAAATGGTATCTCTCGCAAAGCTGTGTACCCCATCTGTCTCAACCTGTCGACTACGCCAGCACCCATGTTGCCAACGTCTATAAAGGTCATATCTGCCTTATTTTCATCCATTGCCAAAGCAATATAATCTGCCGTCTGCATCGTATTCAGCTTCTTATAGATTCTCGGCTTAGCATATGCCATTAAACCCTTACGCCGCCATATGCACGTTCTGTCATCGCCGAAGCGCGCTATATCAGCGCCTTGCACCAGCGGCATATCATAGGGAACATCCTTTTCTGTCAGCTCTCTACTGAAAGCCTTATCTAGTTCCTCCAGGCTGAAAAGCTCGTTGATTGCCGATACGCTAAAGTCACACAAATACTCTTGTCTGAATTCTACCTCCGGCATATCCTCTTTCAGTTCTTCTATGCTCTTTGCGTCTAAGATGCCGCTATCGTACACGTTCGACAAATACGCAAAGTAACGCTTATTTGTCTTGGCCTTCTTGTACATCTCATAGAAGTTGTTCTGCCCCTTAGGTGTACCGATGAAATAGCAATAGCCTTTTCTGTCGCCGTTCTCTATCGCAGGTCGGATTATCTGCGTCCACATCTCCGGCTTCATATCCGAATACTCGTCAAGTATTACGCCATCCCAATATGTACCACGTAATGCGTCGGGGTTATTCGCACCAACGATATATATTCTCGCTCCCTGCGCCCCAGGTATTTTGCTGGGGAATTCAACATACTTTTTAGTTTCATTCACCTTGATGCCCTCTATGACGCTTGTGTAATACTTCAATGGTCCCCATGCAATAATTTCCATCTGTGCACTGAACGGACCTACCAAAGCATACTGCGGGCTGATTAAGTCACTCTGCAAAGCATCCCTTATAAGGTGATTCACCATTCCGATGGTCTTACCAAAGCGGCGGTGTGCTACGATTACTGCAAAGCGGTGTCTGCTTAATTCCTTATGCAGTACCTTCGCCCATGCAGGTCGCGGAGTATATGGTATTTGTATTATGTTTTCCATGTTTACCCCCTTGAAAAAATCGTTTTGGTAATTTTTGGTATTTACCTCCCCCGGCGGCTGCGAAATTTTTGGGCCCCACCCCCACTCAATGTCAGAGGAAAAGGAAGAAATCAAAATCAACTTTTGCGAAAAGCCAGGGAAATCACCAACGCCAGCGCCGCCAACCAACCAATCAGAACCCACGCCAAACAAAAATAAAAACGTGGTAGGCCTGCCGCATGAGCCACGCAGGAACGGCCGCAGCATATGCCAGGTGAACGCCTGCCGTCAACATCTAGAACCGCCAGCTAATCAGCAGCAGCAGGATAATATTTTACGTCCGATAATAATGATTATGTTAAAAGCTCTATTTATGTTTGTGTTTTGGCAGTATTTCCAGAACAATCGTTTACTATTACTGCATCATCTGCCGCGCCCCAATGATACACAGCCGGGCCCTTGTTAGCGTGCGTCTGCTTGTCAAACGCTCCGACGCTATCAGCGTATAATTTGGACGCCGTTAACTTATCCTTGTTGCTGGCTTTAGGGTCCGTCATAATCTTGAGCCAGTAGGCTTGCAGGTCCTGCACAGCCAGCACGGCTACAGCTGCGCCCTGCTGTTTGAGCAGCGCCGCACACTCCTCTAACGTCTGCGGCTGCGTGACTATTGCTGGCGGTCTGCCTCTTGTTGGTGTATTTGTATTAGCTAATAAACTTTTAATTTTAAACATTTCTATCACATTCTCGTTACAAACTTTGTAACTGTATATATAATTAATATTATCAATAATGACAATCAGTAAGCAATATATAAACAATACATATTAAAAAGATAATCATTATTTACCAGAAAAAGACAATAAAAAATGATTGAAAGAACTTATCTGACAATCATCAATAATTTTTATTTAATTATCTTGCTATAAATTATATGCCTTAAAAAAAGCTATTAAGTCAATGATACATTATTATATTTTTGTGAACGGCGTTAATCTATTATAAATGTTGCTAGATAAAAAAGAACGGCCGCGCACTGAACATCTGCCAGCGTGCGGCCGTTGCTATCCTCATATAATGTTGTTTTAGCCCTCTGTATCATCTGCGGGGCTGCCGTCGCTATCTGCTGGCGGCGCTGGGAACGTCAGAACGGCGCGCCCGGTATCATCTACAAACGCCAGGCGAACGCCGCAGGCCTGCGCTATCCTGGTTAAATCCTGCGCCGTGAACGAATCGCGGTTGTATTTGTTGCTTATCGCCTGGGGACGCGCCAGCCCGCAGGCCTGCGCCAAATCCGCGCGGCTCAATCCTGCCAGCTGGGCCGCAGCTTTAATCGTCGGTGTAATCATGTTGCTATAACCTCCTTAGCTATCTTGTCTACATTATATACCCGCCGCGAGTTTTTGGCAACTCAAAAAAATATATAAAAATCTCAAATTGAGTATTGACAAGGTACTCAACACGAGTTATAATAGACTCAAGAAGTCAAGGAAAGCACTCAATCAGAGTGTTACATTTTAGGAGGCATGAAAAATGAAATTATTTACAAGCATTATCCTAGGCGGCGTTCTTCAAATTCTGGCCGTTAGCGCCAGCGCAGCGCAGCACATCAACCCCGACACGGCGAACACGCTGGATTGCTTTTTCTGGTACATTGAAAACGGCGGCCTTGAAGTTGCTTGCGTGCAAACAGCCGCTAACCTGGGCTGCTACGACCTGGCGGACGTTATCGCCACATTATTCTAAAGGAGGAATGAACAATGACATTTGAAAAGTATAACGCCAACCCCGAAAACAAAAATATCGGTGATTGCTCAATTAGAGCTATCTGCACGGCAACCCCGCTTACCTACCAGCAGGCTAAAAAGCTGCTTGAAACAAAGGTATTTGAAAGCGGCGCCGCGTGGAACACCGTAAAGAACATCACCGCCGCCCTGGCTGATTTAGGTATAGAGGTTAAAGCCGCCAGCCGCGAAACAGTCAACAGCTTTACAAAGCATTGCGATACCGGCGCCAGCTACGTTGTTTTTGTAGCAAAACACGCCGTAGCCGTTGTCAACGGCGTTATCTATGATACATGGGACAGCAGCCGCCGTTTTGTAAAGCTGGTTGCCAAAGTCAGCCGCGAGAAATTCGCTGAATTAAAAGCCAAATACAACCCGGAACCGAAAAAGGAGGAAAAGAAAATGGACTGGAGAAAGATTTTTGCCGCTTGCGAAACAATCGAGGAGTTAAAGAAGGCTTTTAAAAAGGCCTGCATGAGCTGCCACCCGGACAAAGGCGGCACGGCCGCAGAATTTAAGGCAATGAGCGCAGCGCACGACAAGCGCGCCGCCGAACTTGCCGAAAGCGAAAGCCGCCAGGAGTGGCAGCGCAACAAGAAAGCGGATGGCACTTACAAAACGGCCGCCGAAATTCTGGCCGAACAGGCGGAATTTGCCGAAATTCTGGCCGTGCTGATGGGCTTGAAGGGCCTTGAAATTGAAATCTGCGGTAATTGGTTATGGATAGGAGGCGAAACGAAAGAGAACAAAGACGCCTTGAAAGGCGCCGGCTGCAAATGGGCCAGCAAGAAAAAATTATGGTACTGGCATGCAGGCGAATGGGTGAAGAAGGTCCGCCGCGCGTTTACTATGGAGCAAATACGCGACCTGCACGGCAGCGAGTTTTTGAAATACCGCCCGGAAACGCCCTTGTTACAATAGCCGAAACGCCGCCCCGCGCGGCGTATACCGGGGACCGGCCGCCCCGGTACTGATGAGGCAGGCCACCAAAGGAGGAAAGAACCATGAGCAAATCAGAACAACTAATGAAAGCTATAGAAACGAGCCTTGCAGCCGTGGAACCGCGCCGCGCGTTATGCTGGCGCTTATGCCGCGAACACGTGGCACGAATCACCCCAGCACACACCGTTGCTGACCTGGCAAATCATTTTGCCGCCGCGTTTTTTGCGGCTGAAGCGCTGAACGCAGAGGCGCAAGGCGTTTGCCGTTGCTATATCGCATACACCGACATTTTCAAAGCGGAAACGCGCGAGAAAAGCACACGGCTTGACCCCATCCGCGACGCCATCCGCGCCGCTGGCTATTCGAACGGGTACGACCCCACATCTTTAAGCTATGACGTTGGCAAGCGTGAGCACGTTTGTACAAGCTTTACCGTTGGCCCGTGGGGCCGTTCCGGTGACTGGCGCAATCGTGTTTTAAACGGGGACTACCTGCGCGACGAACTGAAGCGCCTGGAGAAAGAAGCCAGCGGGAAAAGCCCGGCCGAAATCATCAGCGACGCAGAAGCGGCCGCCGCTGCCTGGCTGATGTTGAAAAAGCAGCAAGAGGCATACGAACAGAATATTCTTATTTTACGAAACATGCTGCAGGCCGTCACTTTTGACGATTGGAATGATTGGAAAGTTAACGCTTATTAAGGGAGGCTTTAAAGTGAAGCGAAAGAAATTTTATCAGCTTGACGGCGTTTATCGTAATAGTCATAATCTTATTATTGACCTTGCGAATAATTGCAACGTTGCAATTTACGGGCCGAAAGTGTTCTTTGTTTGCTGGTTCTTCACCGGCAACCCCGACCGCATATATAAAGCGGAAGTATGCGGAACCAGCGTAAGCAATTTTTGTTTAGAACGTTGAATCAGCATTTTAATTTATTCAACCCACTACACCGGCAGGAAAGCCGCCGGTGTAGAATATTAATAGGCAGAAGCGATTTTTTAGGAGGAATTAACCATGTTGAAAGAAGTTAAAAACAACGTTTATAACGCCCTTTTTGTAGCCGCCGATGAAGAAGGCCAGCGCTACGCCGCTTTTGAATCCGACTGGAACGGCGAATATTGGGAAGCGACCGCCTGCACGGAAAGCGGCGAGCTTATCAAAGGCGAAACCACTAAGCTTTACCCCGTTCACGTTTACCACGCTGAAACCGACGAATACGAAGAAGTGGGCTACGATGAAGAAGCGCCCCGCGTTCTGCTGCCTGGCTGGCGCGACTACCAGAAGTGCGGCTATAACGAAAGCTATTCCCTGGCCCCCGTCGCTTACAGTGAAGCGAGTGACCGCGTTTACATGATGCTGCCGGAAGGCGCTAGCGTTTACGCTGATGACGCAGGCTGCCCGGTGATTGATTATGACGGCTTTAAACAAGCCGACGTAATTAACCAATATGACGGCAGGGGCTGCCGCCCGTATATCATCGACAACGACCGCCGCCGCGCATATCTGGAAGTTGTCGAACTATAACCCCGAATCACCCGCCCGGCGCAAGCCGGGCTATTATTGAAAGGAAGCGAAATTATGAAAAATTTTGTCGGCTTGAAAGCCGAAATCAAAAAGCAGAAAGCTATCCGCGCCCGGCTTGACAATGAGCGCGGCCGCCAAACTGTTAATTGGAAAGCCGCAACTTTTCGCCTGGCGTTGCTGAACCATTGGAAGCGTCAAGGCGTAGGGCTGCCGGACAACTACAGACAGCTTTGGAACCCGCCAACTAATTGGACCGCGCGCACGTTGAAAGAACGCACGCCGCTGCACGTTTGGGAAGTTGACGCATTGCGCGCGGGATTGGTTGCAGAAGCGTGCAAAAAATTTAAAAACGCAACGTCCCCGCTTATTCGTTGGATGATAAGAGATGAGCTGGCGGCAAAAGTTACCGAATTGTACCGCCGCCCGGTATTTTAACGAAGCATTATAAAAAAAACACAAGCCCCAGGGCAAACGCCCCGGGGCTTTTCTGTATCCTGCAAATGCGAGCAGGCTATATATTTTTGAAGTTGAAATGTTTTACAGGTATAATCACTAGGGCTGCCATGATTGGAATGCGTGGCGGCCCTTTTCCGTGCGTGCAGCGCATACTTTAGGGAAGCGAAAAAACAAAAAGGCCGAGGCGAAAGCCCCGGCTTTTTTGTTTTTCGCGATTTCATAAAGAAAATCAACAATATTTCAATCCGTGCCAGCTTTACGCCTTTAGAGCTGGGCTGACAAGCGCAATACTTGAAAGGCGCTTACGCTTATCGACAAGGCTATTATAGCTTAACGCCCAACCAATAGCAAGCGTTTTCTTAATGTTTGGAAGCGGCAGCGCCGTGCGCCTGCCTTTAACCTTCTTTCTTCTGTTCCGCCCTGGCCTTTTGGAAGCTGTTCGCGTTTATGTCAATCCGAAGCAGCCCCTCTTGAATCGCCAGCATGAGCAAGCCGTCAATGAACAAACGGCGGCGAAGCGCGTACACCTGCGGGCTAATCTCATCAATTACAGAAATTTTGCGGACCGTCCAATGGTATACGTACCGGTGTTGAATCGCCTTATACGACTTATCGCCGAACCGCTGCCGAAATAGGAGAAGCGAACGCTCCATAACATCCAGCCATTTTTCCGGCTGATAAACTAAAAAGGCCTGCCCAAGATAAATACACCGAACCGCAGCAAGCGGCGTTACTGCTTGAATCGCAAGGCGTGCCGTAGAATCGCCGCCGGTCCTCATATCAAATTCCAAGCGTTCCGCCCTCTGCTGCATCCTGGCAGAAACAACCGCTTTACCTATTGCATTTTTAGCAAAGAGTAAACTCTCTGCATAGTCTGCTGCTTCTGCGTAATCCATTTTCTCTACCAGTCCACATCATCGAGCGGGTCTCTCTGTTCTTTCGAAGGATACGGCGCTGTGCTTTGCGCTATCTTTACGCTTTCCAAATGCTCCAGCAGTAAATAGCTTGCTTTAGAATTTTTGCCGTTTCTATCCACGTATAAATCAGTCTGGAAGCGTCCGCCGACAATAACTTGCGTGCCTTTTGTGATGTAGTTGCTGATATATTTAATCAGTCCTGGGATAAAGCAGCGGCAGGAAATGTAATCGTAAATCTTTTTTCCGTCTTTATCAAGATATGTTCTGGAGCACTGAATTTCAAGATTACATACTTCTTTGCCGTTCTTCATAACTTGCACCGTAGGTTCAAATTTCACCCAACCAAGTATTAAACAGTTATTCAACATTATAAATTTTCACCTCAACTTTTGGCGTATCACTATATTTTTTAGAAACTGTAAGTTTAACAATCTGTTTATCATCCTTGTAGACAATGCCAGATATAGAATCAAGAATAATTTTTGCAACGTTGTCAACATCGGGTTTTTTTATCGGCAGTTGCAAGCCGTTTAAAGCCTGCTCCTTGAATTTTTTCGACTTGCTTGCAGGAATACCCACATCAGCTATTATCTCAACGCCCAGGGGCAATTCCGTAAGCGTCAGCCCTATATTTTGCATCGCTTCACTGGCTAACAGTTTGACGTAGGCTTTATAGTTGCGGCTTTTCTCCGGGTCGTATGCTTTCACAAATCCACCGTGAGTAGAGAAACGGGGTCTGCCCTGCGCCGTCGGTTCGCCTGGAATCGTAAATGTTAAATTCATTCTTCTGTATCCTCTTCAGATTCATCGTCAGCATCAAAAGGCCCCGGGATATATACTTCTTCGTCCTCTTGCTTCGCCAGCTCCACCATATACAAGCCAATCAGACTGTATACGGCAATGTCTTTCAGACTTTCAGCGATTTTATCGCCGTGAATATCGTGAGTATAAACAAAGGCGATATGCTTTGCCATATACGCTTTCAGCTCCTCAAACATTCCCTCTGCATCGTCGCCGCGTCCATTCAGAAGCGCGCCACGACGGAAATTAGCAAGCTCATCTGCGCCGGAGGAATACTGCTCATGCTTTTTCTTGAACAGCGCCTCCAATTCGTCAAGCTGTTGGCACACGAATTCACTCATATGTTTACTACACATTCTGGTACCTCCTCTATTTCGTCTAAATAATATACTGACAGAAATTCATCGGTAGAATTCTTTTCAGCCTTGACTTTAGCGTCTTTCGCCGTTTCTGCATCGACGATTTCTGTAAGTCCCATATCCGGGAACGCTATACTTTCCCATCTAAGCCGGTAATGTTTCATTGTTTTCCCTCCCTTTTCCTTACCCACTTTTTAGCGAACAGTCGCAGATAATGTATATACCCGTTATCGCTTAACGGTTTAACTTCTTTACGCACTTTAGACTTTAAAACTGTTGTGATTGGATAACCATCTATAATCAGCCCCGCTCCTCTTTCCTTGCACACGGATTTGATTTCATCCCTGTGTTTACTGTACAGCTCCTGCGGAATGCAGTAGTAGAACCCTTTTATATCCGGATGGTCATGGTAGTCTGCTTTCTTTTGGTCTTTCCTAAAGTCCGCAATGCTGACCTTGATTTCAACCTCGTACAGATAATTGCCTTTAGTGATATAGAGAAAATCTGCTTCATAGTACCCCGCGTACAGGTCTTGCCGTTCGCCGCCGTCCCATACCTTCCAGTACTGGTCCATTATGATGTTCGGGCCACAGTCTAAACCACGCTCGATACCGTATAAACGCCCCAGACGTGACACAAGGCTATCCTCGGTATGCTTGTCGCCATAATTCATTTAAAGCCTCCTATAGCTCATACTCCACGCCCATTGCCGTAGCCACGGCAGGGAGTGCAGCTTCTGCTTCTTGTTTAGTTCTAAATACCCAGCCTTTGTCTAATGCAGCAATCTGCCAAGGAAACCCGGCCCAATTCCATTTGGTAACATACCAAACGCCTTTATGTGGGCAAAATCGTGAGTTATATTCATGTGTTGTGAAGCTAAATGTATAAACCTCAGTACCTTCTTTCGGCTTCCAAGGCATTTTAACGATTTCTTCTTCACCATTTATTAACCACAGAAAATGAGCAAGACAGTTTTCATAAGGCAATACACTACCATCAGTTCTGTAAGCTATTAATCCGTTGTCGACGAAGTGAAAAATATATTCACGTCCCTTAATTTTAAATTCTTCGCCCAGCTCTACGCCGAGCATCTTAGCGATTTCAGGGATTAAATTTTTAGCCATGTTTATACCTTCTTTTCTTAGATAACCTACACTATAATACGCACACCATTAGGTTTTTTATTTTTGCCGCTATCTATAACAATCATTTTTTCATCAACTCCAGTGGCATAACCAGTATAATGCGACAAAACATCTAATGTTAAATGCTCATTTTCTGCGTCATGTTTTACTGCCCATTCGTAAAATTCTTTGACGGTCATTTATTCTTCCTCCTTCTTTTCAATCGCCGCACGAATAACAGCCATAGCCTTATGCAGATAGTCAGTATCGCCGCTAAGCCGCCATTCTTCCAGCTCTGCATTAACAGCCTTGATGAGCTTTTCTTGATGTTCCATGTTCTTCAACCTCCTTTAATCGCTATCAACAAAGCAGCCGCAGCCTCCAATATCGAATAAGTCAATCTCCTTATGAGCTTCCACGTCCAATCGAAGTTTCCTTAATGTATAAGGCTTGGTAACGCCATTCGTAGTCTTTTTCATAAACGCTATATCCTTGCCTAATAACTCACGCATGGAATTTTCTTCCTGCTCTGCTCTTGCGTATCGGTCCGGCAACGCTTCAAGTAGTTTTGCGAAATGCCCTTGCCCCGCACGGCAGCAGAAGCCGCCGCAGTTATTATGCGCAAATCCCATAGCGTACAGTCTTGGCGGTTCTATGCCATCAGCCTTTAACACTTCAAGCATATCAACCTTGCTGAGATATGGTGCTTCACTCATTGGATATTCAACCTTGAACGGTGCCCAATTTTTCCTCGGTGCATTAAAACGATGTGTTTCCGTCCAATCCAATCCCAGATACAACTTAGTTTCTTCCGGCTCATAATTGCTGAAAATATAATCATGAGCTGTTTTCTGCTTTAGGATATGACTGCACGGCGCCAGCCTATTGTTCCCTAAAAATCTGCTATCCCGGTACACTTCAAAAGGTGTTCTTCCGTCAGCGATTTTTATCAGTTCAGCGCCTAGCTTCTCCGCTGCCTCGTCGATAAATCTGTATAAGTCCTCGTCCTCTATTTTGGTGTCGGTAAAAAGCAGGACAACGTTCTCTTTACCGACGTTTTCTATAACTCGCTTGGCAGCGCAATAACTACACGCGCCGCCGCTAAAAAATACTACGTGTTTCACTCACGCCAGCTCTTTCGTGTTTTATTACACATGAGCTGGGCACGCCAGCAAGCCACCCATACAGTAAGCTGATTAGACTAACTGCGCAGTCATCGCCAGCGTTTACGTTTATTCTTAGCACTTAATACGGTGTTTCCAGGTAATCAACCTTTGAGCCTGTGCAGCTCGCCACCTCAACAACCCTTGTTAGGATGAGTGATTCGCGGTATTCTTTCTCTTCCTCGCTCCGCACTTCTGCGGCGTATTCTCACACCGCTTGCAAGGTCTGTCGCACTCACAACAGCAGATGTGCAGCAGAGTGCTTATCACGCAGTCCGGTGTAACAGCCCTGCAATAGTATTTAGGCTTTAAGCGTGCTTCTAGTGCGCTAGCAGTTTCATCCTGCTGCGTAATGGTTTCCGGCGGTTTCGGTGTACCCGTCAGTCCCTTTACCTTTGCTTTACATCTCAGCAGGCCACAAGATTTTTCCTTGCCTTTCTTAAACTCCCAGATGGTCACTTTTTTTGTTTTGCCACAATCGCAACGCACCAAGAAGTAAGCCGTCCAATTATTCACGCCAGCACCTCCAAAGTAAGCGTATCGCCACATTTCAGCAGCTTACTTTTACAAGGCTCATTATGCTTGCGACTGTACGTAAAGTCGTTCATGTAGCATTGCAGGATACGGAATTGATTGTCAATAGCGTTATCATTCAAGCCAATCTGCCGGCCGTATTCAAACACATCTTTGTTCTGCGGCATATACGGCATAATGAGCCGGTGTTCCGTCAGCTTTGCCGCCGTCCATTTCAGCAGCATACTGTTCAGCCTATCAGCAAGCGGCTTGCCGTCGCTCAGCTTCTCCATGTTGCAGCGGTTTATATTCTCCTGCACATGAGCTTCTTCTGCCTGCTTCAAAGCAGCCTGCATCAGCGCCGGGCTGATTATATTCACGTTAAGGCCGTTCGCGCCTGTCAAGGTAAGCGCTATCTGCTCTGCTTTCTCCCACCGGTCAAGGCCTATATTCTGCTGATTGAAAATTCCTGCCCAAAGGTTTACTGTTTCAGACAAGATTCGTTTCGCTTCTTCCAGGCGGTCAAAGCCGGGGCGTATATCCTGCGGCATCCGTTTTCCTGCCTGTTGCAGTTTAACAATCGTTTGGGCTATTCTCTGCTGTTGCAGCATCTTCTTCGCCTCCGTACAATTCGTTCACTAGGTCCATGCCTGTATATTCCTTGCCTTGCTTCTTGCTGTTGCCGCTGGCATAGTTTCTTGCTACGGTCTGCACATACGCAAAGTTTCTAGCGCCGTGCTCTACCGCCGCTAGTATTCCTTGCTCTACGGCAGCTTCACCAACCTCTCCTAACAAGGCTTGCAGTTTTTCTCCGACGATTGGAGTAAGCGGCATCATGTTTTTCTCCCACAAGGCAAAAATTTCAGTATGCGTTTTTTCCTCGTCATCGTCATTTCTTTTAGGATGATGATAATCATCCTTTTCTTTATCTCTATACTCTATACTCTTATCTCTAATCTCTGTCGGACATTTTGTCCCTTTTTCGGGGGACATTTTGTCCCCCTTTTCGGGGACATTTTGTCCCTTTTTATTTTGACGTTGTGTCTTTTTCTTCGTCGCTGATTCTGACGCACTACCGCTGCCGGTCATGTTTGCAACCTCCGGCAAGTAGCTTTCGCCTTTATCGTTCTTCTCAATAAGGCCTATTTGTTCAAACAAATCAAGCGCGCTTTCGACAATTTCAATATCAAATTGCGTCTGTTTAGCGATTGATTCAGCAGTATGCTGAATAGTCATTTTGCCGACCTGCCGGACAAGTGCGCCGTCAGTTTTCAGCGACTTTAAGCACAGTTTAAGGTACAAGAGTACGTATTTTTCGCCGTTTTCCTGGTCCTCTAACCACTCAACAACATCACTTTCAAAGAAGTTTTCGTTGAGTTTTAACCAATAATACCTGCCAGCCATGTTTTAACCCTCAAAGTATGTCGGTACTTCGTACACCATTTTATTGTTCTTGCGGTATACCTTGATTCTTCCGTCCTTCTTGCAGAACTTCAAAAATCTATACCAACTTTTCGGGTTACACTTTCTAAAGGCTGCAAAATAGAATGCAATTCCAGACTGAAGCCCACCCGCACGTGCAAGAATTTCAAAAGCCATGTCAAAAAAATGTGGGTTTGTCTTTTCTAATTTGTCTAGGAAATTGATATTTATGTCAAAGTGTTTCTTGCCCGTAAGAACTATTGCTTTACTTTTTTCGCACGGTACCGCTTTTACATTCAACATTTTGTCCAGCTCCTTTTAAATTTTTAGGGGACAAAATGTCCCCGCTTTTCGGGACATTTTGTCCCCGACGTTTTTTTGTTATTTCATACTAGCTTCAATTTCTTCTGCCGTGAAGATTTCGCCGGTTACAGTATCAACCTTGCCGCCCTCTGTAAGCTCCTGCGCTTGCTCTGTAGCGTTCTCTGCGTCAACGTCGATGTATTCAGCCTCACCGGTGGTTTCGTTGAGCACAGCAGCTTTTCCGTCGCTCTCTAACGCTTCCTGCATCTCGATGGACATAGGCGCGTAGGTTTTCATGATAGAGAGAAGAACAGTTTTGCAAGCCATAGCATCAAAATCAGACTGCCACGGGCCACTATTGAAGGCCTTGCTAAAGCGTTTAGCGTGGCTGATAACTTCTTCTTTAGTCCAATATGCGGTCTTGCTAAAGCCGTTAATGGTTTCAAATCTTGCGAAGTAGCCTACGATGTTTTCGGAAGTTTTTTCGCCAGGCGTGTATGCCTCGGTAAAGCGGTTCCAATCTCTGATTTCACCTTCATACACCGGCGTCATAATGATATGCTTCATTTTGCCGGTGCGCATTGCAAGCTCAATCACGCCCTTATAACCAATCTGAAATTGAGCGCTGCCCTTGTACGGAACTATCCATGCCTTACCCAAAGACGGGTTAATAGGCAGGTCCAGGCTTGCAGCAGTCGCAGCCGCAGCCAGAATAGTTTTCGGGTTCGCCGTGGCCAGCAGTTTATTATTGTTAGTCAACGTCAGCAAAGAGGAAAGAAAGCCTGCGCTTTTCTTGCCTAACATCTTTTCAAAACGTTGTTGTACGCTTTGAGAACCAATCATCACACCTAATGCAGAAGGTGCTTTGCTTGCGGCCGCAGGTGCTGCCGCTCTTTTTGTAATACCTTTTACTGTTGCCATTATTCTTTATCTCCTTTAAACGCTTTTTCAATTCTTTGAAACTTATCTTCTAATGCCCGTACTCTTTCTTGCAGAGAGTTTATATACCCCATTACATCGGGAGCACTGCCAGAAGAATAATATGCTCTATTTGGCCCGCTGTCCGTCACCACCAGCAAATCCGGGAGCGGCTGCAAATCCGGGAGCGGCTGCAAATCAAAATTTTTCTTTGAGTTCGTAAACTTTTCCAAGTAACTCTGCTGGAGTACTGTTGAGTCAGGGTTATAAGAAAGTAATCTTTTATCAATGCCTAACGCTTCAGCAACCGCGTTGCGATTAACCTTTCTGATTGATTTTATGACGCCGCTTTCCCAAAAGCCTATCGTTGCTACCGCTACACCAACTGCCTTAGCGAGGTCTGATTGTGTCATGTCTTTGCATTTGCGGGCACGCTTAATGATTTCTCTTACAAGCGCCCACTTTTCCTCTTCCTTCATTCTTCTTTAAACCTCCTTAGTTTCAAACAGTCTTTTTCGCTATCATATAAAATTTCTTCCAGCGACAAGTCTAATGCTTGTGCCAATTTTACACGTGTACGCAATGCAATATTTTTAACTACGCCGCATTCGTATGCGCTAATGGTCGGCTTTTCCACGCCAACCATTAGCGCAACTTCACCTTGCAGCAGGCTTAATTCCTTCCGCTTATGGAACAAGGTTACGCCTAATTTCTCCTGCTCTGTAAGGCTCATTTTAACGTGAACCTCATACTAGGCTTGCCAACCTTAGCATACTTTTCGTATACGTCCGGCAGGTCTTTTTTCAGCGCCTTTTTGTCCAGCGTTACTCTTCCGGCAATCTGTATATAGGTAATTTTTCTATCCATAAACACGCCGCTTTTGCTGCCGTCAAGCATGAGCTTCAAGGCATTTTGTGCCTGGCCTAACTGTTCTTCCAGTACTTTTTTTGTTGCCGTCAGTTCATCAATACGCTTAATGTATTGTTCTGCTGCACTAGGCAGTGCGATACTGTCAACCGCTAACTTATCCTTATTCATTTTGTCAATGGTTGCAGCAGTGCTTTCGCTGCCGTCAACCTCCGGCGGGATGTCGCTTTGCAGGTTGTTCCAGAATATAATCGCCTCCGCTCTCATATCCGAAATAAACTCATCGTTACGCGGAATTTCCTTCCATACAAAATGGTTGCCGCCGATTAAGCAGGCAATGTACCACTTCTCGCAGCCGGTAATCATCATGTACCACTGACACTGGCAATAATAAGAATCTGGCAGCTCGTCCCCGTCCCAATCTTTCGACTTAAAGCCGTTCGCGGTCTTACATTCAAGGCCTGCGTTTTCGCCAACCACAAGGCGGTCAACGTTCGCCAGCATGAACTCATAGCTTTCATCCTGCAATGTGCCGCATTTGCGAACCTTTTTGCCGGTCAGCTCACAGAATCTGTCAGCTACAACCTGCTCAAGCACCGTACCCCAATACACAAATTCATTATTGGAAAGGTCCTCCGGCTCAACGTCACCATGCTTTTCAGCGTAGAGTGCGTAAGCGCTCTTCCAGGGATTAAGTCCCATGATGCAGGCAATATCGCTGCCGCCGATACC
>ENA-ORSC01000246-ORSC01000246.1-human-gut-metagenome-genome-assembly--contig:-NODE-246-length-46930-cov-8.594709_pt1 | contig 46930 bp, 47 predicted proteins | sample MGYA00242178_ERZ509140 | MGnify/ENA primary metagenome ERZ509140 (study PRJEB26280, sample SAMEA2338681) | human gut metagenome | biome: human gut; feature: human-associated habitat; material: faeces... | reverse complement strand
CTCGTCTATGCCGATCATCATCTGTCATCTCCTTTATAAACTTTGATAGCCTCAGCCACTGTACTTGCTGATCCTTCTTCCATGATTGAGATCAGATCAGATAATTTTTCTTCTGTACAAAAGTCCTTTCCGAGATATGTTTCATATTTGTTCGTGATCATAAGCTCATATTCGGATATCTTCTTCTGCGTATCACCGAAATCATTTTCCAGTGTATCACGTTCGGATTTCAATCGATCCATTTTCTCTTTTCTGCGTCCGGTGATCTCATCCGTAATCAACTGTTTGGTTTCTTTCTCGAAGGTACGAAGCGCATCCAGTTTTTCATCACTGATCACTCCACCCGCATCTTCTAACTCCTGAATCTTTTTATCATATTTACCCAGTCTGTAAATGCTCTCATCCTTATCCTTTGCAATTGAATTCTTGATCGCTTTTACAGCCTTCTCATTGGCTATGATCTTATCGCGGGTTCTTCTTCCCTCCCGGATCAAATCTCTATGTTTCACCTTTGTCAGGTTAAATACAATGAAGTAAATAATAAACTCAGTAATTATGATCAGTGCTGCAATCAGCACACACATTGCAGTATGGTTTCCTGTCTTGAACTTTGTATTCATTAAAATTGCAATCACTGCTGCCGGAATTCCTCCGCATGTAACCAAAAGAATTACAAGCAGCTCAAGAAATTCACTCATGCCTTTGGGGGAAAACAGGCAATAATACATCTTTGTATTACAAAAGGCCGGAACATGATTCTTTTTGAATAAAGTCTTGATAGCTGCATTCAGCTGACGATTCTCCTCCCGGATATCTGCCGTCTCCTTATTGATCCGATCTTCCATTCTCTGGCTTTTCTTTTTATCCTTCTTCGTCTGCACCTGACGGATCTTAGAATTATTTACATCGATCTGTCTGTCATAGCTTGCAGCGATCTGTTCTTTTCTTTTTTTTAATGTGGCACTGATCTCATCACCGGTTGCCCGTTCTTCCCGGACGATAGCCCGTTTATTCTTCTTCTGGAGCAGCTTGATCTCCTCCAGCTTATCTTTTAAATCTTCTAATTCGGAGATTGTATCACGCGCTTCGATCAGGTATTCCTGGTCTTCATCATATACGTTATCCGCAGCCATAGCTTTCCTCCTGTCTGTAAATGTGCACGCACAAGCCTACACTTATATTTATTTTAACAAATAACACCTTATTAAACAACCCGAAGTTTTTTCTCTGTTTTTTCTGAAATCTGTCACACTTTTTTCAAACAAAATTAAGAGAATGTAAATTGCAAACCCTGTTGACATCTTCTATAATAGATACAGGCACGAATAATAAACCATTGCCGCTGATCACCAATAATACAAAGTTATATTTTACATAAAGGAGGATTTTCCCTGACCTATGAATATTTTATTTTTTCTGACTCCTAAGAGCGAGGTTGCATTTATAGAAAGCACATTTACTTTAAGACAGATTCTTGAAAAGATGGAGATCCATCGATATTCAGCAATCCCGATTCTGTCGGGTAACGGCGAATATGTCGGAACAATCACCGAGGGTGATATCCTCTGGTTCTGCAAGAAAAACGGATTGAACCATCTGTCCGAATCCGAAGATATCCGTTTGTCCGACATTCCGAAAAAATTCGAATATGCTTCCGTATCAATCAACTCAAATATGGAAGATCTGATCGCCCGTGCGATGGCACAGAACTTCGTTCCTGTAGTAGACGACCACAACAAATTCATCGGTATCGTAACCCGAAAAGATATCATCGGCTACTGCTATAAAAAGCTGAGCCAAACTTCATAATTTTTTCAAAAGCACTAAAATAAAAAGCCATCCAACCGATACTATTATTATACCGGCTGAATGGCTTTTTATTTATTATAACACGCCTGTTCTGTTGATTGCTGAGATTAACGCATATACAGATGCATCAATAATATCATCCTTAATGCCTGCACCCCAGGTAACTGTTCCGTCTTTTCCTTCCAGACCTACATAAGCGACTGCCTGTGAGTTAGAGCCTACCTGTAATGCATGCTCCTCATAGCAGATGATCTTGAAGTCAATGTCAAAATGCTTCTTAATTGCATTACTGACAGCATCCAGACGACCATTTCCTTTACCATGATATACTTTCTTTTCGCCATATTTCATGATCGTGATCTCAGTTGAGATTCCATCTCCCTGAACGAAATGACACTCCAACATCCGAACAGGATTTTCTATATTGACATATGTACTCTGGAAAATATCCAAAACTTCGGTAGCGGATAATTCCTTATGTGCCTTATCAGATACATCTTTAACTGTATAACCAAGATCCTCACGGAATTTTGGCGGAAGGTCAAAACCGTACTTGGACTGGAGAATATAACCGATACCTCCCTTTCCTGACTGGCTGTTGATACGGATAACATCTCCATCATATTTTCTTCCGATATCTTCCGGATTCAGTGGAAGATATGGTACTGTCCACATACCATCTCCCTGATCCTTTCTGTACTTCATACCCTTTGCTATCGCATCCTGATGAGAACCTGAAAATGCTGCAAAGACTAATTTTCCCGTATACGGAGAACGCTCATATACATGCATATTTGTTACGCGTTCATATAATTCTGTCAGCTTTGGAATATCAGACAGATCAAGTTCAGGATCTACTCCATGTGTGAACATATTCATCGCAAGTGTGATGATATCTACATTACCGGTTCTCTCACCATTTCCAAATAAAGTTCCTTCGATTCTGTCTGCACCTGCAAGAATACCAAGCTCTGCATCTGCTACGCCACATCCACGGTCATTATGCGGATGTAAGGACAGGATAACATTTTCTCTGTCAATCAAATGTTCACTCATGTACTCAATCTGGCTTGCATACACATGCGGAAGTGACATTTCTACAGTTGCAGGAAGGTTAATAATAACCTTACGATCCGGAGTAGGCTTCCATTCTTTGATAACTGCATTACATACGTCCAATGCATAGTCAATCTCTGTTCCGGTAAAGCTCTCCGGTGAATACTCAAACGGATAATTTACTCCGTGCTCTTCTGCCATCTGGTTCAACAATTTTGCCCCATCAACCGCAAGCTGTAAGATCTCTTCTTTTGATTTCTTAAATACCTGTGTTCTCTGTGCATAGGATGTCGAATTATACAAGTGAACGATCGCATGCTTTGCGCCGTCAATTGCTTCAAATGTTTTCTTAATGATATGCGGTCTTGCCTGTGTCAGCACCTGAATGGTTACATCATCCGGTATCATATTCTTCTCAATCAGGGTACGGCAGAACTCATATTCTGTTTCCGATGCTGCAGGGAAACCAATCTCGATCTCTTTGAAACCGATCCGTACAAGTTCTTTGAAGAACTCCAGTTTCTCATCCAGATTCATTGGAACGATCAGTGCCTGATTACCGTCTCTTAAATCTACACTACACCAGATCGGTGCCTTATCAATATACTCTTTTTCTACCCATTTTACAGACTTTTCCGGTGGCATATAATAGCCTCTTTTGTAATGCTCAAAATTCTTCATGTTTAACCTCCTGTTTCTGTTTTCTGTATAAGCTCCTGTAACGGCTTTTGTTCTTCTATTCATATATTACATAAAATATGGCAATAAAAAAACCTACATCTCATCACCTATAGAGACGTAAGTTATACGCGGTACCACTCTATTTCATACATGTTGTATGCTCTCGTTACAGATACAGATATGAATCTCTTATATCCTCCTGCTATAATGGTCAGGCTCCATCCCATCCTACTTCCTTTCAGCGGGCTACTCTGAGGCGAGTTCAAATCTGTTCCACTGCTGTCTCACACCAACCGACAACTCTCTGAATGCTTCATAGATTCTACTATTCCTCTTCATCGTATTATCTGTATCGACTTTAACACAGTGTCTCGCTGTCTGTCAACCCCATTTTTGCAGAAAAAATATGCACGCGGTAACTCTTCTTCCTGTACCCGCGTGCAAAGGATTGTCATTCCTACCATACAATATGACGTTTGTTCTTCAAGAGACAACCGCCCGATGCGATCATCAATATACCGGATGCAAGTCCAAGCACCAGAACGACTACGCCTAATGCAATATTTATTGCGCCTGAAGTTTTCATTGTCTTATATGCTTTCTCCATTTTCAGCACCCCTTCTGCAAAAATTTCATTTGAAAAGATGATACCACAAAGTCTCTCACCTGACAATGTTTCAGAGTAAAATTACGCCTTAAAATTTACATTAAATATTGTTTATGTTACACTGTTTTTAAACGAACACATAGGACGCTCTTTTCATTTTCAAAATGCACCATGTCGTCCCGAAATGAAAAACGTATCCTTTACACTATAGATAAGGAGTCTGAATTATGCCAGCTATTTCAAATGACTGGGCTCCGGAACTGAAGCCCGAATATAAAAAAGAATATTATAAAGAACTGTTTAATTTTGTCGGACATGAATATGCCACAAGAGAAATCTTTCCACCTGCCGATGATATATTCAATGCATTTCATCTGACACCATTGTCAAAGGTCAAATGTGTCATTATCGGTCAGGATCCCTACCATAATGTAGGTCAGGCGCATGGCCTGAGCTTCAGTGTAAAGCCGGGAGTCGATATCCCGCCTTCTCTTGCCAATATTTATCAGGAGCTTCACGATGACCTTGGCTGCTATATTCCAAATAATGGTTATCTCGTTAAATGGGCGGAGCAGGGTGTCCTTATGTTAAATGCCGTTCTGACCGTACGGGCACATCAGGCAAATTCTCATCAAGGACATGGCTGGGAACAATTTACAGACGCCTGCATGGAGATCTTAAACCGTCAGGATCGCCCGATCGTGTTCATCTTATGGGGCTCGTATGCGCAAAGAAAAGCTTCGATGTTAAACAATCCGAACCATCTGATCTTAAAGGCTCCGCATCCAAGTCCGTTATCGGTCTATCGTGGATTCTGGGGAAGCAAGCCCTTCAGCAAAACGAACAACTTCCTGATCGAGCACGGTGTTGAACCGATCGACTGGCAGATTGAAAACATATGACAATAAATCTGCCAATCAAATAAGCAACGTGTCTGTATAAAGACAACGTTGCTTATTTATTTGGCAGATAAACAGATATGAGTAAGAAGGGCGAATAGCCCGGAGTGCGAATAGCTGTACGATTTCGAAAGTCCGACGGACGAAGAAATCGGTATTATTGAATTGTCTCCCGCTTCTTATCCAGTTCTGCCTGAACAACAGCTAGCTGTTCGATAATTTTATCTTTTAACATAGATATCTCGGTAGCATAGTCCTCTCCGAGATTGTCTTTTACCTGCTCTAACCGGTCAAGGATATCGGTATAAGTCTGATTTACTTTTCTCTGGATCCATTTGCGATTGGATACAAAAAGGATAGTTCTTAGATTATGCAGTCTGTCTGCAAGCTTGATCATGACCACCTGTGCCGGAGCGTGGTCAAATAGACGTTTTGAATAGTCGGAGAAGGTCTCTCCTTCGAGTTTACTTAATAAATATACATGATCCCTGATATCCGTACCAAAGATCTGTTCAATATCTTCAAATGTACAGTCCGTATCTTCTACCGTATCATGCAGTAATGCAGCTACAAGTACAGTTTTATCCTCTACATGACATTCGTCTCTTAATATATGATAAACGCCAAGAATATGTTCATCATAATACGGCACTTTGCCATCTCTGCCAAGGCGCGTCTGTCCCTGATGCCATCGCTTCGCAAATGCCATCGCAGTCTCAACACGATCTGCCTGACAACTGCCATCTTCTATATAAGAAACTGTTTCATCTCTGTCTGCTGTATTTGTAAAACCCTGCATGTTCTGCTCCATTCCATACCCTCGGGGCATTTTTTAGATATAACCGGACATGTCCACCCGCACCTTGTGTCTGTTTCAGTATAACACAGCCGCACATATCTTTCCAGCGAATCTGTCATTTTATAGATACTTCATTTTTACATCTGCTGCGTTTTTCTGTTTTGTACTTTTCCATAATTTGTCTGTCTCCATGCTTGAATCCTACCGAAATTTCGCATATACTAGATTCTGCTTTACCGTAATATGCAACTATACAATGTTCCAACCTGTCTGTACGGGTTGCAGCAAGCGGACTCGAACGCACAATATATGTCATTGCACTATATTCGGTTGTTCTCGTATCACCAGATCCGCATCAGAGCACACATTATATACATGACATTTCCTGTTACGGTGAATGATACAAATTAAGAAAGAGGTTTCACGATTATGGATATTATTTTGAAGATCAGTCAGGAACTTATGTGCCGGCAGGAGCAGGTAGCCGCTGCCGTTAAACTGATAGATGAGGGAAACACTATCCCTTTTATTGCACGATACAGAAAAGAAGCTACCGGTTCTTTAAACGATGAGCAGCTTCGTACTCTGGATGAACGTCTTACTTACCTCAGAGGACTAGAAGAACGAAAAGAAAAGGTCATTGCTACGATTGAAGAACAAGGCATGCTGACCGACGAACTGAAGCAGTCCATTCTGGCTGCCGAAACTCTGGTAGCTGTCGAGGATCTGTACCGCCCATATAAGCCAAAGAGAAAAACTCGTGCCACGATCGCACAGAGCAAGGGACTTACAGGGCTTGCAAATATCATCTCCCTGCAAATGACAAATAAGCCGATCACGGAAGAAGCCCTCGCCTATGTATCAGAAGAAAAAGAAGTTCACTCCCCTGAAGAAGCAATTGCAGGAGCTATGGACATTATCGCAGAATCCATTTCGGATAATGCAGAATATCGAACCGAGATACGAAACCGAACAATGGATAAGGGAGTTCTTATAACTACCGCAAAAGATCCGGAAGCAGAATCCGTATATGAAATGTATTATGATTTCAGCACTCCCATCCGCAAGATGACCGGATATCGTACACTCGCCATTAATCGTGGTGAAAAGGAAAAATTTCTCTCCGTTAAGATCGACGCACCGGTCGACGAGATCATCGGTTATCTGATCCGTGAAGTGGTTGTACGGGATAATCCGAATACAAATGACATCTTAAAAGACGCGATTGCCGACAGTTACGAACGTCTGATCGCTCCATCCATTGAACGTGATATCCGAAACAGTCTGACCGAAGCTGCCGAAGATGGTGCGATCAAAGTATTCGGCAGTAATTTAAAACAGCTCTTAATGCAGCCACCGATCAACGGCCATGTCGTACTTGGCTGGGATCCTGCATTCCGTACCGGATGTAAGCTGGCAGTCGTTGATGCAACGGGAAAGGTACTCACTACAAAAGTCATCTACCCGACTGCTCCTCAGAATAAGGTGGAAGAATCAAAGAAGATCTTAAAGGATCTGATCAAAAAATACAACATCTCACTGATCTCTGTCGGGAACGGAACCGCTTCCCGTGAGTCCGAGGCGATCATTGCCGATCTTATCCATGAGCTGGATACAAAGGTTCAGTATGTAATCGTAAATGAAGCCGGAGCATCCGTCTACTCGGCAAGCAAGCTTGCAACAGAAGAATTTCCAAGCTTTGATGTCGGTCAGCGTAGCGCCGCATCAATCGCAAGAAGACTTCAGGATCCGCTTGCCGAGCTGGTCAAGATCGATCCGAAAGCGATCGGTGTCGGTCAGTACCAGCACGATATGAACCAGAAGAAGCTGACAGAAGCGTTAGACGCTGTTGTCGAAGATTCTGTAAACCAGGTCGGCGTTGATTTAAACACAGCTTCTGCTCCTCTGATGGAGCATATCTCGGGTATTACAAAAACACTGGCAAAGAATATCATAGAATACCGTGAAGCAAACGGTCGCTTTACAAATAGAAAAGAACTGTTAAAGGTTGCAAAGCTTGGTCCAAAAGCCTTTGAACAGTGTGCCGGATTTATGAGGATCTCAGGTGGTACAAATCCGCTTGATGCTACCTCTGTCCATCCGGAAAGCTACGAGATTGCCGAAACACTGATCCGGCATCTCGGATATTCCATGGATGATCTTGCATCCGGTCAGTTAAAGGGTATCACAAAAGCCGCAGGCGATATCAAAGCACTCGCAAAAGAACTGGGCGTCGGAACCGTAACAGTTACCGACCTTGTAAAAGAGCTGGAAAAACCTGCAAGAGATCCTCGAAGTGAAATGCCACAGCCGATCCTGCGTGGGGACATCCTTGAAATGAAGGACTTAAAGGAAGGCATGATCTTAAAGGGCACAGTCCGTAATGTAATCGACTTCGGTGCATTTGTAGATATCGGTGTTCATCAGGACGGTCTGGTTCATATCTCTCAGATGTCGGATAAATTCATCAAGCACCCATTGGATGTTGTAAGTGTCGGTGATATCGTAACAGTTAAGGTTATGGGCGTGGATCTTGCAAAGAAACGAATCCAGCTCACTATGAAAGGGATTGAAGGGTAAGTCGTTTTATCAAACAGCAACTCTCTCTGAATGAATTTTTATATCTTTAACAATTCTATTTTTATATCAACATGCCGCAATTCATCAGCAAGCTTCATCATAGAATCTTGCCGGAATATGCGGCATGTTTAATGTATCTGCAACACGTATAATCCCTTAGGTTTTTCGTCATTTTGACGATAATCTTTCAGTACCGAAACAGCATATGTATATGGTATAATTTATATAAGCACATCAAGCGAATGATGTGTCGGAATTTAGGGTTATGGAGACCGTGTATACAGGTATAAAGTTTATCTTTTATATTCAGCCTTTAACCGGTGGACTATATCTTGTAAATGACACACTTCATTTTCTATTCGATGCATATGTCTTTTTCGTAAATACTCCTGTGCCAACTCGCCTTCGGCTCAAACAGGCACCCGTATTTACTGACAATATGCATCTCATTACGAAAGCCTCGTGTATGTCATATTACAAGATATAGTCCACCAGTCACAGGCTGAACATAAAAATAAATCAAATATAAACTGTGTATATCGGACAAAGAAAGGAGTTGAAGGTTATGAACAAAAAGATTATCAGTCTCATACTCATGTTTGTTATGATCGGGGAGCTCATGTTTACAAGCATGCCGGCAGCAAAAGCCAGTGGCTATCTTGAAATAAAGGCAACCGCTACATCGATGACCTCGGTAAAAATAACATGGAAAGCACAAAAAGGAGTTACTCAGTATAAAATCTATCGTGCCACAGAAAACAAAAACGGAAATGTCGGCAAATATAAGGTGATAGCAACTATCTCCGGCAAGAAGAAAAGTTACACCGACAAGAAATTAAAAACAGAGAAAACTTACAGCTACATGGTTCGTGGCTATAAGAATAAAAAATGTGTAATTAAAACCGGAGTTCCGGAATCTGCCTATACCGGACTGACATGTTCATTTGACGAATACCAGTTTGCAGAAGCCCCAAGAAGCCCAAAGTCGATCACGCTGAAATTATACAGTTCAGGCGGCGTACTTCCAACCGGATATGAAATCTACCGGAAAGAAATGGGAATCTCAGGTTACAAAAAAATCGCAACAACCAAAAAAAGTGTAACCAGCCTGAGCTATAAAGACAAAACCGTAAAAGCGGGTAAGACATATCGCTACAAGGTCAGAACTTATCTTAAGGTCGGCAAGAAGAAATATTACAGTGCTTTTACGGACTACGAACAGATATCTGCAACAAACCGAAGTGGTAAATATACGTTCAAATTTGACAACAGTGTAAAATGTGCTGATAACGAAACAGTATATAAGATTACCAGCAAAGCCTATAATGACACATTAAAATTATATGACAATGCTGTACTGACGATTGAGTTGGACGATGGTTCGACCATTGAAACAGGTGTTGATATCATTTCCTATCGCAAGGGTGATGGCACCTGGAAGAAATACAAAAGCAACCAGAGCCTAACTCTTAAGGCAAACGAAACACTCCGGCTCAAGGTTCGGGCTACACAAGATGTAAAGATTAAGAATCTCAAAAATGTAGAGTCCTATGAACTGAATATGGATGTTACTTATGGAGGAATAAGCAGCTTCCTCTGGGCTTACCCTTATGCCGGTACAGCTAAGACTGTTATGAATTCAGAAGCGATCCATTAAATAACCGCATAATATAAAGCACCTCTGCTCCATGGTGGTTATATGATACAAGACAGAATTTCTGAAATGTATTGTATATGAAACTACTGTGGGGTGGAGGTGTTTTTTTGCCGACATTTATGTCGACATTTTCTTGTTCAGTTAGATATAATTATATGCTATACTTATTTTGTTCTGGTTAAACGAGGTGATCATGAGAAATATATTTTTTGTAGATAGTGAGAATGTCGGTGATTCCTGGATACAACTATTTGATTATCTGAATGACGATGACTGTATCCTTGTATTCTACACCGACAAGTCTCCTAACATGTCCTATGCAAATGTTGTCGCATTGAAACAGTCCCCTTTTGAACCTGAGTTCATCCTCTGTGAAAACGGAACTGATAATGCCTTAGATTTTCAACTTGTAACCTACCTTGGTTCGTATACAGTTAAAAATCCGGACGACAACCTCATCATTGTTTCAAAAGATAAAGGTTTTGACAGCGTGGTACATTTCTGGACGGAACGCGGATACCATGTATGCCGCAAGGCTCCCTCCATTTTCCACACGCTGGCAAATGAACTATCTGTACAAAAGCCAATGCTTCCTGCAATTCCAGCTTTTACTGCAGTACCGGAAAGTATTGATGATTCAGTAATAAAAGCAGAAAATCCAAAGCCGGACGTGATCGTAGAAACCACTCCTGCTGCGAATCCTGTCAAAATTGCTGTTTCTGCTAAGATTGATAAACAGGCTGCTATTCCAGAAGCTGTATCTACGCCGCTGTATGATAAGGAACAGGTCGATACATTACTTTCCTGTGTCGGGAAAAGTAATCTATCCGCCATCCACAACATACTTATATCAATCTACGGTCAGGAAAAAGGAAGTTATATCTATGGTATAGTAAAGAGTTCATCCTACGAGATACCAAAGGTCAACTGGCAAAAGAAAACAAAATACCGTAAATTCTTATCGATTGTTTACTCTAATGCCGGTATTGCTCTCATTGATGATTTCTATAAAAAACTATACCCGCATAAAGCAAACCTTCGGGAAATTCACAACCTCTTCGTGACCAAGTATGGTCAGGAAAAGGGTACCGAATACTATCGCTACTATAAATCGCATGCAGAATTTCTGCAGAAGACATTCTAGTATGTAACAAAAAGGAACCAGAACAAAGTTCTCCCCCACCACAGGAGCTGAATCGCATATAGGGGATGTGGTAAGTAAGGCTGTGGTGGGGGGTATGTACATGTGCTACTACTTTTTGATCTCAGTGTTACATTTGTATTTGTATCTATATGGTCTTATTAAATTCTCATATAATTTATAACTGCATATATCTATATAGCTTACTTCTTGTTCTTTTATGGTTGTATAGCAAATCAGTCTGGGATTCTCCTTTATATAGCACTGCTTCTCAAAATCCCATTCACATATAAACACCTTTTCAAATGGTGATTTCTCTATAACCCTAAGAAAATAATCCGTAACACCGTTTCTTTCTTTTGTTTTTAACAGATGTTCCATACAATCAAATTCATCATCTAAAACAAATATAAACAAGTCCGTATCCCCTTTAGGATGTAATTTTTCCTTTTTCTTTATTCCCGCAATAATATTATCTATATCAGCTTCTATCACTGGTATATCCGATTTAAATTCTGAGGGCTGCCCATCTTTGTAATTAAAACTTTTCGCAAGAAGTCGTTTATCTTTATCGAATTGACATTTTCCTTCTTCTGTAAATGAACCATCGATATTTCTTTCATAATCCAATGCAATAAAACGCATTTGCGCTTCACTTATTTCCTGTAATTTCTCCGTTTTCTCTCTAATAGATAATCTATCAAATTGTGTTGGAGATTTTGCTATTTTATTATTATGTTGCGTATGTGTTACTTCTAAATAATTTCCTCCTTGAAATTTTAGATCAGGCATACTCTTACTTGAATTATCATCATAATATTGATTGTCAAATATATAGCCTTTTAATTGTAAAATCTCCTTCGCTTCCTGTTCTCCTTGTTTCATTTTATTTTTTCCCCTTTTATGTTAATTATATTTTCTTTGTTATCATTCCACACTATATATCTATTAAAACTGATATTTGTTATTGTATTTACAGCTACGTTATAAATTCACATTCCACCATGTATCTATTAAAACCTGGATCTGTTCCTTTGTGGCATCTGATAATGTCTTATTCACATTCCACCATGCATCTATTAAAACTTGACGAACGTATAGAAGAATTAGTAGAAAAGAAATTCACATTCCACCATGTATCTATTAAAACGAACTATACCATGCTTGATAACTTAAAGCTTGGTTAATTCACATTCCACCATGTATCTATTAAAACTTGATCTCCTTTCAGGAACTTTATAAAATAATAATAATTCACATTCCACCATGTATCTATTAAAACGATCAGGTCTACTCAATAGTTCTTTCGCTAACTCAATTCACATTCCACCATGTATCTATTAAAACAAAAAACGCTTGACGATGAGTGAAGTATATCACTTGAATTCACATTCCACCATGTATCTATTAAAACGTTTACCCACGCGGACTGTCTGTTCATCTGTGTTGTTATTCACATTCCACCATGTATCTATTAAAACCTGAAAGGAGATCAAAATGACATTTTTAGCAACATCATTCACATTCCACCATGTATCTATTAAAACCGGAAGTGGTTGCGTGAAAGCTATAGAGTTATTAAATTCACATTCCACCATGTATCTATTAAAACCTTCTTGTGCCAGCCTTCCCATGAAGCAAATTCTGAATTCACATTCCACCATGTATCTATTAAAACAATTCTGCATAGCTACTTCCATTCGTACTGTAGCTACATTCACATTCCACCATGTATCTATTAAAACGCTATACCCCGCCGCACTGACCATTCGCGGCGTTTTAATCCACATTCCACCATGTATCTATTAAAACTGGTTGCCTTTTTTGGGAATGGCTTGTTTTAATGTTATTCACATTCCACCATGTATCTATTAAAACTATCTGGAACAGAATTTCGCGAAATAGATTATTACTATTCACATTCCACCATGTATCTATTAAAACGAATAGCATGTCAGGTGATGAATCTATTGAAGTAATTCACATTCCACCATGTATCTATTAAAACGACGTTCAGGCGGATGGAAGCCCAGCGGCGGCACATATTCACATTCCACCATGTATCTATTAAAACGAGCAAAAGAAGCGTTGGAGAACGCAAAAGACGCATATTCACATTCCACCATGTATCTATTAAAACCAAATTCTGAGTCTAACCATCTGGATCTACACACCATTCACATTCCACCATGTATCTATTAAAACTCTATGATAACAAAAACCCTGTCAACTTTAAAAAAATTCACATTCCACCATGTATCTATTAAAACTGTAAGGGGTCGAGACTTACACAATATAACTTAATTATTCACATTCCACCATGTATCTATTAAAACAGTATTTTGACAAATACTGCAAATTGTGAGTTGTTTATTCACATTCCACCATGTATCTATTAAAACCGGCTATTGAACCAATATTATACGCAAATGAAACAAATTCACATTCCACCATGTATCTATTAAAACTATTTACTAAAATACAAAGAAACATTTTTTAAGATATTCACATTCCACCATGTATCTATTAAAACGTGCAAAAATCTCCATAAATGCAAGATTAACATTTTCATTCACATTCCACCATGTATCTATTAAAACGGAAAGCGTGATTTGGACAAAGCGATATTGTAACACATTCACATTCCACCATGTATCTATTAAAACAAGGAGTGAAAATGTGGCTTACATACAATACATAATTCACATTCCACCATGTATCTATTAAAACCAAGAATACCAGAGAGAAAGTAATAAAAATATAACAATTCACATTCCACCATGTATCTATTAAAACAAAGGCTTCTTTTAACTGTTCTTCACCAAAAGACTGATTCACATTCCACCATGTATCTATTAAAACCTATATCGGATTTAATAGGGTTTGCTGTTGATCAAATATTCACATTCCACCATGTATCTATTAAAACTTAGTTCTTGTGATGTTAGAATCATAATTGTAGATATTCACATTCCACCATGTATCTATTAAAACAATAATCTTTTGTCATTCCCTGAATAACACTATACTCATTCACATTCCACCATGTATCTATTAAAACGGAAAAGCGCAAATGAAAGAATTTGTGAAGAAAAAAGATTCACATTCCACCATGTATCTATTAAAACCTTTCTCTTGTACTCGTTAATCAGTACGGCTTGACTATTCACATTCCACCATGTATCTATTAAAACGAAACGAGCGTGTGATCAAACTCGTTATAAATCTGCTATTCACATTCCACCATGTATCTATTAAAACAAGCGGCAGCTGGAACTGCCGCCAACATTCTTAAACATTCACATTCCACCATGTATCTATTAAAACGGTGATGTCTTTATGTCTAGTGACGGTATAGCCGGCATTCACATTCCACCATGTATCTATTAAAACGAAATTCACGGCGTAATAATGTTACTATTCAAAATATTCACATTCCACCATGTATCTATTAAAACGAATCTGTATCCGCGTAAATAAAGTATTCATAACCGAATTCACATTCCACCATGTATCTATTAAAACAAGTTTCACCGTGAAACTTTAAAGGAGGTAGAAAAAATTCACATTCCACCATGTATCTATTAAAACAAATATGATCTTGTCGGTTTTGGTGAGCGAACAATATTCACATTCCACCATGTATCTATTAAAACTGCGTTCGTTTATGGATTTATTGTTACAAATTCTGTATTCACATTCCACCATGTATCTATTAAAACAAAGCGGTCATACACAAGACCGATGACGTTAGTTAATTCACATTCCACCATGTATCTATTAAAACGATTTTTACACGCGAAATGTTACGCTTTTGTAAATAATTCACATTCCACCATGTATCTATTAAAACAGAGAAGTTAATTGAATTAAGGGATTATGATAATGCATTCACATTCCACCATGTATCTATTAAAACGTGTATTATAACCGACAAACTACTGTTTGCTCAACCATTCACATTCCACCATGTATCTATTAAAACCAAAATCCACGAGCAACGAAATTCAAAGTTTCTCCATTCACATTCCACCATGTATCTATTAAAACCCAATATCTGACCTACAGTTTCCCCGTCAATCCATCATTCACATTCCACCATGTATCTATTAAAACTTGGTTCTGCGAATGTTTGAATCATAATTGTAAATATTCACATTCCACCATGTATCTATTAAAACACAGCATGGAATATATTGATGTCGGGGCGTTCGGTATTCACATTCCACCATGTATCTATTAAAACTGAATTGGGAGAATAGATACCGAATACTTACATATATTCACATTCCACCATGTATCTATTAAAACTCTTTTCAGTGTCTTTTCTGTGTATCCTTCGTCGTAATTCACATTCCACCATGTATCTATTAAAACTGTATTCCTGTGTTATATTTGATTCTTCATCTACCTATTCACATTCCACCATGTATCTATTAAAACTGAAATGGGTAGCACTACTGACACAAATAAGCGTTATTCACATTCCACCATGTATCTATTAAAACTATGTCGGACAGATTTTGAAACGGAGGTAAATTAAATTCACATTCCACCATGTATCTATTAAAACGACAAAGCCGACATCGTTTTATCCGTGATTGATGTAATTCACATTCCACCATGTATCTATTAAAACGAATTTAAACTATATCCCGCGGCACTAACAATTCAATTCACATTCCACCATGTATCTATTAAAACAACGCAATAATGACAAGTCAACAGACGATACAAAAATTCACATTCCACCATGTATCTATTAAAACTCTAGCCGGTTTTGAAACCGGAAAATAGCATAGTTGCATTCACATTCCACCATGTATCTATTAAAACGTGTCTATTCCGTATTCATCCACAACGCGTATGATTATTCACATTCCACCATGTATCTATTAAAACTTACACTTTTTACACCTTTTACACCTCATTTACACCGCATTCACATTCCACCATGTATCTATTAAAACTTATTGTTTAATGCCTCTATCTTCTTTTTCTGACATTCACATTCCACCATGTATCTATTAAAACCAATTTATTGATATCGACATTTACAACTCCAACATAATTCACATTCCACCATGTATCTATTAAAACAATGTTGCGATTGAGCCATTGTTGAAACCGATGGAAATTCACATTCCACCATGTATCTATTAAAACACTATCCGATGTATGACCTGTTCCAAATCCACCATTATTCACATTCCACCATGTATCTATTAAAACTGATTTTCAAAATCAAAAACAATCTCGTCACGCACATTCACATTCCACCATGTATCTATTAAAACCTTTAGATAACCCCGTGCGTTCAATAAGTATTTTCATTCACATTCCACCATGTATCTATTAAAACACTATCCGATGTGTGACTTGTACCAAAACCACCATTATTCACATTCCACCATGTATCTATTAAAACCTGTTCCGTTTTTTAAAGATTTTGAGATTTTTTTATTCACATTCCACCATGTATCTATTAAAACAAGATGAAAGGATAAAGGAGAGGGTGATATACGTTAATTCACATTCCACCATGTATCTATTAAAACAAAAATCCGTATAACGGCTTTGCCCCCTGCACAAACATTCACATTCCACCATGTATCTATTAAAACAGTATATAGCAGACAGATACAAGGTATCTGTGCGAAATTCACATTCCACCATGTATCTATTAAAACCCTAACGCAAAGCACCATTGATATATCCAACCAACATTCACATTCCACCATGTATCTATTAAAACTAAAAACCCGCGTCTTGCTTCGATAACCGGAACTGGAATTCACATTCCACCATGTATCTATTAAAACTATATTTTGAGCAGTTACATCCTCTGTCACTTCATCTATTCACATTTCACCATGTATCTATTAAAACGTTGTCCGCTTCATATAATAAAGCCATGTCTGTTAATTCACATTCCACCATGTATCTATTAAAACAAGGCGATGTTTTAGAATATGATCTATCCGGAACATATTCACATTCCACCATGTATCTATTAAAACCTGTACTTATTTACTTTCAAATATGTCATTAGATGCAATTCACATTCCACCATGTATCTATTAAAACCGTGATGTAACCGACTTTATACCATGTGTAGCATTATTCACATTCCACCATGTATCTATTAAAACGTAGATCAGCCACGCGAAGATATTACAATTTTTGTCAATTCACATTCCACCATGTATCTATTAAAACCTGTATTTCACCTGATTGCCGTCCTCGTCAAGTACATTCACATTCCACCATGTATCTATTAAAACACGCATTAGCACCAATTCCTAGCTTGTTTGTTGCATATTCACATTCCACCATGTATCTATTAAAACTATCTGCTTCGGGTAATGTTCGTAAATTCAACAAATTCACATTCCACCATGTATCTATTAAAACATTACAATCGCAGAAGTAAACGAACTTGTAAAAAAATTCACATTCCACCATGTATCTATTAAAACCAGGTTTTATGCTGGACTAAGAATAACAACACGCATATTCACATTCCACCATGTATCTATTAAAACAAAATAATAATCGGTGATTGCTACATCATGAAAAGATTCACATTCCACCATGTATCTATTAAAACTTTGACTGGCTTTTTGACCTTTTATTCTAAAAAGCATTCACATTCCACCATGTATCTATTAAAAGTCCATATCCGGTGAAGCGGCAGATGCAAAGATTGTATTCACATTCCACCATGTATCTATTAAAACCATTTTCTGGAATATCACCCTGCGCATCAAACATTATTCACATTCCACCATGTATCTATTAAAACTAAGGTTACCTCTTCCACACCCGCTCCAAGTTTGTATTCACATTCCACCATGTATCTATTAAAACTTTTATCACTGACTGCCCTACTACAATATATTCAGCATTCACATTCCACCATGTATCTATTAAAACCAAAATTTCAGATAATTGCTGAGCAGTTAAAATTGATTCACATTCCACCATGTATCTATTAAAACTCTTGTCGATGAATGTTGACGATGCGAACAAATACAATTCACATTCCACCATGTATCTATTAAAACTAAAGGTGAGAGAGTGAGAGCACATTCGGTAAAAAGATTCACATTCCACCATGTATCTATTAAAACTTGTGACTGCGACACCGCAAATCTTACAATAGTTATATTCACATTCCACCATGTATCTATTAAAACGTCATATTCAAAATCATAGAATATATAAGTTGATTTATTCACATTCCACCATGTATCTATTAAAACGTTCCACCATTTTTGATACTAGTAAGTGCTGATAGTAATTCACATTCCACCATGTATCTATTAAAACTTGCGATGTATATGCATTGAACACCTGCATAAAATTATTCACATTCCACCATGTATCTATTAAAACTTGTATCTTGTCGATTACATTGCAACCGCCGCAAAAATTCACATTCCACCATGTATCTATTAAAACCGTTTTTATACCCCCAATTCAGCATAGCGCGAAATCATTCACATTCCACCATGTATCTATTAAAACGAATCACAAAAAACAAACCGGTAATTGATAAAGCAATTCACATTCCACCATGTATCTATTAAAACAAATCGCTACAATAGATTACGCCGAGAGCATAATCATTCACATTCCACCATGTATCTATTAAAACTAGAACAGCCAAAACAGGATGTAACTATCTTTGTGAATTCACATTCCACCATGTATCTATTAAAACCATTGTTTTGTCACAAACGGAAGTGGTTGACAATCATTCACATTCCACCATGTATCTATTAAAACCGGTCTCCCCACCTGGTCTAAGTCTCCGGACTAAAATATTCACATTCCACCATGTATCTATTAAAACTTCGTGAATATATTCAAGTTGACTAACCAATTCGGAATTCACATTCCACCATGTATCTATTAAAACTTTTGATATCACATTAAAATGCGCCCTTTCTGCAGAATTCACATTCCACCATGTATCTATTAAAACTGTTAGAGCGTTTATTCCGCATTCCCATTGACCAAATTCACATTCCACCATGTATCTATTAAAACCAAGAAAAGAATTTGTTATTTCGATGAGAAAACAACATTCACATTCCACCATGTATCTATTAAAACAATTTCCTATACATCATATAAACCTATCTAATTTGAATTCACATTCCACCATGTATCTATTAAAACGACTATAAAAACAATATTACATCCGCCGAAGAACTATTCACATTCCACCATGTATCTATTAAAACCTGACAAGTTTTCCGGCTCATATATACGTAAACCAGATTCACATTCCACCATGTATCTATTAAAACGTGTATCCGATTCGGGCAACGTTCGTAAATACAACAGATTCACATTCCACCATGTATCTATTAAAACCCACTTGTAGAGGTTGGCACAACTAACATTATAATATTCACATTCCACCATGTATCTATTAAAACGCAAAAAGATTCGCATACCGGAATATGTCAAAATCATTCACATTCCACCATGTATCTATTAAAACAGATTTTTTCACGGATGAGATTGAAAATCTTTTGAAATTCACATTCCACCATGTATCTATTAAAACTATAATGACAGACAAACGCTTGATAGCGGAGAAAAATTCACATTCCACCATGTATCTATTAAAACTATCCATGATCTTAAAGAGTATATACATGCAATATTCATTCACATTCCACCATGTATCTATTAAAACTACCGCCCATCCAGTTCCAGTGATCGAAGCTAATTGATTCACATTCCACCATGTATCTATTAAAACCTTTTCCGGTGTGTCCATAACCTATTGTCCATACGCATTCACATTCCACCATGTATCTATTAAAACAAAATTTTCTATTGTATAACTAATGATAAATAAATTATTCACATTCCACCATGTATCTATTAAAACGCAAAATGATCAAAGATATTCCAAAAATCACATGAAGATTCACATTCCACCATGTATCTATTAAAACCTTTCCAAGCGGTTGTTATACGCATCGTGAACGATGATTCACATTCCACCATGTATCTATTAAAACGATCGTGACACATATTCAAACAATACTGTATACGCAATTCACATTCCACCATGTATCTATTAAAACCTCATCAAAAATCTTTGCGAATGTTTTAGGCAAAACATTCACATTCCACCATGTATCTATTAAAACGTATACGCAAGGGGAACTGGAAACCAATTAGATAAAATTCACATTCCACCATGTATCTATTAAAAATTCAAAATCTAATGTGTTTATCTCACGAATAATGTATTCACATTCCACCATGTATCTATTAAAACCCGAAGCGGGAACGAACAAAAACACACGAACCGAAAATTCACATTCCACCATGTATCTATTAAAACCATCTTCGTCACATAAACATAAATAAAATTTATGCGATTCACATTCCACCATGTATCTATTAAAACACGATAAAGATTGTTTATCATGTAGAATTAATGTATTCACATTCCACCATGTATCTATTAAAACGTTGCCGTTTTTGTAATTAGATGACTTGCGTATAAAATTCACATTCCACCATGTATCTATTAAAACCGCACTATAAAAAAGCAATATTTTACAATGCTTTCACATCCTCTTTTTGTCGACCTTGCTTCAATAATCGGACTACACATTCTATTTTTAAATAGTATATTCCTTTTTTCTATATTTTTTCCCATTGTCGACCGGCGGCAGATTTTACAATATTTATGGTCGACAATTTCAAATAAAGAAACTGGCTTTGTCATCTTCCTTACCCCAGAACTCTTTATTCAACCATTTTTCCTGCCTGCTTTTAAATATAATAACGGAATCCAATTCATGATCAATATATTCATCCAGCTCCTGTTTCAGCTTCACAAGTTGTACTTTTGTGATATCTCCCTCAAAAACAGAATTTTGTATATGGGATAAATACCTTTTACAAATCTTAAAAATATGATTCCATCGTTTTTGTCCATTATTTTCTTTATTTATGTCATATACTAATACTACATACATATTTCACCACCATATTCTGAATCCTTCATATTCTTTTTCCCCAATCAGATGCTTGATCAGCTTGTATAACTCTAAACGCATCAGATACTGATATGTAACGGGGCGACCTAAATCTTTATGCATAATTGTCTGCTGTAATTTTTTCTCCAACTCCTGTGCAATCAATCTGGATGCATCCCTATTCAAGTGCAAATAATTCAGCTCCTTCGTAAAACTTTTTTCGGTTATCTGATTACGGTTTAATAATGAAAAAAGAAGTCGATCTCCTATCAACGGTTTGAAAATTTCTGCCACATCCAGACATAGAGAAAATCTTCTAACACCAGGTTCATGGAGATAACTTATCGTAGGATTCAATTGTGTATGATATACCTCACTAAGAACCTTTGAATAAATCAACGAATTAACAAAAGAAATCAACGAATTAATCATGTTATCAGGCGGATGCATAACTCTTTTATCAAACTCTATTTCCTGATCAATGATAACATTCCATGTAGCATAATAATGCCTTCTTATATTTCCCTCTATTCCCATTAGCTCTTGGATCGTTGATGTTTTTGGTAATTCTTTTCTCAACGAATCAATTTCTGACATATAGAAAGATACATCCTTGCCTCGTCCGTTATAATACCGGAGATTTCGGTAAATATTATCGGCAGCCGCTTCTATAAATTTTTTTGCAATGGTCAATCTCTTTCCATAATCTGTATAATGTTCAACCTGTTTTACCAATAATTGACCTGCCAGCAGCTTTTCTTTTGGATAAAAGCTACCTGTATAAAAATTATAATAATTGAAGAAATGTATCGGGATTCCATATTGAGAAATGTAACTCAAAAATGTTGTATTAAATGACATCTCTGACATGACATAAATATCATCAATTCGTTCAATCGGAATATCTCTTTTTTCTCCACCTGAAGATATAAATTGAAGTGTATTATCTTTTCTTTTTAAATCTCCACTATTGTAAATATAAAAACTTTGTCCCATTATCCCTCCATGTTAGATAAAACACAAATCATGATATGCGCACTTCCCACATATTTTTTGTTTTTCAAATGCTGGTGGTTGTTCCTGCATTTTTAACTTTTCTATATCTGCAATTATCTTCTGCAACTGTACTTCATCATCCTCTGACAGTTCTACAACAATATTTTTTTTGATCATAGGATAATCAATCTTTGCCGTTAAGCCCTTAACTCCACGTTGTTTCAAATAATATAGATAATATTTTACCTGCCAGATTCCTGCCTCTTCTATTGCTTTACTCTTTTTTATCTCATGTAATTCCTGATGCTCTTTTATAAAATCAATATTTATTACATTATCGATATTAATGTGTTTATCATCACGCCGGTAACTGTTCTCATCAAGTAGTTTACCCAACATAACATTTTCATTATCGGATTCCATGTTTATTTCATTTATGAAATACCATAATTTTCTTTTACACACAAAATAATAATAAATCATTACACCAGTAACTCGATTTTCCACAATTCCTCCTTATATAAAATTCCACTCATCATCATACTTCGTTAACGATAAGCCCATACCCCGTCCTGTCATTTCATCAAAATCATATAATAAGCATGTCCTGTGAATATCTAATCTGTCATTTATACAATTCAAATCCACACCATCTAATTTTCTCCGATCCGAATACAGATTCAGATTAAGAGTTATATCTGCCAGTTTTGCTTTCAATATCCTTCGTATATTACTGTCAACATATGGTGTATCTAAAACACTCGTTATTGCCTCTATCAGATACTGATTTTCCTGATATATTCTATCTGGAATTACTGTAATACTTTTTATTCCACGAAAATCCTCATCGATATCTTTCTTAGATGTATAATCTAACGGCTGCAACGATTTAAATTTAGCCAGATTTCTTTTTATCATTTGGAAGTATGCCGTATTCTTTAATGCGTCTACATCATAAACTTCATTCATATACTGAACTTTATCTTTTTCGGAAAAAAGCTTTCCATTATATGCCTCTAATAATTGTACAGATCTATCATATATATCACTGTCATATATTCCTTTTCCATTCTTCATACATCCTGAATAATTAACATAAATTAATACATTTGCATCGGTTATATCCTTTTTCCCTGCTCTATTACACCGTCCCATTCTTTGCAATAAGCTATCAGCCGTACACATCTCCGTATAAAGAACATCAAAATCAATATCAAGACTTGCTTCTACGATCTGTGTTGTTACCCATATACCTGTCATCTCATCATTACTGGAAAAATCCATTATCATCTTTTCCAACTGATCCCGATGTTTTCGAATATATCTGGAATGAAGCAGGAATACCTCATCTGTTCTTTGGGATAATTCTTCATATACCTTCTGTGCCTTTGATACTGTATTGCATATAACGAGAACTTTTTTCTTGTATCCATCTTCCGCAATTCTGTCAAAATCAAATTCTTCATGAAATAATGCGATCTTATGTCTGTCTGTTCCCATTGTAGCGGAAAAATCTATAAAAATATAATCTCTATCCTTTATCAACCGATATTTTCGCATAAAAAATTCTAAAACCGGCGGAAATGTTGCTGTTATGATTGCGAATTTTCCTTCCATTTGTTTTAGTTCTGACAAGCCGTAAATTAATGCTGCTACTATCTTAGGAGAATATGACTGAATCTCATCTATAATTAATTTTGAATATTTCAGTGTCGCTGCAAAAATCTCAGTGCCCGGGGCTTTATAAACAAATTTAAATAATTGATCTACCGTGCAGACAGTAAGCGGATACGAGAACAATTTTGCCTGCTCATATCTGGTATTCCCATCTGTAAATTGCCCATCTGTTCCATCAAAATAACTGCTTAGGCTATCAGAATGAAGCAATGCTACATCCTTATACATATACCTGTCCTTTATTCTGCTATATATGGCATTAGAAGAAACTTTTAACGGTAATGTATAAAAACCTTTCTCGCCATTTGCCCATAATAAAGCTGCCTCTGTTTTTCCTGATCCAGTAGGTGCTATAACTACAACATTATCATCACTATGTTCCTGCATAAAAACCTGCAACTCACGCAATGAATTTGAAAAGTAATCGCGAATCGTGCTGCATAATTTTTTCTCAGCAATGTCACTGTGTAATTCTGCTTCTTCATATCCTGCACTTACCGTCCAGTCAAACTTATTCAACAAGCCCTTTATCAACATATATTCACACCATGTTTGCTCATCTACACTTCTCAATTTCATTGTAGGATTATTCGAATACAACAGTTGATTACGATTTGCGGCAGAAAATTTCACATCTTCCTTTCCCAAATATTCCTGCAAATATTTTTTATACCATTTATCGTAATAGTCATAAAAATCCTTATCAGAAAAACTATCCTTCCGATCATGATGATAATAGACTGCTGTCAATAACACAGAAAAGTCATCGCCTGTACATTCTGGTATTTCCTGCTTAACCTGTTTCTCTGATAAACTAAGTGCACTAAGAAAACCATGTGGTATCTGCCTTTCAGCCATCCTTGTAAGTTGAGGATTGACAATTGTCTGGAAAATATAATTAGCTTTTCCAAGGTCATGCACTCGGCATGCCTCTAAAACCAGATTCTTTTCCTTTTCTGTAAAATACATATCAAAAATCTCAAAGAATTTTCCTGCACAGTTAACAATATCCTTCTCATGTTCTCTTAAAGTTTTTTGCTCCTGAACAGTTTGCTGTTTCAAAGAATCCAAGTAAGAAATGATCATCTTCGACTCATTTTCATTCAATTTATCCATCTGGCTGTCCAAAAGATAAATCAATATGTTTCTGATGTCATTTACATTTTTAACTTCCTTCTTGGTGTCATTTGACTTTGCATAATATTCCATATCGTATTGTCAATCCCTCTCTTATCTTGTTATGCGAACGCAACAACATCCCCATAGGTATCGATATATGCATTCACTACCGAAGTATCCTTCGGCATATAATGCGCTTTTATCTTTCCACCATCCGGTTTCCATCTGCGATATCCCTGCGGTGTTATCTCGTATTCCTTTGTTAACATGTAAGTCGTGCTTGTACGTCGTCCAATATCCAGTTCTGATTGAAATGGAATATAGATATTATTTCGAATCGTTGCTGATTCAACTTTCTGTAATTCAACAATTTCTACATTTTGAATATCCAGCAAATCTTCATACCGCCCTAATGATGGATAAATAATCGGACACTTCAGTGCCTGATAAATCTTATCAAAATCTTCCTCCTCAGGTATAATATGTAAAACCATCCGATTATCACAGATCAGTTCTACATGTGCAATCCCCTTAAACACACCATAATCTTTGTCTTCACCTTTGATACAGAGCTGATGTCTGCCTTCTTCATACTTTGTATCGAATTTGAATGAATATCTTGTATACAATTCTGATACAGAACCTGCGTTTTCTCCCTGGATACTTACCTGCATCTTGTGATAACTGTCAAATCCACTAATTGCGTGAATCATACCAATAACAGTTGAATATGGTGGCAACGGATAAGATTCTTTTATAATGAAACTACTTGGTTTTCTGTAGTTCGCAAGGTTTTGAAAACAATCAATTCTAATTGCTCGCTCCATAATATTCATCAACTTCCTTTTTCAACTGTTTAAATACATCTGCAACTGTCTTTGTGTTCAATGTATCTTTTAATTCTGCATCATTCTGGAAAATACCTGTCACAACTCCAACACTGGTATTGTTCTTTATATCCTCATCACTTTCAATAATCTCTCCAAGCATCTTCGTGTTTATGGCTCCATTTTCCAAAGATACTCTATTTTCAAAGAACGGATTTTTTCTTATATATCGACCACCGATTGCAAATACAGGACTAAGATTCTCTCTTCTTCCCTTTATATCACGATATAAATACTGGATCGTATCAAGAAATTTTTTTACTCGATCTGCTTTTTCTTCTGCAGATATCTCAAGATCTCCATCCACACCAATACGATCAAGATCTATAGTGATCGTATATGAGTAGAATGACTTCTGTATCTCACTCTGTGCGATCGCATTATCAAGATCCTGGCGTCTTGCCAATCCAATATTGGTTAAAAATTCCAAATCGCTCTGATAAGGCTCTAATGATACCGCATTACTCAGTCGAACAACTGCACTTCTGGTATCAGCTCCGCCTTTTTTATCCTCTCCTTTTGCACTGGTCTTCATATAACCAAAAAAGTCAATTTCCGGATAATCTTTTATATTAGCAGTTGGTGCAAACTGAACGACTCCACCAACAGGTGTTGTATCCCATCCTAACTGCTGAATAATATTGTATCTCAATGCCTGTCTTGATATATAAGAATATTGCTCATATGTTCCTCGTGATAATTTTTTGAGTGTAGTAATATTACCTACGCCCTCTCCATAATTTGCACTTTCTGCAAGAAATACCATTGTAAGTGTTAAACCATTCCTAATCATTAACCTTTTCCTCCTTTTTTTCATAATGACTTCCTTCTAATCCCATAAGGAATGCATATCCATACTCTCTAAACTTCTCCCGATTATCCAGACACTCTATGAATGCATCCGGAACTGTCAGATTTACAGAACAATAGATACGCATTATAATTTCCATAAAATGGGAAACATCTCCAACTGCAACTGCATTCAGTAATCGATATACCGTACCTCTGATTCTTGAATCATCACTTGTGCCTTTCGCTGCTAACAGTTTATTTCTTAATTCATATCCACACTCTCTAACTTTGTATCGATTCACTATTGCACCTCCTATCTTATTCTTATCTTCATTATCTTTCTTCAATAAACTTACACGAATCTGAATATCATATACCCAATAAGCATCTACCAAATATGTCTTTACATCCATAGACTGCCTTAACAAGATATTTAATAATGGATATTGATTTCTATACCGAAGAATATTCAATATAACTGTTTCATGTATATTTATGTATTCAGTCCCCTTTTTTATATATGGGTATTTACTTAATACATCAAGTCCAGCCCTTACTTTCTCATCATTTAATATTGCAAGGATATTTTTATTGATAATATCAAATGTATAACGTTCGCTTTCATCCCTGCCTCTGGTTATGATCTGAATATTACCTAGTTCTTCCGTCTTCATCTTCAATAACAGATTCAATGTTCTGGAAATCCATGAAGTATATCGTTCTCCATCTTCTCTTTCCACATCCTGCATAATGCCATCCTTACGATTTACCTCTAATAATTCCTGAATGTTCTGATCCGTATTAATAAACAGGAATCGATTTCCCATCAGATAAAAACCAAGAGGAGATAATGCATATACAAATGCACACACCGGACATAAGAAAGCATCTACTTTACAATTCCAGAAAGCTGATTGTTTTCTTGCCAGATCATCTGCCTGATCCTTCATAAATGCAAGTGATACTTTCGTCTTCGAATCAATCATTGCACTACAATCAATGCATATCTCCTTTGCCTTCTTTTGATCAATTGCTATATAAGTCCGAAATGGTTCTGAAAAATCATTTTCAAAAACCTCTCGCATATTTTTCGCTGCATTTGCACGTAATAGAAAACATTTTCCATCCCAGAAACGATTGATGTAATTATATATGGCACTCTTCATGATCAAGGTTTCTGCACAAATGGGCTGAATAAGAAATTCATGTAACTGAACCAATCGATCCCGCAACAGTTCCGGTTCCATAGATTCTTTCAGTTTTACCGCCTTAAGCATCTCATATGCTTCTGTGGTATCAACCTCATCCTTTATACTGGCAATGCCCGATTTATAACTGTTAGACAAAAGTTTATCGTTAATGAATTTGATATCATCTTTCCACTTTTTACCATCCCATTCCGGCAAATCCAGTACAGCTAACAAATTCTTAATCTTATCCAATATTGTTTGATATACACTATGTGACCTGTAATATGTCGTGATCCCACGAAAGTATAAATCCGTCCAGTCCGTTTCCTGACAGAAATCTGTATCAAGCCATAATTGCTGATTATCTTCCGTATAGCCATAATCCAAATCTTCCGATGCAGCAGCAATTTCGTCCAGTATATAATGCATACCTACGATTCCCGCATTTTTCAGAAAATCACCCATTGGTATATAGATTCTACCCAACTTATAATCCTCCTTTCTTCTAACCTAATACTTCAAACTTTCCATTTCCTGTCGACCTGCGTACTCCAATTCCGGATCTCTGCAGAACATTTAATAAAGCAACAGAGCCTTTTAATTTGAAAATACCAAGCGAAGCATCTGTATTTCTTCCAAACACTGGTATTATAACCTTTTTTCCTTTGATCGCCTGAATAGAAAAATCATCTGTCTCAACCGGAATATTCATTCTTTGAATAAAGATCTTAACATTCTCTTTCACAACGTCTGAAAACTCATCCTTATCAAACGTATAATAACTGTCTGAATTGGTATCATTATCATGGTATCTTGCCAGTAATGGGCTCTGCATTTTTATGATGATTTCATCATCTGTGATATCATTTATATTCTGAATATACACAGATATTAATTGCATGGAATTCTTGTTCATCGAATAATGCCGAAATTTCATAGTCTGAAACGCATTAAACAAATATAAAAATTCCTTATCATCAGCATCTGTAAAAAATACCATGAATTCGTTCTTATCAAGAAGTATCTTATCGTCTGTAAACTTAGCACCGGGAAGATAATACGAATATGTAAACGCCTTCATGATTGATCTGCTCTTATCATATAAACGCTGATACAAATCTTCGGAAATATTCTTCGTCGCAGCCTTTAAAAAACTTGTAAACAAACGATCCATCTCCTTCGGAAGAAAAGGAAATTCCAATTTAAAACGCAGTTTAATCTGATACATTTTTTCACCTCCTTGTTAATTTATTTTTCTTTGTATTATCAAAATAGCATATATTTATTCTCATGTCAATACCAATAACTTAAAAATAATTTAGTTGGTATTGTTTTTATAAAAATCATCCTGTTGTAATTTTCTATCATTCCATATATAATTTTAAATACATTGTGGAATGTAAATACTAATTTATTATTAAGATATTTAGTAATAGCCACATATTGGAACGTGCCTTATATTCCACAATGTATTTTTTATTACAATCAATCATTAATATGAATATACTAATCTATACCATGTACAAAAAATCGTCCATCATATCAATTTCACTTCATAATTATAGGGATTTCTTATTAGAGAAAATAGAAAACTAAAAAGCCTCTATCTCAGACCCGCCCCCTTTTATTATGGAAATATTATACCTTTATTTGTCATAATGTGCAATAATATACGCATATTTTGTCAAATTTTAGAAAATACACTTTCAAATACCAATAACCCAAATACAAACGCCCCCGCTTATACAAGCGAGGGCGTTTGTCAAACCATGTAATACATTTAAAACTTCACAACTTCCGGTTCGTGTGTAAATGATGAAAAAGTTGCTGTTGCATTCTTAAAATAAAATACCTCGGTGTTACCATCATCTGCGGAATACATCTTCTGTAATGAAGGGTATGCATCCAACATAGACTGTCTTGCTTCTCTGCGGTCATCTTCCACCAATTCTCCTGCTACACAAAGCCATTCTCCATTCATAAAAGCGCAAATCTCAACCTTCGGATTTGCATGGATCTGCTTTGATACTTCTTTTACTTTGCCTGTCTGTATGTATAACTTGCTTTCAAAAATATGAGCAGTTCCAAATGGTCTGACTCTTGGCTGGTCACCCTCTACAGTTGCTAAATAATAAGTTTCTGCGTCCTTTAAAAATTTTGCTACTCGTTCCATAGCATTGTCCTCCTGTTTATAAGCTTTTTAATAGCTTACGCCTCATACACCGGCTCAAAATCCTCTACCCCATGTCCACATATCGGGCAGGTGAAGTCTGCCGGCAGCTCGCTTCCTTCATATACATAATTACAGATACGACAGCGCCAGCCTACAATCTTCTTGTCCTGGGCTTTCGGTTCTGCTTTTGGTTTTACCTTTGTCTGATAATCCGCATAAGTCAGCGGTGCATTTTCATTGATCAGCTTGGCATCTACGACTTCTGCGATAAATAACGTATGTGTGCCAAGGTCGTGCTGTTCTACTACTTTTCCGCTGATCACGGCACAGGCATTCCATCCCATATATGGAATGTCATTGCAGTCCTTTGGCATTTGCAGATCTGCGAATTTATCCACATCTCTGCCGGACTGGAACCCGAAATGTTTTATCGTCGCAAATGAGCAGGTCTGATCCAGAATACTCAAAGCAAATATCCCACTCTCTTTCAACAGGTCGCATGTATAATTCGTGTTTAATACAGATATCGCAACCCGAACCGGATTGCCTGCCACCTGCATACATGTATTTGTGATGCAACCGTTTACCTTTTCCCCGGATCTGGTGGATAACATGAATACACCATAGGATAAATTATAGATTGCTTTTTTGTCCATATGCTTGTACCTCCCTTTCATAACATTTCATCCGTTTTTTCTATATCTCTACAAGCAAATAATTTTATACTCATTATACCATAAACCGAATAAATTTATAATTCTTTTCAAGAATTATTCTCAATAATATATATTGTGAAAAAATCAGGCAGCTTGATATCCCCGATTCAGGATTGCTGCCTGATTTTTTTCTATCACAACTATATAATAAATAACCGGTAGCTGCTATCTTCTACTTCCCGCATTTCTCCACGCAAGGAGCACTTGTGTCAAATGCTGAGTTAAATGCATAGAAGTTCTTTGTATCCATCTTGTCGCGGACAATGCCAAGGCTTTCACCGAAGCGTTGGAAATGTGCGACCTCACGTTCGCGAAGGAATTTGATCGGCTCATATACATCCGGATAGTCCTTGCAGAGACGCAGGATATTGTCATAAGTCGAGCGTGCTTTCTGCTCTGCTGCCATATCTTCGAAAAGATCCGTGATCGGATCACCCTTGCTCTGGAATTCGCAGGCGTTAAATGGAATGCCGCCTGCTGCCTGCGGCCAGATTCCTAAGGTGTGATCGATGTAATATTTGTCAAATCCCGATGCCTTAATCTCCTCGATTGATAACCGGCAGGTAAGCTGGTAGATGATCGTGGCAACGATCTCCAGATGTCCCAGCTCCTCTGTACCGATATCGGTAAGAATTGCTTTCACCTTATTATCCGGCATTGCATAACGCTGGGACAGGTATCGCATAGATGCACCCATTTCACCATCCGGTCCGCCGTATTGTGAGATTATCGCCTGCGCAAGCTGCGCATTTGTCTCTTTGATATTTACCGGAAACTGTAATCTTTTTTCATAGATCCACATTTAACAACCACACTCCCTTTCCCATGGCCAAGGTTTGTCAACCCAGTCAAAATAATTGTCGTCATTTACCTGATATCGGTTCAATGGACCATAGGCAGTCGTGTATTCGCGGACTGCCTGCTGCCGCATTGCTTTATAATTGCTGTATGCTGCCAGTGCCTTCGGACATTCCGGGTGAGTGTCCAGATACAGGGAAATGTCATCCAACGCGAAGGACACTTCTGTTATAAAGGCAAAGAGCTGCTGTTTGTTCATATTATTCATTGCCTATTTCCCCCTTACACCACAAAAGATCAGATTCAGATCTGGGAACATGGTTCCTTCGCGCAGACCCTTTTTCGCATCATAGAGTTCCCCAAATTCCTGACTTGGCACATACGCCATACCAATCGGATGCGGACTGAATCTGCCACAGGTCTCTACATCCTTTCTTGTTGTTTCGCAATGATCCTGTCTGGAAGGACAGCCGCCTGTGCCCTGACGGTTTCCATTGCAGGAAGAGGCATTGCGGTTATTTGCATATTGCATCATGAGATTTGGCTGAGCAGGATATCTGCCGCCATTTCTGTTGCAGTTTCTATACTGTTCCAAATGAATATACCTCCTGAATTTGCATATTATTCATCTCTCTATACTTTATGGGGAAAATGTGGAAATGTGACATATTACAGGATGATTGAGACGAATACATATAAAAAGAGCAGTAAATCTGATAATTTTACTGCTCTTTTTATATGTATTAATTTAACAAATTTTCTATATTTCTTGCACCATACAATAACCGTCGTACTTCCATAACATCATCAATTACCACATAATAAATCACATAATTTCTTACATAGATCCGGTAATATGGATATTCACGTTTTTTTCTGGAATGATATGGTTCAAACGCTACCGGATTGTTTAATCTGACTAATATTGCTGTTTCAACATCATTTATCAGTCGCATTGCAGCTTCTTCATTTTTTAAAACCTTCGAAATATAATTCACTGTATCCAGCAAATCCTGTTCAAAAAGTGGCAAATATCTTAGCTTGTAGATTTTATCTTGCATCCATCACACTCCTTGCTTTGCTAAATACTTCTTCGTGTGAAAGTCTTTTATCTGTCGCTTTTGCCTGTCTGTCAGCTTCATCAAGTTTCATTTCAACATTCTCTGTAAGATTAGCATACTCTTCCATACTTAAAACAACCATCGCCCCATATCCATTTTTCGTTAAATATACAGGCTTTCCACTATTCACAATTGTTTCAATTTCAGGGAACTTATTTCTAAGATCTGAAACCGGTCTAATCTGTATCATTTTTATCACTCCTTTTTATTTCATGCTTCTTGTCGTTAATATATTATCATTATTTTATCGTTATTCTGATATTATTGCAATATAGAATATATAAAATTCACATTGTATGGATTTAAAAATCGATAATACTATAGCATACTTCCCCCATATTCCCGCATATATTCATTATGTAAAAGCAAAATCAAAGGGGCTTCTATGATTAATCTGATCTGGGCTGCCATGATCTTAGTCGGTATTATCACTGCACTTCTGACCGGGCATATGGAAGATGTGAATGCAGGTATCATTGATGCCGGGAGTGACGCCGTTTCACTCTGCATCACCATGCTTGGAATTGTTACGATGTGGTGTGGAATCATGAAGATCGCAGAACGCACCGGTCTGATGAAAAAATGGTCATCGAAAATGTCCCCTGTCATGAAGTTCTTATTTCCGAGACTTTCCCCCGAACATCCGGCATATGAATATATGTGTACGAACATCATTGCAAATATTGTAGGGCTTGGGTGGGCTGCAACACCGCCGGCACTAAAGGCGATGCAGGAACTGGCTAAGGACAACAAGGGAAGCAAATCTGCCAGTCGTGAGATGTGCGTCTTCCTGATCCTGAATATTTCTTCGCTGCAACTGATCCCGGTAAATATCATTGCCTATCGTGCAACCTATGGTTCTGAACATCCTACCGCCATTATCCTGCCCGGCATCATCGCAACGGTCTGCTCCACCGCCGTCGCCGTCCTTCTGACTGTCATTATAAACAAACGAGGAAAATGAAGCGGCGAGTTCGCGTAGAAAACTCATAATAGACAACGCAGTTGACTTTCATAATACAGAATATATCTGTATATATATTTCGTCTTGGCAGGTTATTTATCGCAGACGTATGTCTGATTTTGGAAAAGTCAACGAGCATCGTTTGAGTTTTCGAAGCATGTTTGAGCCTGTTTACAGGCGAGTTCGCGTAGAAAACTCATAATTAACAGCGCAGTTGACTTTCAAAATCGACATATCTGCTAAATAACCTGCCAAGACGAAATAAACATACACAGAATCTTAATGGAGGCTTGTCATGCTGACAACAATCTCAAACAGTATCATCCCGCTAGTCATATTTGCTGTTGTGTTATACGGCTGTATTAAAAAGACGAATGTCTATGAAGATTTTATTGACGGAGCATTTGACGGAATGAAGATCGTAGTCGAATTAGTTCCAACATTGATCGGCCTATTTGTGGCTGTACGAATCCTGAATGATTCCGGCGCCCTTGACCTGATCACAACCGCTCTGAAGCCGATTGCTTCTCTCATACATACCCCGGATTGTGTGATCCCCGTCATTATAACGAAGCTGTTCTCCTCCGGGTCTGCCACCAGTCTGATGCTAAATATCTTTAACGACTATGGACCTGATTCCAGAGAAGGACTCACCGCTGCCATTATCCTTAGCTGTACGGAATCTTTATTCTATACGATGTCTGTATATCTGATGGCTGCCAAAGTCCGCAAATCCCGATATATCATCCCCTGCGCCCTGTTGTCTCTCGGTGCAGGGATCGTCGTAAGTATCCTGCTGGCAAATATGTTAGTATCCTAGGGTACCTGTTTTTCAAGTGCCCTTTTTTTTTTATTCTAACATCCGCATCGCTTCTTCCATCACCTGAAGCTTATAGATCGTCTGCGCCACAAGATCTTCTCTGGCATTCACATCCGACTGGATCTCCCGCCGCTTTGTATCCTGTAACTGATATCCGGTTCTGACTTCGTGAAGCTGCTCGCCTTTTGCAGCCAGCTCGCGTTCAAGCCGTTCTGCATCTGCACGTTCTTTTCGTATTCCGTCTGCCTTATTCTGATCGATCAGTCGTGCAAATACGTAACCGATCACAAAGCAGAGCACGATTGCAAGTATTGATGTAACCAGAAAACGAACCACATCTGTACCATTCATACGCTCTGACATTTGAATGTACGCCCGTGGCATCAGAAACAATGCCATGATACAGAATATGACAAATGGCACAATGGCGGCACGGATACCGGTTCGTATCCATCTGCTTCTGTGTCTTGGTACGATCTGTGCCTGATTGTTCCGGGCAGTCAAAAGCTCCAGTTTGTTCTTCCGTTCCATCGCCCATGCCTCGTTTAAGCGATCCAGTACATCCGGACTTTCTGCCAGTCGTTCCTTTGCCTGTTCATATGCCTGAATATCCTTTGAGGTGCGGAGTTTATCCATATCATGTTTCAGATTCTCAAGCACTACCCGGATCGTTTCCTCATAAAGCCGGTCATTCAATTTGCGGCTGCTTCTGGTGTATATCTTTGATCGTTCTATAACAAGGTCAACTGCTAGCTTCGCCCCATCCTCCCGGATTGGAGAGTCGGCATCCAGTTTATCAAGCAATCGTCCAAATGCATTTCCTCGGTTTGCTTTTCTGTATTCATCATAATCCTCACGCTGATACACTTCTCCGCTCAGCGCGGCAATCCGGTAAGTGGTCAGTGCCTCCTGCAAATGAAAGGACTTCTCACATTTTTCCGGTCGTACCAGATAGATCGAATAAATGTTTTTTTCTCCTTCTCTTACAATGATACGATGCAATTCATCTGCCAGTTCTTCATCTGACATATAATTACTGACCGGATAGCGTATCGTCTTATATTCTTTTTGTGATGCAGGCACAAGCCGTACCGATACCACGCCATCTGATAACTTTCCCTGCACATAGCCATGCGGTCCGGTCTCCCTGTTATTGTCCGGTTCCAATACACCCGGATAACAAATCCTGCCATTGTACATATTCTTATAGGAAGCTTCATGTCCTAATCCGATATAATCAAATCCTGCTTTCCGGATTGTCGGATAATCGATCGGTATCGCGCCATGATTTCCGGCATGAGCCAGCAGGATATTTGTCATCTCATCATCCGCCGGTGTCAGTTCATCTAAAACTGCCATCTGCGCTCCGGCACTATAATAGCCGGCACAATAAAGTACCGCATTTTTTTTCGGAAACCGAATAACATCGATCATGGCAGTTGCGTTTTCATGCTTTACTCCATATATTGCAGAGCCTGCCGGAACCGGATTCCGATACTCGCTGCAGCCTGCCACATAAATATTTGACCGGAAAGAATAGTTTGCAAGCACCCCATCTGATTTCATGTAATCATGATCTCCCTGACAATAAATGACCGCCGTCTTATCAAGCGGCAGAAATATCTCATCAATCCACGCAAGATCTTCTTCTGTTGCCGGATGGTCAAAGAGATCCCCTGTGATAAATACAAAATCAGCCTGTAATTTTCCTGCATCAGAAACAACCTGTTTCAAGGTCGTTATCCCGTCCTTTTCACCGGTCTGTCCGAACAGTAATTTGTCTGATTTTCGTCCGATATTCACATCACTAATATGGATAAACTGAATTGCTCCCATCGAGATCTCCCGTCTTCTCACTTCATTTTCCTGTCAAATGTATATTTTTCGCTTTATTTTCTAAAGTTTATGAATATTTTTCCATAATTTTATTAAGTTTGACTTCTTATATACTATCATACCATATTTTTATGCCGGATACATCCTGTTTTTCGATACGGCTGATTGACTTTTGAAAAATGCTCTCGTATAATAATGAGTGTTTTTTTAATGAGAGCGTATGTCTATGCGTTTTTAGAATATATCAGGAGGAAATTATTATGCCTATTAAGTACGTGTTTGTCACAGGCGGTGTCGTATCCGGTCTTGGTAAAGGTATCACTGCTGCCTCCCTTGGTCGTCTGCTCAAAATGAGAGGCTACAAGGTTACCAGCCAGAAATTCGATCCATACATCAACATGGATCCGGGTACTATGAACCCGATCCAGCATGGTGAAGTATTCGTAACCGATGATGGTGCGGAGACTGATCTGGATCTTGGTCATTATGAGCGTTTTATCGATGAAAGTCTGAATAAGAATTCGAATGTTACGACCGGTAAGATCTACTGGAGTATCTTACAGAAAGAACGCCACGGCGACTTCGGCGGACATACCGTACAGGTAGTTCCACATATAACAAATGAAATTAAAGATCGCTTCTATCGGAATCCGGATGCAAAGGATACCGAAGTAGCGATCATCGAAATTGGCGGTACAGTCGGCGATATCGAGAGCCAGCCTTTCTTAGAGGCGATCCGTCAGTTCACACATGACGTCGGACATGAGAATTGCATTATGATCCACGTTACTCTGATTCCTTATCTGAAAGCTTCCGGCGAATTAAAGACAAAGCCGACTCAGGCGAGTGTTAAGAACCTGCAGGGAATGGGTATCCAGCCGGATATTCTGGTCTGCCGTTCTGATTATCCACTGGATCAGGGCTTAAAGGATAAGATCGCATTATTCTGTAATGTACCTAGCCAGAATGTTATCCAGAATCTGGATGTAGATGTATTATACGAAGTTCCTCTCGCTATGGAGAAAGAGCATCTCGCTGATGTTGTGTGCAAATGCTTACACATGGATTGTCCTGCTCCGGAACCACATGCATGGAAGGAATGGAATGATATGATCACTGCATGGAAGAATCCGGAAAAAAAGGTTCGTGTTGCTCTCGTCGGCAAATATGTCTCACTGCATGATGCATACATTTCCGTTGTTGAATCCTTAAAGCATGCCGGTGTTGCAAACGATGCCGAGGTCGAGATCAAATGGGTAGATTCCGAACTTGTAACTCCTGAAAATGTGGAAGAAACACTGGGTGACGTCGATGGAATCCTCGTTCCGGGCGGTTTTGGTGACAGAGGTATCGAAGGCATGATCACCGCAATTCAGTATGCAAGAGAGAAAAAGGTTCCTTACCTTGGTCTGTGTCTCGGTATGCAGCTCACGATCGTTGAATTTGCAAGACATGTCCTTGGTTATGCAGATGCACACAGCTCAGAATTCAATCCAAACTCTTTCCATCAGGTTATTCATATTATGCCGAATCAGCATGATGTAACAGACCTCGGCGGAACCTTAAGACTTGGTTCTTACCCATGTGTACTCAGCAAAGATTCCAAATCCTATGAGCTCTATGGCACAGAATACATCCACGAGCGTCACAGACATAGATATGAAGTCAACAACGACTACCGTAAGGCTTTAACAGATAATGGTATGGAACTGGTTGGTCTCTCTCCTGACGGTCACATCGTTGAGATGATCGAGATTCCGAATCATCCTTGGTTCATCGGAACTCAGGCACATCCGGAATTCAAGTCCAGACCAAATAAAGCACATCCGCTTTTCAAAGGCTTTGTTGCTGCGGCACTTGCCCACGAAGAAGCCTAAACATATCCAGTATAATAAAAATGCAGGGTATGGTGGTCTGTATATCTTTATTACGCAAGACGTTTTCACTCTATTCCAACGCAACGGTGCTAAGTTCTTCGCCTGCGGCGACTCACTAAGAACCGGCGTTGGAACAGGCTTGCTTCATAAAATATACAGACCGCCATACCCTGCATTTTTATATGTCCTATTCGAAGTAAAAAGGGCGCGTAGAGTCGTATAGCCTCCGCCATACAGGTTACCCTGTGTCATAATGACATTGTGAGAATTTCGTCGCGAGTTACACATTGTCAGCGAATGCGGGCGCATGTTTGAGTCCGTAGGACGAGTTTGCGCAGGAGCATAAGCGAATCAGACATGTGTAACGAACAGAAATCGCAACAAGTCATTATGGCAGGGTAATCTGTATGGCGGAGGCTATATATCTCTACGCACCCCTATCTTTATACATCATGGCTTCAGCGCGCGGGTTGCGTTGATGATTGCGAGGAAGGCAACACCGACATCGGCGAATACCGCTGCCCACATATTTGCAAAACCAAGGGCACCGAGTACCATAACAATGATCTTGACAGCAAGTGCAAACACAATGTTCTGCTGCACGATACGAACCGTCTTTCTGGCAATTGCATATGCTACGGCAATCTTGCCCGGATCATCATCGATCAGAACGATGTCTGCTGCTTCGATCGCAGCATCCTGACCCATAGCTCCCATTGCGATACCGACATCGGCACGCATTAAAACAGGCGCATCATTGATTCCGTCACCGGTGAAGATCAATGTACTGTCTTCATCCTTCTCGCGGAGAAGCTGTTCTACTTTATCTACCTTATCACCCGGCATCAGTTCTGCACATACAGTATCAATGCCAAGCTCTTTTGCTACACTGTCAGCAACCTCTTTCTTATCACCAGTCAGCATAACAACATTATCAATCCCACATTTCTTGATTGATGCAATCGCATCCTTAACACCATCCTTGATTTCATCAGCGATCGTGATACATCCCTTATATGCACCATTTTCCGCTACGAAAAGGACTGTTCCAACCTTGGATGGCTGTTTTGTTCCTGCCATGGATATCTTCCTGGAATCCAAAAGCTTTTTATTTCCGACTAACACTTCTTTTCCATCTTTTAAGACCTTGATACCCATTCCGGAGATTTCCTCATATCCATCGAGGTGGTCGATCTGTACCGTTCCCTTATATGCAGCCTTGATCGATGCTGCGATCGGATGGTTAGAGTAATACTCGCCATATGCTGCAAGCTCCAGAAGATCATCTTCACTGATTCCATTTGCGCATGTCTCTACAACCTTGAATACACCCTTTGTCAGAGTTCCGGTCTTATCAAATACGGCAATCTTTGCTTTACCTAGAAGCTCCAGATAGTTACTTCCTTTTACAAGGATACCTGCCTTGGATGCTCCGCCGATTCCACTGAAGAAACTAAGTGGAATGGAGATGACCAATGCACATGGACAGGATACTACCAGAAAGATCAATGCACGGTGGAACCATTTGCCAAATTCACCTACAAAGATCGGCGGAATGATCGCTACTGCAAGTGCAAGGAAACACACGATCGGTGTGTAGTATTTTGCAAATCTGGTAATAAACTGCTCGTACTGTGCTTTTCTCGTACTTGCATTTTCCACCAGTTCCAAAATCTTCGATACGGTCGAATCGTCAAATTCCTTTGATACCTTGACACGGATCACACCGTTCTGGTTAATCACGCCACTTAACACTTCGTCACCAACAGACAGCTTTCTAGGTACGGATTCACCGGTAAGCGCTGCTGTATCTACAAATGTTTCACCTTCGATAACAGTACCATCGAGAGGAACTTTTTCACCCGGCTGCACGATGATGATATCACCGATCGCAACTGTCTCCGGTTCTACCTGAACGATCTGTCCATCTTTTTCAATATTTGCATATTCCGGCATAATGTTCATCAAATCTGTGATACTGGCTCTTGATCTGTTGACTGCATATTTCTGGAACCATTCTCCAACCTGATAGAACAGCATAACGGCTGCCGCCTCGCCAAATTCTCCGGTTCCGTATGCGCCTACAGTTGCAACTGCCATCAGGAAGTTTTCGTCAAATACATGACCCTTGCTGATATTCTTGATTGCCTTTAAAAGGACATCATATCCTGCCATCAGATATGGTACTGCGAACATCGCAGCCTTTACAACTGTATCCCACACTCCATTCAAATGGATGAGCTTCTCTGCAATCTCGCATGCGATAAATACCACCAGTGCAACGATGATTCGAATTAACATCTTTTTCTGCTTCTTACTCATAATCCATCACCTTTTTTCTGCTATCTGCGATAATTTTCTTATTTTATCTTCTCTTTCAGCTTATGTAAATCTGTAACGTCTTAATGTTCAGATCTGCATTTTTCTAATATTCGATCGTAGCTTCCTCATCAATGCTCTTGATGATCTTTTCTGCCTGCTTTAAGATCTTGTCTAATTTGTCTTCATCTGCGTCTAATGTAAGTTTCTGTGCCATGAAGCTGATAGATGCGCTGTTAACTCCCGGTAACTTGCTGATCTGCTCCTCCATCTTTGCTGCACAATTTGCACAATCTACATCACTTAAATTATATCTCTTCTTCATAATATCCACCTTTAACCTTTCTTATTATTCAAATATATGCTCAAGTCCCATTCGCATGATCACTGCTACATGGTCATCGGCAAGCTCATAAAACATATTCTTTCCGGCTCTGCGGTTCTTGATCAGCTTCGCCTGTTTTAACACTCTTAATTGATGAGAAATGGCAGATGCATTCATTCCAAGCTCTTCTGCGATGTCACCAACACTTTTTTCGTGATCCAGCAGTGTGTATAAGATCTGGATTCTGGTAGAATCGCCAAATACTTTAAACAACTCGGCCAGATCATACAGATTCTCTTCGTCCGGCATCATCTCATTAATCTCAGCGGTGATCTCAGCAATATCATTCTCTTTGCATTCACATGTTTCCCTGCTGTCCGTATTCATCCTGTTCCTCCTCTCGCTGTTTTTATTGAACATTTGAATATCTGTTCATATGTTGTTTTTAATATAACATTATGTTTGCACCCTGTCAACTGATTTTTATATTTGCTTCAAATAAATTTCTGCCGCCAGATCCACTATGTTATATTTTTTCATTTTATACCTTCATCCTGTTTATACATTTTTCCTTATAATGGCAGTATATTTTTTCCATGTTCGCACAAACTAGAGATATGGAACCATTAATTTTGCGACACCTTGCCAAAAACTAATGTCCAAATAACTAGAAATCAGAGAGGAATGCCATGAAAGTATTTAATGTTATTTGTCTTACTCTTGTGATCGTTGGGGCGATCGTTTGGGGTATCATCGGAATCTTTAATTTTAATCTTGTAGATGCTTTATTCGGAACCGGCTCCGCCTTTTCCAGAATCATCTACACACTCGTTGGTATCGCCGGACTGTACCTGATCTCCTTCTACGGTCTGATCTGCAACGAGGACTAGCCGAACACGCAAAAAATCCCCCTTATGGTTGTGTGCCCTCTTCATATGCTGGTTCTTCCACTAACAATGACCTGCTGCGTTTTCTGTATGTTGCACATGCCTGATCCGTAAATACTCCTGTGCCAACTCGCCTTCGGCTCAGACAGGCACCCGTATTTACTGGCAATGTGCACCATACAACGAAAGCCTCGCATATGTCATATTTTAGTGGAAGTACCAGCATACAAAGAGGGATTTACGATCCACAATGGGAGATTTTTTCTGCTATTGATATTTCCACTATGATAAACTCGCGAATGTTTTTTCATAGTGAAAACACCAACACTCGAAACTGGATAAATCCCTGTATATCGAATGGTGTATTTTTCTGTTTATCTTTTTATTACTCATTTACATATAGCAACAAAACGCCCACCAAACAAATCTGATCTGGTACCTGCTCTATTATAATATGACATTAGCGAGGATTTCTTGATGAATTGCACATTGTCAGCGAATGCGGGTGCTTGTCTGAGTCCGAAGGACGAGTTAGCACAAGAGCATGAGCGGATAAGACATGTGCAATGAATAGAAACCGCAGCAAGTCATTTATAATAGGGTAGGTACCAGATCAGATTCATTTGGCTGGCATTTTGCCATCGTTAAAATAAAAATTCTTCGACAACGCAGCGGATCAGGCAGTAGATGATGACCACGATCATAAGCGGGGTAAGCAGGCGAAGCTTTTTGCCATTTTCATCGTACCGATTAAAAGGTTCCGTGAATACAGAGGTGAAACTCTCCATTCTGCCATTTATAGTCGCAAGCAGATAAATAATTCCTGCTGATATTACAGTGCCAACCAGCGCCATAGGTATATATGCCCGGATGGTGCTGAGCAGCATCGTCTGTGTTACTTCTGTATTTTCCGCCTGATCTTTTAACATCGGAATGATATTTGCAATATGCTTTATAACAACAGAAAAACCATTGATCAGAAAATGCATGATCATTGTTGGAATAATGCTTCCGGTTGCTTCTACAACAAAACCGAAGACCAAACCGATCATGATCGCATATGCCATCTGATTAAAATTCATATGCATCAGTCCAAATAAAAAGCCTGACATCAATATTGCCTTTAATCTGCCGGCTTCATGAAAGCTTCCGAACATGACGCCACGATACGCCAGTTCCTCTATCACACACGGCAAAAATGCCATGAAAAAAAGCGAAGTTCCAAGTGTATTATGATCAACCAGTGCTGAAGCTGCATGGCTGATCTCATTTCGCACAAATAACATTGAGATTGCATTTAACAATGTAATAAGTGGCTCCATAAACAGAACCAGCGGTGGAAGCAGCAGGAGTGTCAACGGATGAAATCTCCTAAACCAGATGATATCCTTTACATGCTTTCTCATGATGAACAAATATAACACTGTTGGTACAAATATCAGACTCTGACTGAATAATATGTTTTGTTTTATCGTGATGCCGGAAAACAGATCTGTAAATAACGCCAACACCGTTACGATCTCATACACTACGATCAATGCTGTAAACAAACATTTAGCTCCAAAAATTTTCTTTCTTGTCTCCATATACCCTCTTATAATAATGCGGCAGATATCATTCATATATCTGCCACACCATCATTTTAAAATCTTTATTTATACAACTGCTACTGCTTCGATCTCAATCAGTACGTCTTTTGGAAGTCTTGCAACTTCTACACAGGAACGTGCAGGGAAATCTTTGTTGAAATATTCTTTGTAAATATCGTTGATAATTGAGAACTGGTTCATATCCTTAATAAATACTGTAGTCTTTACAACCTTGTCACAGGATGAACCGGATGCCTCGATCAGATTCTTCAGATTTGAGATTGCCTGTTTTGCCTGAACTGTGATATCTCCTTCTACTAACTGATTCGTTGCAGGATCGATTGGAACCATTCCTGACGTAAATAAAAATCCGTTAGCAACGATTGCCTGTGAATATGGTCCGATTGCCTGCGGTGCTTTCTCTGTGCTGATTATCTTCTTATCCATTTTTATATCCTCCTGAAATCTTATATATTGAATATTTTATCGTGTAATTCTACTTCGCATATTCTATGAATTGTGAAAAATCATCCCTTGTAAGCAAATGCCTACATCTCCATAATGATCTCTCTTGCCAGACTCTCCGGTATGGCTTTTGCGTACTGGTCACCATCAAATACCTCGATCGCGCCGATTCCATGCTGTAAAACGAAACGCAAATGTCCGTCTCTGACCTTCTTATCGGTATACAGCTTCTTAACCAGAGCTTCACGGTCTATATAATCCGGAATCTCCGTTGGAAGATCTGCCTGCTTCAACATGGCAACCATAGCTGCTTCATCCTCTGCTGTACAGTAGCCAAAATGTTCTGCCATCTTCACCTCTGCAACCAGACCGATCGCAACGGCCTCTCCATGCAACAGCTTATAATCACTGACTGTCTCGATGGCTCTGCCAACCGTATGTCCAAGGTTCAAGACCTCACGCAGGCCGCTTTCCCGCTCGTCCTTCATAACGACCTGATATTTGATCTCGCAGTTCTTCTCTGCGATATGTCTGCATACCTCATCCTTTACTGCAAGCACATCTTCGATATGCTCTGACAGATAATCGAAGAATTCCCTATCTGCAAGGCAGGCATGCTTGATCGTCTCTGCAAGACCTGAAGATAATTGCCGCTGTGGAAGTGTCTTCCATGTTGCGATATCCAGATATACCTTCTGCGGCTGATTAAACAGTCCGATCAGATTGGTTGCAAGCGGTGTATCGACCGCTGTCTTTCCTCCCACAGATGCATCCGCTGCCGCAAGTAATGTCGTTGCATAATTGATAAATGGAATTCCTCTGCCATAGGTTCCGGCTACAAATCCTGCAAGGTCTGTCACCACGCCACCGCCAACGGCGATAATGCAGCAATCTCTCCGATATCCCTTTGCAAGCATAGTATCTTCTACATACTCCTTTGTCGCTCTGGTCTTACTCAGTTCTCCTGCCGGAAAACTGATAAGATCTGTCTTGTATCCTGCTTCTTCAAGCATCTTATAAATCTTGTCCGCATATAGCTCTTTTACATTACTGTCTGTGACTACTACGAATTTGGATATTTTTCCAATCAGACCAGCCTTCAGATCATCGATCAGCTTCTGTTCCAGCTCATATCCGATCTCGATCTCATAGCTGTCGTCTACTACTTTTTTTAATTCAACCTTGAAATTACTCATATTCATCCTTTCATTTCCTGGTACTTTCCAGCCATATAACACGCATAGCTGTCTTTTTGTTTCTGCTGAACATTCCTGCTCATTTATGAATCCGTTATTTGATGATAATGTTTTTCTCTGTGATCCGGATCTTACCCTCTTTTAACAAATGTCCGACCGCACGCTTAAATGCATTCTTGCTGAGTCCGAACTCTTTCTCGATTACTTCTTTATCTGCCTTGTCATTAAATGGTAAAGTTCCTCCATAGCTTTCGATGATATTGTATACCATCTCGCTGTCATTGTTGATCTGCTCACGGATCGGCTTCTGTAAACTCAGATTGAGTTTGCCGTCTTCTCTGACATTTGCCACACGGGCTTCTACCGTCTCACCCACATTGATCCGGGAATGGATCTCCTTCATCGGGATCAGGGCTGAATAGCGATTATCAACCGCAACAAATGCTCCAAGATTCTGATTAAATTCAAATACCGTTCCGCTTACCGCATCTCCTGCCTTATATGGGGACTGTGTCTCCAGATAGGCATATACTTTCATGCTGACGCACAAACGCTTGGAACGATCCTCATACATCCGGACCAGATACGACTGACCTTCCCTTACCTTGCTTGTCTGCTCTTTAAAAGGAAGCAGGATATCTTTTTCCAGTCCCCAGTCCATAAATGCACCGATGCCTGTCACATTAACACATTTTAATACTGCAAGTTCTCCCATCGTTATGATCGGATGATTTGTTGTTGCGATCAGACGATCTGCGGAATCACGATAAATAAATACATCTAACTGATCTCCCATTCTTGTTCCCGCAGGTACCTGTTTCTTCGGAAGCAGAACTTCCTCGTCATCGTATTTTTTCTCGGCAAGGTAAATGCCGAAATCTTTCTCTTTTACAACCTCTAAATGGTTCCATTCGCCAATCTTGATCATGCTGTCTGTCTCCCCGTTCTCTTTGTTTTAAATTCTACTATACATCTGGTCTGATCTTCTTCATCTGCAAATACAAACTGTATCAGATCATCTCTTTCTGCTTTCTTTATTACGATACATTCATCTTTTACAAACTGCCGCTTATACTCGCTTCTGATCTGACAGATCATGTCATCCGAATCGATATATTCCAACGCCAGCGCAATATATGCTTCATTATTCATGTGGTTATTCGAATCAATCTGATAAGGCAGAACAACCCTTCTGTCTGTCTCTTCCATGCCTTCGATCAGCCGGATCTTTCTCGGAGCATATTCCATCGGAAGCTTTTCTGCAAGAGGATATGCTGCTCCTACTTCAGGCTCAATTCTTACAGGACGAAGCGTATCAGTATCAATATAACTCCACTGGGAAGCTGCCTGTACAATATTCGCTCCATTCTCATCCCGAATAACTATATTACGATATCCCATGGAACCTTTAAAATCATATGCCCAGGTTCCAACCCTGATCTTCTCCTGTAACACCGGATACCGCTCCACATCGATCTGCCATGAGATCAGAAACCATGCCCGGTTATGGTCCTTCAGATATTCAATTCCAATTCCTGCCTGTTCTGAATCGAAGATCGCACAATCCTGAAAGTAATTTGCTATCGTTGCCGCATTTGCTTCCGGTCTTCCATGCGTTTCGCTGTATCTTACGATCGCATCAAAACTGTACATATGTATTCTCCATTTCCTATTATAATGTCATCTCCACAAGTGCTCCCATTATACAACAGCCGGGCTATTATTTCTACCTGGATTTTCTATTTCCATTGATTTTTATTCTCAAATTTTTCGTGTTCATTGCGTATAAATAACTTTTTGTAATTTTTTTAAAAAAGTGCTTGCTTTTTTCAAACTGTTATAATATAATATCATATGTTGACAGCAATGGGCTATCGCCAAATGGTAAGGCACTGGACTCTGACTCCAGCATTTCAAGGTTCGAATCCTTGTAGCCCA
>ENA-ORSC01000241-ORSC01000241.1-human-gut-metagenome-genome-assembly--contig:-NODE-241-length-47174-cov-4.374159_pt1 | contig 47174 bp, 46 predicted proteins | sample MGYA00242178_ERZ509140 | MGnify/ENA primary metagenome ERZ509140 (study PRJEB26280, sample SAMEA2338681) | human gut metagenome | biome: human gut; feature: human-associated habitat; material: faeces... | reverse complement strand
TATATCTTATTCATCCAAATACTCCTCAATCCTCTTTGTCGAAACTTTCCACTCTATCCCATCTTCCTACTATTCACATCGCAATATTTACAAAAAGGTATAGGTTTTGCTAAAAATTGGCTTGTTAATTATTTTAAAATAGTTATATAATTACAAAATTTTATTTATATATTTTTTATATTTTCATTATAAGTTCGTTAATTCTTATTAAAAGGTTTCTTATTATTTCTATATTTATTTTTTTATTAATATCTATATATTCATCCATACTATTATTATCTTCAACATGAGCTATTCTATTTCTATAGTATGTATATACATCTTCGGCTCTATTATTTTTATTAATATTAGTGCAATTTAATTTTTCTCCACATTGAGATAAATAATCTATTACGGAGGATTGCCCCTTAAAATTTTTATTATTAGTAGTATAAAATATTTCAACTAAATCTTGCAAATATTGATATAATGCTAAAAACCTACTTATCATATTATTATTATGAAGTATTTTAAAAAGTCTTTCGTATTTTACCATTTTAGTATCCATTGCATTATCAGTTTCTATAATTGATTTATAAAAATTATTAGCTGGGTCTCCATCAAATAATTTCATATCAACTTTTTCATCAAAACCCATTTTATCTTTTATAAGAGTAGAGTTATCTTTTTGTGTATAGCTCGTTATGACATAATACGGAATATTAAAATAAACACTTTTATTTATCAACATATTAAAACAAATTTTATATAAAAAAGTATTAATTTCATCTATATAATCTTCATAATATTTATTACCATTTAAATATAGAGTAATACTATCAATATCATCACTAATAAACATTTCATATATAATATTATTATTTAGAATTTTTATTGGCTTATTATTTTTTAGTTTAAATCTATAAATCATATTACCATTAATAATACCATCAAAACCAAATAATTCAGCTTTAACAAAATTTTTATTAGTATTACACATAATTATCTCCTTGATTTAATTTATCTTTATTGAATTATACAATTAAAATATATTTTTGTTAATAACTAAATTAAAAATTTCCCTCTAAACTTACCCCTCCACTTTCTAATCGGTATCCACCATGCCAAACTATCCACAATCTTATCAATCTTACAATTCAATTTGTTTAATCTTTACTCATAACAATTAATTTTATCCTTCAATCCGTTTATTTCCTTAATAAAATAATCCTCCAAAAAATTCTCGTTATTCCTTATATTATACAAATACGGATTCAAATGAACGATTTTATCTGAAAGTATATCGTCCTTAAATACTTTATATATTTCATACTCGTTTGCCATTTCGTTTTTCGTATATCACAACCAACATAACCATCTTTATAATCGTCTCCGCAACCCATATAAATTTTGTCAATAACTTTTTTATTCTTAAAAAACATAATCACTCCTTAAAAACTTTCAGAATATAAACCATAAACTGTCCTTTATAATCTTTTATCAGTTTCATTTTATCCTCGCTTAAAGTTCCCGTAATCAAACCGTTTTCATTTATAGAATATGTATCTTCTCCGTATTGCTCAATCACTTTTAAATTATATTTTTTGAAAATACCATTAACCATTTTATTAGTATAGTGCCTAAAATGAAATTTGTTATTATTCTTTTTTATATACATTTTCTCTTCATTTGGAGTTGATAAAAACCAATAGCCGTTATTTTTTATTGCCGATATTATCGTTTCTATAAATTGAATATCGTCTTGTATATGTTTTATACTTTCAAACGATATAATATAATCGTATTTATCTTTTTCAAGTTCAAAAGGAAAAAATTTATTTATAAATTTAATTCTATTTTCAATTTTATAATAATTATTTGCAAGTTCTATCGCCTCTTTTGAAGCATCAACCGAAAGAATTTTAGTATTTTTTAATTTACTAGCAACCACATACGAACCGTAACCGTTTCCGCAAAATATATCCGCTCCATAAGTTTTGTTTTGATTAAATCGTTTTTCTAAAAAATTAGCTGCAAGTTCGTATCTCAACAAATGGTCTTTTCTAATTTCTGCCAAAGTTTTCGCCGTTTGCCTTTCTCCGCTATTTAATGAAAAATCTCTTTCAGATAAATCCACTATATTTTTATCATCGCATCTAATATTAAACTCTAAAAAATATTCTCTCCTCAACTTTATCAAATAATCTATCGCGTCCTCTATCTCGCATCGCTCTTCCTTTTCGGGATTCACATAATAGCTATAATTGATATAAGTTATATAAAATATTTCCTCTAAAGTCCTATTATTCTTTCTTCTCTCACATTTTTGATAATCTATCGTAAGTCCATAGCCTGCATAAAATGGCATTCCAAATACATGAACTTCCTTCCCCATCATTAAAGCTTCAAATCCTAACTGCGAAGTGCAAACATAAACTTTATCCACTATTTCAAGCAATGATATTGGATTAATCTCCTCCGACATTAAATATATATTTTCTCTCCTCTCGTATATTTCTAAATCGTCCAATGAATAATAACATTTAGCTCTTTCGGAGTTTTTTACTAAAGCGTCAGGATGCGTCTTTATTATTATATCGGCGTTATAGTTTTCTTTAATTGCCACTTCAAGCATATTCTTAAAAGTATCTTCATTAGCCCAACCATAACTTATAGACATATCGCCATAACTTTGGTCTATTACCAATACTTTATTTTTATTCTTTCCTATTTCGGGTTTATATATTGGTTGATGATTGTATTTACTAATTTTATTTTTAATTATTTTATCGATTAAATATTTTGCTCTTTCTATTTGCTTATTATCCAACTTTAATTTTTCGTTGTTTAACATATATTCTAAAGTGGTTATTTCGTCTGCAAAGAAATGAGGCAGATTTGAAAATGTGAAAGATATTGAATTCCTATATTTTTGAGGAATATTATTGCTTGTCCAAGTATAAATTGAGCGAATAAATCCGTCTTCTTCTATAAACAATGGAATATTATTTTCAATAGCAATATGAATATTCCTTACATTTTGATACCATATACCTAAACCATGTATTATTAAACTATTTAATTTTGGATAAAAATCATTAAACCATAAAAAATTTCTAAATAAAAATTGCAAACAATATGAATCGCTATTTTTAGTCGCTATATGACTATACATAACGATAGAATTAAAAAATTCATTTATACTCAATTTAAAGTTTAATTTATTGTAATTTATACATTTGGCTATATAAGTGGCATATATAAAAGTATTTATTTCATTAAATCTATTTACAAAATAATTAAGATTATTTTTGTATTCATAAATATGATTTTCAATTTCTTGAATTCTGCTATTCAAAAATTCATATCTTAATTTATTTTCATTAAAACTATTTTTATATTCGTAATAAATATTCCTAATCGCATTTCTTAAATTCTTAATCGGTATCCACCAAACTATAATATCAATATTAGATTTTGTAGGTTTATTCTCTTTACGAGGCTTCTTTTTGAAAGTAATTTTTATTCCAAATATTTTTATTATATGATATAAATCATAATCTGTTATTGAAAATATAAATTTCTTAAATCTACTCATATTTTACCTTCTTTTTTAGAGTTATTCTAAATCCTAAAAAATATATCGTAACTCTATCATAGTTTCTATTTACCGAAAATAAATAATGAAATATATTTTGAGTAGAACTCTTAAAACTATTTTTATATTTATGAATCAAATATATTAATACATTTATATTCCCGCCGTTAGATGTATATAAATTTGATTGTATAAATTTTAGTAAATATGATACTTTTATATAATGTAATTTAAATAATTTTACGCTTTCGTTTATATATTGTTCTTTATTTTCCTTTGATAAATCAATTAAATAATTTTCTAAATTCTTATACGAATTTAGAAATTGATATTGAATATCTCTCGTTATATAAAGTTGCCATAAAGCGCCGTATTTTTCCCATACTTTATTTTGTTTTAAAAAAGCAACCACCGCATTATACGAATCGTAAGTTTGTCTTAAAGTATTATCTAACTTGTCAACCGAAAATTTAACATCTTTTTTATTTTCAACAACCGCCGTCATTGCATTAGGATTATCTTGAAAATAGTAATAAAATATATCCGAAACGCTTCTATATTTTTTTACAAAAAATAAAGCAAACAAATTTAAAATCCAATCGTCCACAACCGATAAATGAGATTTAGGCATATATTGAGCCGCTTTAAGTAAATATTTTTTTCTAAATACTCTGCTCCATAAAGTTCTTCTTCTTGAATCGTTTACAAACATATCTTCAAAAGCTTTTCTCTTTCCGATTAATTCCATATTTTCAGGAATTTGAAAATTAATTTTTTGCATAGTTTTATCGTCATAAGCGTATATGCCGTCAAAATGAATACAATCGTATTTATTGCCCAAATATTTATATATTTTTAAGTAGCAATCTTCGAAAACCCAATCATCGCTGTCTACAAAATGAATATATTCTCCTTTGGCATAACTTAAACCGTTTAATCTACTCCAAGCGCTTCCCAAGTTTACTTCGTTTTTAATGTATTTAATATTTTTATTGTTCTTCTGATATTCTTCAAATATTTCATAACAATTTCCTGCCGAACAGTCGTCAACTAAAATTATTTCCATATCCTTAAAAGACTGATTTACTATACTATCCAAACATCTTTTTAAATATTTTTCCGTATTAAACACGGGAATTATTATAGAAAGAAAATAATTATTATTTGAAGGTTTATTTATTCTATCCAATATTTTTAAATTAGGACTAATCAGAGGAAAAGCTTTAAAAATTAAATCTTTTATTTCTTTTTCTTCATTATCGTTTAGATTTGAAATTATACCGTTATATATCCAGTCATAATACATATTTTCTCTTTGTTTAATTATATTTGCATAATATATATTATAAATATTTTTATCTTTAAAGAAATTAATTATTTTATCATTTACAAAAATTAAATCCTCTAAAGTTTTTACTTTTTGTTTATAGTTCATATTTTGAAATTTAGTGGAACTTTCGCTTCTCTGATAATATATATAACATTCTTTTGATGTTAATCTTATAGCCTTTGAAGAAAAGATTAGCTGAATAATCGCTAAATAATCTTCTTGAAAAACTATATTTCTATTAACATAATCCAAACAACTATACAATTCTCTTTTAAAAACTTTTGTAGCGTTACTTTCTGGCAAAGAGCCTAAAAATAATTCTTCATACATTTCATTTTTATCATAAATAATCTTTTCTTGTAATATTTTATTTTGCGGCGGAGATTCGTAAATATTTCCTTTATCGTCTCCTATTAAACAATTAAAAGCTATTATATCGTAGTCGTCTTCATTGATAATATCTATAAGTTCATTTAAAGAATTAGGCAGTATATAATCATCGCTGTCTACATGCATTACATATTTGCCTTTAGCTTCTTTAATTCCTACCAATCTTGTATTATATAAACCTAAATTATTTTTATTTTCTATTAACTTTATATTGTCATATCTTTTTATATAATCGTTAACTATTTCATTACAATTATTTGGCGAACAATCATTAACTACTATTATTTCTATATTTTCGTTATTTTGATTTAATATGCTATCCAAACATTTTGGCAAATATTTTTCCGTATTGTAAACGGGAACTATAATCGATATTAACGGCATTTTATCTCCTCTATAGTTTTCTCTAAACCAGCATTTATATTTGTCAATTTAATATCAATATAATTAAGAAGTTTTGAATTATTTAATAAGCTATGCTTTATATCTCCTCTTCTTTCTTCTAAATAATTAACTTTTAAATCTTTTTTAGTTATATGTTTTAATTTCTCATATAGTTCGTTAATGCTAATTGATACATTAGACGAAATATTAATAATTTCTTTAGTTATATTGTCGTTTTTTATGCATAAAAATAATATTTTCGCTATATCTTTTACATAAATAAAATCTCTAGTTTGATTTCCGTCTCCAAATATATTTATTTCATTATTATTAATAAAATAATCCATGAATATGGAAACTACGCCCGCTTCTCCTTCAGGTATTTGTCTTGGTCCATAAACATTTGAAAATCTGAATATAATATAATCTATATTGGAAAGTTCTATATATTTTTCCATTGTTAATTTTGATAAACCATAATATGAACTCGGATTAGCGTTATGGTTTTCATCTATAGGCAAATATTGAGGTTCTCCGTAAACCGCCGCCGTAGAAGAAACTATTAATTTTTTTATATTATATTTTTTAGCTAATTCTATTAAATTCAAACTTGAAATTATATTCTCGTTGGCATCGCATATAGGATATTTCATAGAATAACCAACAGATGCTTGAGCCGCTAAATGTATAATATATTTTATTTTATTGTTTATAAATAAAGTCTCTAATCTTGTTTTATCTTTTATATCAATATTATAAAAAATTGCGCTATTGTTTATATTTTCCATTCTACCTGTTGATAAATTATCCGCAACTATAACATTATAAGAATTATTAATTAATTCATCAACAATATGAGAACCTATAAATCCCGCTCCGCCTGTTATTAAAATCATTTGAATATCTCATTAAATAATTTTAAAACTCTCTCTACCGCCAAATCCATATTATAATATTTATAATCCCCAAGCCTGCCGAAGAAATAAACATTATTAAGCTTTTTACTCTCGCGTAAATATTTATTATAAAGTTTGTCGTTTTTATCGTTATTTATTGGGTAATATCTTTCATTCTTACCAAACGAAAAAGCCTGCGGATATTCTACCGATATTATTGTCTTATTTGATTTCTCATCCAAAAAATATTTATGTTCCGTTATTCTTGTAAAATCATAATCGTTAGGATAATTAGTCACAACCGATTTTTGATAATATTCTTTATCTATTGTCATAATATCGAATTTTAAACTTCTATAAGGCAACTCGCCATATTGATAATCAAAATATTCGTCTATCGCCCCAGTGTAGAAAATAGCTTTAAATTCTTTAATTTCATTTTGAGATAAAGTTTTATAATCCGTATTTAACTGAACCGTAATATTTTTATGATTTAAAATATTCTCTATTAATTTAGTATAGCCTTTAATTGGAATTGCTTGATATTTATCTTGAAAATATCTCGCATCGTTTGAAATATAAATTGGAACTCTCGCCGTTACGCTTGCGTCTATCTCTTCGGGCTTAAGTCCCCATTGTTTAATCGTATAATTCTTAAATACATTCTCATAAACAAACTTGCCGATAAAATTTAAATCTTTATCTTTACTCTTTTGAAAATCCAAAATAGGAACTTTAACGCCATAGCCGTATTTTGCAATAAGTTTATTCTCTATTCTCTCCGACATAGAAGACGAAAATAATTCCCTCAAAGTCTTTAAGGTGAAAGGCAAAGAAACTCTATTTCCTTCAATCATAACATTAGGCTTTAGATAAAAATAATGCCATTTTGTAAAATTAGATAAATAATCCCAAACTTCTTTATTATTCGTATGAAATATATGTGGTCCGTATTTATGAATCGTTATATTTTCATTAGCATTCAAATAATCAAAACAATTTCCCGCTATATGCTCTCTTCTGTCTATTATTAAAACTTTTTGATTTAATCTTTCGGCTATCAAATTAGCCAATACGCTTCCCGATATTCCAGATCCAACTATTAAATACATTAAACCGCTCCTTTTAATTTAATCGTTAATTTGAAAAACAAAATACGAATATATGCTCTTCTATGCTCTTTTGTTTTTGTAATGCTGATTTTAAATATATTTTGCGAATAATTCCTTATTCTTATTATTGCTGTCCATATTTTATAAAAGAAAGTTATTAAAGAATATTTAAATAATTTTCTTTCCCAAAATCCGCTCGCATCCGACAGATTTGAATAAATAAAATTTAATATTTTCAAGTTTGACGCATTTGAATTAAAATATAATAAACTCTCTTCAATATATTTGTCTTTATTCTCTTTATGCAAATTCTTAAAATAATTTTCAAAATTATTAAAAGGATTAATTAAAGCATATTGTAAATCTCTGATAATATATAAAACCCAAGAATAACGGTATATATTCCAAACTTTATTTTGTTTCAGAAAATCGACTATTGCATTGTAGGATACATACAATTGCCTTAAATTATTATCTATTTTAGAAAAAGATATTTTATTATCCTTTTTATTTTCAACAATCGCCGTCATTGCGTTAGGATTATTTTGATAGTAATAATAGAAAATATCCGATACAGTCCTATATTTCTTAACGAAAAATAAAGTAAATAAATTTAAAATCCAATCGTCCGCTATAGATATTTTTTCTTTTGGCATATATTCTGTGCCTTTGAGTAAAATTGAGCGTTTAAAAACTCTTCCCCAAAGCGTTCTTCTTTCGGCATCGTTAAAAAATATTTTATCAAACGCCGCTCTTTTTCCGTATATTTTCAAATCTCCCGCTATGTGAAAGTCGTATTCCCAAGTTTTATAATCGTCCGCATAAGAACCATTGAAATAAATAGCGTCAAATTTATCACCTAAATATTTATATATTTTTTGATAACAATCTTTTTCAACCCAATCATCGCTGTCAACAAAATGAATATATTTTCCGCTTGAATGACTTAAACCGTTTAATCTACTCCAAGCGCTACCAAGATTTTCATCGTTTCTAATATATTTAATATTTTTATTGAGGTTATTTTTTTGATATTCTTTAACTATCTCATAACAGTTGCCAGAAGAATAATCGTCCACAATTATAATTTCTATATCGTTAAAAGTTTGATTGACTAGACTATTTAAACATCTTCTTAAATATCTTTCCGTATTATATACAGGAACGATGATGGAAAAATAAAGATTATTTTCTATATTTTTTGTTTTCAAATTATCGCTAATTTTTTTAATACTATCCATAATTAATTAACATATTCGTAGTTATCGGAATATACAAATAAATGAAATTATGATTGAATTTAAATTATGAAAGTTAATTTTATAAAATTAAATAACATTATTACATATGAATATAAAAATTGTAAATTTAATTAAAATCTTTTCTTATTACTTCTATTGGAACAGGGTTTATTTCATTGCCTTGAGTAAACCAAAAATAGCTATTTTTATGAAATCCAACTATTGCATTACCAGATATTTCACCATAATAATTTAATACTTCTTTTATTAAACTATTTATTTCTTCATCTTCAATATCTGGAATATTGCTATATTTTTTATCAAACCTTATATTACCACTCCTATATTCATTTTCTAAAGTCAAAAAAACAGGATTTGCATACATACAAACAGGCAATTCGTCAAATAGAAGATAATTATTTCTTTTCAAATATTTACCATCTATAATATATAACAAATAATGTATTTTTTGCATTTTTAAATCATTGCTCATACTGTCTAAATAATTATTATCTAAACAGTAATTTATTATTAATTTTGCAAAATTAATAAGTTTAAAGTTTTTTTCTTCTAAAAAAATATTTCCACCTTCTTCAAGTCGTATTTTAACGGCTTCTTCGGAAACTTCAAATAGAGATGCCATTTGAGAAATATTTTTATCTTCATTTATATATAACATTACAAATTTTACTGGCATTAATATTTCAGAAGCCAATCTATTTGCTTGTTTTTCCAATACATTTGAAAGTCTACTTCGATACATAGCGTTATCGGTTAAATTATTCCCTATTTTATCCTTATGCAATATATAATGAGCTATTTCATGAGCTATTGTAAATCTTTGTCTATTCCTGTTATCTTCGCTATTAACATATATGACATATTTTTTATCTTCTTTCAAAATCGCTCCAGATATTCCAGACATAGTGCTTTTATATACTTTTATATCTAAATCATTGGCTATATCTGTTATTTTTACAGGAGTTTTTTGCTGATGTTTATCTATAATTTCTAAATATTTATTTTCTATCATAGGTTGTCAATCTCCCCTTCTATTTTATGATTATCAAGTTCGCTTATATTCGTTTTGCTATTAATATTTATGTTATTATTAAAAGCTTCTTTTAATTTTTTCTCATGCTCGCTAATAGATTGGGTATGTTCTTTTAATTTATTATCAACTTCCTTTAATTTATCTTGAGTAGATTTAAAATTGATAAAGGCAAACAAAGCTATAAATATAGCTCCAAATCCTATTATAGTTTGTAATATTCCAATATTTATTGATAATAAAGAAATAATGTCATAATTATGAGCTTGGAATATATTAAAAATCGGGAATAAACCTAATATAAGAACGGTCGCTGTTATAACTCCTATTACAAATATACCTATATATTTAACTATAGACATAAAATATCATACCTCTTATTTCTTAATATTATAAGAATTTCAAATTTATATCAATATCATTAAGTAAATTTGTTTTAAGAATATACTAATGAATTATATATTGTTATAATATTGACATAATAAATTTGACATTTTTATTTTTATGGTTTATAATTACTTATAATAGTTTTCGGTATATTCCGATAACTACGAATATGTTAACTAACCGCGAGTTATTGAATGAGTTTTAATATAAATAAAACGTCTTTTTTCACCGTGATTGTTCCCGTTTACAATACTAACGAAAGCTACCTAATAGCGGCTATCGAAAGCGTTATTAATCAAACTTTCAAAGATTATGAACTCATAATTGTTGACGATGCCTCTACCGTAGATTATAAAATAAAAAATTATAACAATATTAAATATATCCGAAACGAAACAAACAAAGGAACGCTTTACTCAAGAAAAATTGGAGCGATTAACTCAAATGGAAAATACATTATCTATTTGGATGCAGACGATAGATTAACGACTGACGCTCTTCAAATAATTTACAATTCTATTAATAAAGAATATGATATTATTCATTTTAGCGCAAAGGTAATTTCTTCCAACAAAAATAAAAAAGAAGAAAATAAAACCGCTTGGTATCTATCCTCAAAAAGAAGCATTATTAATAAAGATTTTCTATTTAACGAAGTTTTAAGCGAAAAATTGCCTCATAATATGTGCGGTAAAGCATTCAAAAACGAAATCATTAAAGAAGGATTAAAATATTTGCCCGATAGCCATTTAATACATTCTGAAGATATGCTTCAATGTTTAATAACAATTTATTTTTGCAAAAGCTACAAAGCGATTAAAGAAGAACTATATATTTGCAATAACGATGCGGGCTATAGTAATAAAGATATTTCCAAAATTACAATTGAAAGATTTGAAAAAACTTGCTTGGACACAAAAACCACATTAAACGAATTTTATAATTTTCTTTGCAGTCAAAAAACTGAGATTTTACATTATTACGATTATCTTAAACTTTCATTTAAGCAATATAAATATTTAATGAATAAGACGAATAACGAAAAAATCTATTTGGATATTTTAAATAAATATTTTGATAAAGAATTGATAGAAAGATATAACGAGTTTGAAAAACTTCATCAATATTATTTAACTCCTCTTTATACACAAGAGGAAATAAATAAAAAACTTTTGCCTTATTTCTTTTCAATAATATTTTACGGCTATTATATTAAAATACGAATATTTGGAATATCGATAAATTTGAAGACTAATAAATGTTATAACAAACCTATAGTCGTTAGTTTGAATAATTTACTTAAAAATATTTTATCTTTGTCTTCTAATTCTAAAGAGTTAGTTTTGAAGATTTGCGGATTGAAATTTATTAAACGGAGTTCGGAATATGGCGGATAATAAAACTCCTTTAATTTCTATTATAGTTCCCGTTTATAATACGGAGAAATATTTGTCAAGATGTTTAGATAGTTTAGTCAATCAAACTTTTAAGGACATAGAAATTATAATCGTTAATGATTGTTCTCAAGGAAATTGTAAAGAAATAATTGAAGAATATCAGAAAAAAGATAATAGAATAAAATATATTGAACATAGCGAAAATAAAGGAACATATGAAACAAGGTTTTCGGGTTTTGAATTATCTTCGGGAAAATATATAACTTTTATAGATAGCGATGATTACTTTGATTTAAATGCAATGAAATTAGCGTATAAAAAGGCAATAAAAACTAAAGTCGATATACTTGAATTTTCAAATCATTTAGTCTTTTCAGACAAAAAAATTGAAAAAGATTTATTATTTAATAGACCTCCTAATAAAATATTAAATAGCAATATATTAGAAATGCTTCTTAAAAATAGATACTCATGGAGGGTATGTGGCAAAATTATTAAAAGAGATATTTTTAATTTTGCTATAAAAGAGTGTGTTAGAGATAAATATTGGATATATTCTGAAGATTTATATTTATATTTAATATTATTATATTATTCCAAAAACTATTATTTCTTTAATAAACCGTTATATTTTTATGACTTTCAAGTTAGCAACTTTTACGATTATAATAAATTAAGAAAAAGAGTTGTAGATACAGCCGAAATTTTCTATAATATTTCAGATTTTCTAAAAAATAAAAATATATACGATAAATATATTAATGATTTTTTGCAAATAGTTTATTTTATTTTCAATTTTATTTTCGATAATAAATTAAAAATTGATTTAACGGAAGACTTTAAATATTATTTAAATCTACTTGGACCAATTTTTGTCGATAAAATTTGTTTTTCTCGAAATATATTGCCATATATAAATTTAGAACAAAGTTTTAAATTAAAAAATATTAAAAAATATAAAACTATAGGTTTTTTATATTATAATATGAACGGCGGAGGAATAGAAAGAGTTATTTCTCATTTATCCTTTTTATTTTCAAAAAATAAATATAAAATAATCATTTTTACTTATGGGGAACCAAATGAAAAAGATTATGAACTGCCCGATGGAACAGTTAGAGTTGTATTATCTAAAGATTTAAACAAATGTTTTAACATATGGAAAGAATCAATAGAAAAATATAATTTGGATATTATAATTCATAACGCTATGTATGAAGAAGATGTTGAATATTCTCCATTATTTTTTAAATATTTCGGGTTAAAATCTGTTTTATTTTTTCATTCTATTTTTTCAGAACCCATATATGTGAACGATATTAAATTATTTCTTCATAAAGACAATTTTTATACTTTATATGATGCTATAGTTTGTTTATCGGAAACTGATGCTTTATTTTGGAAATCTATGAATTTAAAAAATGTTTCATATATTCCAAATCCTATGCCAGAAAATATAAATAATAAAAAATTATCAAAACTCAACGAAAAAAATATTATATGGATAGGTCGTTTGGAAGAATTTCAAAAAAGACCGTCTTTAGCGTTAGAAATTATATCTAAAGTTGCAAAAGTTATTCCCGAAGTGAAATTTTTTATTCTTGGGGAAGGCGACGAAATTACAACAAATAAACTAAAAAATAAAATTAAAAAGTTGAAAATTGAAAATTGTTGTAAATTGCTTGGAAAACAAAAGGATATATATAAATATTTATTACAATCTTCGGCTCATATAATAACTTCAACTTATGAAGGTTATCCTATTAATTTATTAGAAGCGAAATCCTGCGGCGTTCCAACCGTTATGTTCGATTTGCCATATTTAGAAATTACAAAAAATAATCTTGGAATAGTAAAAATTAAAAATGACAATATAGAAGAATTTTCTAAAGAATTAATTAAGTTGCTTAACGATTACGAATATAGAAGGAAATTGTCGGAAGATGCTATAAAGAGTTTAGATTTTTATTCCAGTTATAACATAATGGAAGCATGGGAAAAAGTATTTTATTCTAGTAATAATGAAGAACCAGAAAATAAAAATGAAATAAATAATATTATAACAGAATTAACTCATAGCATTAATCATATTTATAAACAATATACTAAATTTAATAATAATAGTATAAACCAACAATTATTGCCTTATTTCTTTTCCATAATTATAGATAGTAAATATACAATTATAAGAATATTTGGAATAAAGATAACTTTAAAAAGTAAGAGATATTATGACAAACCTATAGTAATTAGCTTAAGTTCTATTTTAAGAAATATTTTCTCTATAAAAATAGATAAAAAATATATTATATTAAAATTATTATTTATAAAAATTGTTTTTAAAAAAGTAATGTAAAGTTAGGATAGATTATGACAAATTATAACGATTGTATTCCAATAGTTTTTGCTATTAACAATGATTATGTTAAACAATTAAGTGTGGCTATAACTTCAATATTAAAAAATTCATGCATATATAATAAATTTATTATTAATATATTATCAACTAATATTACCGATGAGAATAAAAATATAATTAAATCTTTAAGTTATTTAAATAATAACACTCAATTTAATTTTATTGATACTAACCAACTAATTAAAAAATTCAATATAGAAAATTATATGTCAAGAAGAAAAAATTATAATTATATATCTATAGAAACTTATTTTAGATTTTTTATTCCAGAATTACTTCCACAGTATGACAAAGTTTTATATTTAGACGCTGATTTGATAGTTATGGACGATTTGTCAAAACTATACAACTTTAATATCGATAAGTTTGCAATGGGAGTTATACAAGATATGAATATGGAGATTTCTGTAAAACATGAAGATTTTATAACAAGCAAGCAATTGAATATTCGCGAATATATCATAAATATACTTAAGAAAAAAAATCTAAAATATTTTAATGCTGGAGTTTTATTGTTAAATCTTAAAAAATTTAGAGAAAACAATATTTCAAATAAATTATTAGAATTTGCGGAAGAAAATAGCCCTTTAGAATTTCAAGATCAAGACATATTAAATGCTGTATTGGAAGATATGGTTATATATTTAGATTCAAAATGGAATCTTTTCAAAGATTTGGATTTCTATATTAATTATCAAAATGATAAAAATAGAATAAAGGAAATTAAAAAATGCTTCAAAAATCCCGGTATAATTCATTATATTGGAGAAAATAAACCTTGGATTTATAAATCAAAATTTTGGTATAGTTTTGAAGGCATTAAATTATGGTGGAAATATTATAGGATGTCGCCTCTATATAATAGCAAAGACGAATTAATATATAAAGCTATTAATTATGAAAGATTTGTAAAAAAATGGTTTACATATATAGATGTTTCATTATTCAATCATTCAATAATAAGAATTAGGCAATCGGATAAAAGATTAAAATTTGAATTATTTTTTATAAAGATAACTTTAAAATTAAATAGATACGAAAAATTGGATATGGGTATTTAACAATGGAAATAATAACAAAGCAAATAAAAGATAAAAATGTAAAAAATAAGAATTTATTTCTAAAAATTTATATTCCGTTTGTAATTATTACGATTATAGCTTTAATAATTTTATACATGTTAGGAAATTTAAACCATAAAGGAATTTTACAAGATTTTGAATTGATTATGGAAAGCCCCGCGGGATATGTCTATAAAGCAAAAGTAGTTTCAAAAGGTTTCTTCTCTCCTAATTTTATTTATAAATATTCTGATAAACCTTTAAAATTAGATAAGCCCGATTACATAAAAAATTACGGTTATGCTTTAGAACTTAACAGAGCGCCTGATTGGTATAATAAAGATAGCGGAGGTTCTACTTGTAATAATGAAGATGGTAGCTTTATTGTTTCTAATTTAAATATTTGGAGCGCATATTCAGATAATATAATTTTATCAAAAGGAGAAAAATACAAAACGAGTTTATATGCACAATACAATACAATACAATACAATGAAGATTATACTATAAGATTTTCTTTAGATAGATTTAATGAATATTTGGCTTTAGCGCCTATCAATTATCTAGAAAATAATTTTGTTGTATACGAAGCTATAACAGAAATATATGATTCTATAGATAGTGAATATCCTATAACTTTTTATTTTCCTAAAGGCTCATTTGAATGTAAATATATTAAAGTAGAGCAGGAGAATAACTATCTTTATATAAAAAATAATTCTTTTGTAGTGTTGACTTTGGATACGAAAAATATTAACGATATAAATATTGAATGTGAATACACTTTAAAACTTAATAATATTGTATTTATAATTATTTTAATAAGTGTTATACCTTTAGTTATTGCCTACTTTATTTATATGTATAGATTATATAAAAATTATAAAACTAATGAAATTGTTATTGAAAATTATAAGAAAATAGTGATAAAAAAAAGTGATTATGTATTTATTTTAATATTATCAATTATTTGTTTGGCTCAATTTTGCTTCTTTTTTTGGTTTTATTTTCCTGGATATTTCCAAAATTCGGATATTATTAATGTAATGACAAATGCGGTTTACGGTAATTATAATAATGCAAATCCTGTAATAATACAAATAATGCTGCATATTTTGTACACATTATTTGGATATAAAACATTTTATTTATTTTTAATAAATTTGATATTGTTTTTTGTAGGGTTATATTCAATAATTTTATGTTGTTATATGAAATTCAAAAATAAATTAATATTATTATTACTATTACTACCTTTTATATCGGCATTCCATTTTACCAATATAGGTCATTATAAAGATTATACGGGAACTCTTTTTTTATGGATGTCATACTCGTTAATATTTTTTATAATAAATATTAAATTAGATAAAAAATTAAAATATATTATTTTCTTTTTATCTTTAATATCACTTCTTTTTGGGCTTTTATTTAGACATAATTATATAGTTATGGTTTATACTATATTCGTTTTGTTTACTTATAATATACTTAAAAAATTAAGAAATACTAAATTATATATTTTTTATTTTGCTAACTTTATGATTTTATTTGCTTTTCTACTTATTTTAGTTGTTAAGATTGTTCCTATAATTTTTATTAAGAATAGAGCCGATATCTCTATAAATCCAACAGGAATATATTTAATACAAATAGCCGCATGTTCTGTTCCAAATAACGATGATTCGTTAATACCTAAAGGTTGGTATGAAGCTGGCAAAAGTTTCGATGATGTTAAAATAGTTTATAATCAAGATAATCTTAATGCTGATAATTTCGCTACTCATTGGAAAAATAGAATCCGTCCATTTAGATTAAATAATTTAGCTGGACTTAAACATGTATGGATTAAATATATTTTAAAGTATCCTAAAAATTATATTAAACATTTTTTTTATTTTTTTAAAGGAGAATGTAGTTTATATATAAAACCTGCTAAAATAGAAACTCTTTTGAGTAAAAATATATTTTTAGAATATGAAATCAATTCTAAATTTGACAATAAAGGTATAACTTTTGATAACTTTAAAAGTAAATTATATGAGTCTTTATTTTTAATATTAAAACCGACATATATTAAAAATTATATTATAATGTCTTATTTATTATTTATCATATCCTTATTATTATTTTTATTTAAGCCCTATTTTAGAAATAACATACTATTATTTACTATTTGTGTTTCATTATCAGCTATAAATACACATTTGTTTATTTCATTATTTTCGCCCATTCTTACTTATAGATATATACACCCTGTTTTTCCAATATCGATTATAGCGTTGATCTCGTTTATAACATTTATCTACGATAGAGGCGGGTTTAAAAAGTTTTTTAAAGAATTGCGAGGAGAGAAAAAATGAAAATAGCCGCTATTATTCCTTGCTATAATGAAGAGCTTACAATTAAACAAGTTATTTGCGATATTCAAAAATATTGTCCGAAATGCGAAATATATGTTTTCGATAATAACAGTTCCGACAATTCTTACAACATTGCAAAAGAAACGGGAGCGATAGTTAAAAAAGTTATGTATCAAGGAAAAGGCGAAGTTGTTAGAAACGCTTTTTCTATAATAGATGCCGATATCTATATATTGATAGACGGAGACGGAGAATGTGACGCTTTGGCTATTCCTTCATTAATCGATTATTTAATAAATGAAGATTTAGATATGATTACGGTAATTCGTAAAGCTGGCAAATATAGAAGAGGACATTCATTCGGAAATAAAATGATAACGACTTTTGCCAAAATATTATTCGGTAAAAATTGCAATGATATTTTAAGCGGATATAGAATTTTTTCTAAAAAATTCGTAAAAACATTTCCTGCAAATTCGAGAGGATTTGAAATAGAAACGGAGCTTACAATTTTTGCCTTACAAATGCGTCTTCCTATAGGCGAGATGGAAGCGGAATATAAAAGTCGCCCTGAAGGTTCTTTTTCTAAACTAAATACTTTCAAAGATGGATTTAGAATATTAGGATTAATAATATATTTACTTATGAGCGAAAGACCTTTATTATTTTGGTGGATTATAGCTTTAATATTCGCATTATTTGGATTATATTTTGGACTTCCTATAGTTATTTCATTTTTTGAAACGGGCATAGTTCCCGTAGCGACTTCGGTTTTAGCTTCTGGATTTATGCTTTTATCGGGCATATCTATAATTACGGGACTTATTATGAATGCAATAGGCAGAGGAATAAGCGAGAATAGAAGATTTAAATATAATTCTGTTAAGTGAGTTTTTGTATTTATATTAAAAAATTAAATTTATAATATTTGACTTTTAACATAAATTTTGTATAATTATAGTAGACAATAAGAATATTTTAATTTATGGAGATTAAAAATGTTGACTATGTTTGAAAAGGCGGTTTTATTTTTTATAGATAAAATCCCGGGAATTGGGGAAGTTAAATTACGCAAAGGATTATTTTTAATAGATTCTCTCTATTATGCTTTATATAAAAAATCTTTAACGGGAATAAGTTATATAAAAGAAAAGCAAGGACCTGTTCCCGATAATAAAGCTTATAAAAAATTAATTGATATATTAGACAAGCCTTATATTATTAATGAATATGAATTAAGAGGTGATTATGAAAAATCTTCATATCATATAGATAAAAAATTATTCAATGAAGATTTGAAATTTAACGAAAGCGATAAAAAATTATTAATGTCGGTTGTAAATTATATATCCGATAAGTCTGGAAATGAATTATCAAAACTTACTCATGGCGATGTGTATAAAAATACTTCTATGAGAAAAGAAATACCTCTTGATAAAGTTGTGGAATTTAGAATAAACGGAGAGAAAGACAAAAAAGAACCAAACAATATAAAAGAATTATTCGAGCCTATGAGGGAAGGACTTTTACAAGATGAAAATTTTTTACACTCGATACGCGGATAATAGAAAAAAAGGAATTCTAAACGAATGTAGCTGTTTGGCAAATAATATATCTTCTCTTGAAAAAGTTATAAAAAAGAGTCCTACTATTGTAAAAAGCGAATTGGGTTCTATTTTAATTCCAAATGAAGATAAAGAAGTTAATATTTGTTATAGAAGCTATTCTCCCGTTTTAAGTAGTAAGATAGTAATTGGTTGTGTATTATATTTATATTTTATAGTATATGAAGGTAATATTTGGGTTATAGATGTAATTTTTGAATAATAATATAAATTAGGGTAAAAATTTTTTATGGGAATTAAATTTCAAGTAGCTAAATGGTATAGAAATTTATATTATAAATTATAGAATACAGTCTATTTAGCCCATGAGAATAGGAGATTTAAGTATAATTCGATTAATAAGTAAGGTTTTTGAATAATAATTAAATATAAATTATGAAAACTATGTTAATATTTTGTAGTCATTACTTCCCTCATATTGGAGGTATCGAGAAATTTACTTATAATCTCTCCAAATATCTAAATAAAAAGGATGTAAAAATAACTATAATTACAAATAATACTGAAAATTGCGAAGAATACATTATTGAAAACAATATAGAAATTTATAGATTAGATAGCTTTAATTTATTGAACGGAAGATTTCCAATACCAAAATTTAATAAAAAATTTAAGAAAATATTTAATATATTAAAAAATAGAAAATTTGATTTTTGTTTGATTCAAGCTCGATTTTATATATTAACTTTATTAGGATGCATTTTTGCAAAAAGAAATAATATAAAATATTTAGTTCTTGAGCATGGAACGGGACATTTCACAGTTAATAATATATTTTTTGATTTTTTAGGACATATTTACGAACATATAATATCTTTTTTAGTAAAATTAAATTGCAATAATTTTGCAGGAGTTTCAAAAAACTGTTGTATTTGGTTAAAACATTTTAATATATATACTGAAGATGTAATTTATAATGGAGTAGATACTATATATATATATATATAGCATTATTGAAAATTCTAATTATAAATTAGATAAAAAAGAAAAAGTTATAATATCTTTCGCTTCCAGACTTGTCGTAGAAAAAGGAATAATCAAACTAATAGAGGCTTTTAAGTTATTAATAAACGAATTTCCAAATATTCTTTTATATATAGCAGGATATGGGAAATTGGAAGACTATATAAAATCTGAAAGCGCTTTAGAAAATAGAATAATATTTCTTGGAAAATTATTGCCAGAAGAAATCTATAATCTATTTAATCAATCTGATATTTTTGTATATCCGAGTTATTATCCTGAAGGATTTCCAACCGTAGTTTTAGAAGCGGCTTATTTAAAAAATTTAGTTATAGCTTCAGATAAAGGCGGAACTCAAGAACTTATTATTAATGAAGATTACGGAATTATATTAAAAGAAAATTCTGTTGATGAAATATATTCAAATTTAAAATACTTTATAGAAAACATCAGTTTAAGAGATATCGTGTCTGAAAATATATCGCAAAGAGTTTCAAATTTCTTTTCTTGGGATATTATATCTGACAATTTTATAAATAAATATTTAAATTAAGGAGATTGTAAATTATGAGTAATATAAAAGTATGCGTTGTCGGAGGAGGTAATATAACATTAAATAGGCATATTCCTGCATTATTGAAAGAAAATATAAATATTGTAGGAGCTATTGGTAAAGATAAAAATAATTTAGATTTAATTCAAAAGAAATATAATGTTAAAAATATTATTATTATAGACGAAAATTTGGATATCGAACAGCAAATTAAAGATTCTAAATGGTTTATTGACGATATTGACGCCGTTGTATGCGGATTACCTCCTAACGAACATTATAAAATGGCAATGATATTTTTAAAATTAAATAAACATGTATTAATGGAAAAGCCTTTTACTATTACTACGGATGAGGCTATGGAAATTATAAAATTATCTAAAGAGAAAAAATTGGTAGTGAATTTAGTTCATAATTTTCAGTATGCAGACGGAATGATTAAATTAGAAAATATTATAAAAAATAACGAGCTTGGAAATATAAAGTCTATTTTGGAGTTTCAAATTTCAAATAGATTTAGAAGGCTTCCTAAATGGTATAATGAATTACCCTTAGGCTTATTTTACGATGAAGCGGCTCATTTTTTCTATACAATTTTTAGATTATTTGGCGATATAAAAATAAATAATGCATTTTGTGTGTATAATAAAGACGAAAACGATAAAACCCCTAAAATAATAAATTCCAATATGATGACAGAAAATGAAATTCCTATTACATTGTATATTAATTTTAACTCTCCGATATGCGAGTGGTTTTTTATAGTTTTTGGTGAAAATAAAATAGCTATATATGATTTCTTTAAGGATATTTTAATTTTGATTAATAATGACGATTTACATCTTTCTAAAAATATATTGAATACAGCTTTGCAATACTTTTGTAATTTTTGGAAAGGATTTTTTATTAATGGATTTAAATATACTTTTGGAAAATTATTATATGGGCATGATATTGTAGTAAAGAATTTTATTAAAGCCATTGAAAATAACCAACAAGACTATAATATCTCTGCAGAAAGAGGTTTGCAAGTTGTGCAAGCTATGAATAAGATTATAGAAATTGCTAATAAAAAATAAACGGAGAATAAAAATGAATAATAATAAACAAATATATAATAGGCAACATGCAATATTATCCGATTGGTATAAATATGGAGTTGGACATACATATAAAAGATATTTCATAAATAAGATAATTAAATATATAAAGAATATTGACGATATATCTTCAATTTTAGATTTAGGTTGTGGAGAAGGCAGCAATACTTATTTTATATCTACAAAATTCAACACCGATAAAATTGTTGGTATAGATATAACTGAAGAAGGAGTTAAAAAAGCAAAATTAAATTTTCCAAATATAGATTTTCTACAGTTAAATCTTGATGAAATTGAATTATGCAATATGCAACAATATGATTTAGTATGTTCGTTTGATGTATTGGAACATGTTGATGATTGGGAAAATTTACTTCATAAAATGACGGTTATTTGTAATAAATATATTTTAATCACCGTTCCTACAGGAAAAATGAGAGATTATGAAGTAAGTATAGGACATTTAAGAAATTTCAAAAAAGGCGAGATAGAAAATTTTTTAAATAATAATAATTTTAGAACAATAAAAACTTTTTACGGGGGATTTCCTTTTTATTCTCCGTTAGGAAGAGATTATTTAAATAAAAATCATAAAAACTATGAAGAAAGTATAACTGGAGATTTTACAAATAAACAAAAAATATTTCATAAAATGTTATATATTTTATTCAGATATTTTTGTTTTGATAATATAGGAGATATGTTCACTGGATTGTTTATTAAAGAAAATATTACTATAAACAGTAATGGGGGGGGGTAAATTATAATATAATTATTGTAATTCTATATAAAAATTGTAAAAAGTTATAAGAATTTGTATATATTTTATAATAAATATTTTTTTAATATTGACAAATGCATTATTTTTTATATACTTAATAATATAAATACATTAAATAAAAAGGAGAATAACTATGGGATTTTTATTTATAAAACCTGAAGATAATAATAGAGCTATACATATTTTTGCTGCTTATAAAGGGAAAGATGGAAACTATCATACATTTAACGAAGAATTTGATAGCATCGAAGAATTAGAGAATATTGAAGGAACTGAATTTATAATAGATGAAGATTCAGATGATAATGAAGCAATTTGTCATGGAGAGGGAGTTACTCTTGCCAATATGGGTATAGTAAATGATGATAATAAAAAATATTGCGAAACTATAGATAAAGCGATAGAATACAGTGCTATATTTCAAAATAACAATTTGGATATGTGTGCAAATTGTGTAAAACGATTATATAAAGATTAAGACGATAATTAATTTATAATAATTAATATAGTTTGCTTATTGAATTGAAATATATTATTATTTATATTTTAATTTTAAGAAGGATGTAAATATGGTAGATATAATAAAAGAATTAAATTCTAGAGCTATTAATGAAAACTATAAAAAAGAGCTTACGGAAAATGTTCAAAATATTTTTAAATTAGGCGTTATTTCGCCTACGCTTATAGATATTTTAAATAAAAAAAATGACGCTTTATTGGAAGAAATTGCAAAATTGAAATATAAAAATAAAGAGTTAAAAAATAAAAATGAAGAATTGGAAAAACAATTAATATTATACAGAGAGATTTTTAGTTGTAAATATCCTATTAATATTGTGGCATATATTATAAAAAAGAATTACCATTTGGATTTATCCGAAGAAACTATATTGGATATTTCTTAAAAAAATAATCTCTTTGACGATGATAGATTTGCTTTAGCAATACCGCTTAAAAATAACGAATTGGCTGTTATTTATTCACCTATAGGCGTAGTTAAAATAATATTATATTCGGAGAAACTTATAGAAGATAAAATATCCTCTTTAATAAAAGAAACCGACAGAGAACCTATGTCGATAGGCAAACGAATAAAAGAAATAGAAAAAGAGGCTTCCAAAAATGGAGATTATATATTTTCCACAAGCGGAAAAAAATAAGAATGAAATAATAGATAAAAATTATTATTATAGACTAATTATAGAAGGTTTAGAAAAAGCTATATTGAGCAATCCGAAAATAATTGTATCGGCATATAAATTTACCGTAAAAGATAAAGAACATGCGCTTTTATGTAGAAGTTGTCCTTCTAATAAAGAAAATTATTTAATAGCTTTATATTTTATAGTCGTTAATAATAATATTTATATAGTCGATGCGATACATGATAAATAAATTTGGATGGGTTGATATAATTAAAGAAATAGTTTATAATTAAATTAAAAAATGAAATAAGGAGGATATAAATTATGTCAATAAGTGAAGAAGACAGAAGTATAGCTAGGTTTCGTAAAAAAGCCTATATTCTTTGTAAAAATGGAAAAATTGATTTAGCAAGAGTTTTAGAAGTTGAAGAAATAACTAAAAAAGTATTAATAAATGATGTTGAAGAAGATTTAAAAAATCTTCAAAAAGTTTCAGGAGCTGATAGTATAAAAGCTACTCTTGAAAAAAATAAGAATTCAATATAAACATCTCTTAATATGAAAGGCGAAAATGGAACATTAAATTTAAGTAAAAAAGAATTTAATAACGGCTTTGTTATCGAAGAAAAATCTATTCCTAAAAAACCAGAAAGTATAGAAAAAAGAAGAGAAATTGGGAAGGAATTAAAAAAATATGGTTATACGCAACAAGAGAGAGCCGATAGGATGGGTTATTCCCAATCTACTATATCGAGAGACGATAGAGCAAATAAAAATAATAAAAAAAAGAATTAATTAAGGAAAGATTAATATGAGTTATTATAGAATGAAACTAAAAAATATAATGAAATCGTTTATTGTAAGTAGTATTACTATAAACAGTAATGGGGGGGGGGGGGGTATTCTCGTCCTAATAATCTAAATCAATATTTGATAATAATTATAAGCGTTCGAGTGCAGAAATGCATTCGAACGCTTTTTTATTTTAAAAATTTATTGGGGGCAATAAATGGATAATTTCAAAATATATAATAACAGATACAAAAGTCATAATGATAGTTATAGCTATAGCGGCGGTATAAAGTGGGCATTTAGTTTGATAAAAGATATAATCAAATATTGTGATAAAAAAGATATAGAAAATATTTTGGATATAGGTTGCGGAGAAGGAAGTAAATCGTTTATACTTGCAAACTATTTTAGTAATGCAAAAGTTTTGGGTATAGATTTTACGGATGAAGGAATAAAAAAGGCAAATAATAATTATTCTGAAGTAAATAATCTTTATTTTAAAAAAGCGGATATTTTTGAAATACAAACTGAAAAATATGATATGGTTTCTTGCCTTGAAGTTTTAGAGCATATAGAAGATTGGCAAATTGTATTAAAAAATATATGTAATATTTCAAATAAATATATATTAATATCAGTTCCTACGGGTAGAATGAGAGATTATGAAAAATATGTAGGACATTTAAGAAATTTTAAAAAAGGCGAAATAGAAAATTTTATTGCAAATAATGGATTTAAAAAGATAAAAACTTTTTATGCTGGCTTTCCTTTTTATTCTCCTTTAGGAAGAGACTGGCTAAATAGAAATTATAAAGGATATGACGAAAGCGTTTCTGGTAATTTTACTAAAAAACAAAAACTATTTCATTATATGTTGTATATCTTATTCAGATATTTTTGTTTTAGGAATATAGGAGATAGTTTTGTAGGGTTATTTGTAAGAAAGTAATTGATTCGTAAAACAATTCCTAATAAAAATTTAATAAATATAAATTAATATTTTTATTTGCTTTTGTTTAATTGATTTTATTGCCAAATTTAGATTTTTTTATTTTCTTTATTACAATAGTCTTATTCCCATTAAAAATCGCAAAAGAAATTTTAGAATTTTTTAGTTTAGCGGATGTATATAAAGAAAGGTTGAAGAGAAGTTTTATAAAGTTTTGGAAGTAAAATTATTAAAGAAAGTAGAAAAACATAAAAAAATTTGGTTTTAATTTTTTCTATAGCCGTATTAATAAAGTAATAAATTTATTTTGAGTTAGGATAACTATAAAACACAAAAATAAATATAATTATATATCTGAAATAGGCTCTAATTATTCAAAATATTTTATTCTTATTCATTTTCGTTGTATTTGTTTATAGTTTAATTAAATAGTCTTTCAATATTGTTATTTGAGTTTTTAGTATCAATACCGCACATAACTATACTAAATCGTCTACTTTCAAATGCAACTCTTCAAGCTGCTCCTCGTCCACAGTGGAAGGACATCCACTCATTAAACATTGTCCTTTTTGAGTTTTAGGAAAAGCTATAACTTCTCTTATGCTGTCTTGTTTTTGTAAAAGCATTACGACTCTGTCTATTCCAAAAGCCATTCCGCACATTGGAGGAGCGCCATATTTCAAAGCGTCAAGCAAAAATCCGAATCTCTCCTTTGCTTTTTCTTCGGATATTCCAAGCAAATTAAATATTTTAGCTTGCACAGAACTATCGTAAATTCTCTGTCCGCCGCCGCCGATTTCATTTCCGTTTAAAACTAAATCGTAAGTATCGCTTCTAACTTTCAAAGTATCGCTTTCAAGTATCGCAATGTCTTCAGGAACGGGAGCGGTAAAAGGATGATGAGTCGCAGAAATTCTTTTTTCTTTATAATCGTATTCAAATAATGGAAATTCTACAACCCATAAAAAATTTAATTTATCTTTATCGATTAAATTTAATTTTTCAGCGACTTTTAATCTCAAATTTCCCAAAGCGTCAAAAGTAATTTTCGGAGTGTCGGCAACAAAAAATAATAAATCGCCTTTTTCGGCTTTTGTAATTTCAAGTATTTTATTTTGATTTTCTTTTGAAAAGAATTTTACTATATTCGATTCTAATCCGTTTTCGGTTACTCTCATCCAAGCGAGTCCTTTAGCCCCGAATATTCCGACATATTTTGTAAAATCGTCAATATCTTTTCGGCTTAATTTTTCTCCGCCTTTCGCATTTAAACATCTTATTATAAATTTATTATCCAAAGCGTTTTTAAATACTGCAAAATCGCATCCTCTAACGGCATCTTCGACATTTATAAGTTTTAATTCAAATCTTGTGTCGGGTTTGTCGCTTCCGTAATTTTCCATAGCTTCTTTATAAGATAATCGAGGCAAAGGCAAAGGCAAATCAATATTATAAACCTCTTTTACGATATCGGCTATTACTTTTTCCATTATTGATAAAAATTCATCCGTGCTTAAAAAAGAAGTTTCAATATCGACTTGAGTAAATTCAGGCTGTCTGTCCGCTCTTAAATCTTCATCTCTAAAACATTTCGCTATTTGATAATATCTGTCGAATCCGCTTATCATAAGTATTTGCTTAAAAATTTGAGGAGATTGAGGCAAGGCGTAAAAATCTCCCGCGGATAATCTTGAAGGCACTAAAAAATCCCTCGCTCCTTCGGGCGTGCTTTTATTTAAAATCGGCGTTTCAACATCAATAAAACCGTTTTCCGCCAAATGTTTTCTAAAAGCGTTTGTAATTAAAAATCTATAATATAAATTATTAAATATTTTAGGGCGTCTTAAATCTAAATATCTATATTTTAATCTTATCTCTTCATTAGTGTCTATATCGTCTTCAAGCATAAACGGAGGAGTTTCTGAAGTATTTAATAATTCTAATTTTTCAACCATAACTTCAATTTCGCCCGTTGGAATTTTTGGATTAATCATTTCCTCACTTCTCGCTCTAACTTTTCCTACAACGCTTATAACGAATTCGCTTCTTAAATCTTGAGCTTTGTTATGAGCTTCTTCGTTTACTTGAGGATTAAAAACTATTTGAGCGAATCCCGTTCTGTCTCTCAAATCTACAAATATAACTCCGCCATGGTCGCGTCTTCTTAAAACCCATCCCGCTAATTTTACTTCTTTTCCTATATCGTTTTTTGTCAATGTTCCATTATAAGCGCTTTTAAACCTCATTTTAAAATCCTTTTTATTTTATTATTTTTTATAATTTATTTTTAAATTGTATTAAATTATATTATGAATAGATATAAAAATCAATTATAAAACTTGATTTTAAATAAAAATTGTTTAGTATATTTATAACATATAATTTAGTAAAAAGGCTTTAATTATGAAATTTATTTTTTCAAGAATAATAATAGGAAGTTTGGTAATAATCATAGGAGTGTATATACTTCTTCAATATATTTTTCACATTTATATTCCTTTTCTCGCTTCAATTCCCGTATTTACTATAATAGTCGCTTTTCTTATAGTTTCTTGGGGAGTTGCCATATTATTTGGACGAGGTTTTTATTCTTCTAAAATAATTATAGGTTTATTATTAATTTTATTTGGAATATATATTCTTATAAGATATTGCTTTAATGTAAATATGCCTTTCATTTTATACACGCCAATTTTTAGAATGATTTTTAGCATAATAATAGTTTTTTTAGGAATTTATATTTTAATCGGCGTTTATTATCTCGGCGATAATATTCCCGATTATAAAAAAAGATATTACAGATTATTTTTTAAAACTTCAAATATCGATTTTAGCAATATAGAAATAGACAGAAATATTAACATAACGGTTGATTCTATATTTTCCGACACAATTATATTTATAAATCAAAATATTCAAGTTTATATAAAGGCTTCAAGTTCTTTTGGAAGTATATCTCTTCCTACAGGCGATAGCGTAAGTTTTGGCGAAGTTAATTTTATTATAGGAGATTCTGATAAAATATTATATCTAAATGTAAATTCCGCATTTGGACAAATAAGGATTTTGTATAAATGATATTTTTATATTTTTGTTATCGTTTTTTTTTTTTTTGTTAAAAAATATAAAATTAAACTTGACTTTTCAAAAAAGAATTACTATACTATTAAGCATAGATAAATATTTATTTTTGGAGGAAAAATATGTTTAGTAAAAAAAGCGAATTTTTAGCGGAACTCATAGGTTCAATGTTTCTAATTCTTTTAGGATGCGGAGTTGTAGCGGCGGTTGTTATTTGTAATAATGGTGCGCCCGTTAATATTCATTTGGCTTGGGGGCTTGCCGTTACATTCGGTATTTATGTATCGGGTAAAATAAGCGGCGCTCATTTAAATCCAGCGGTTACTTTGGCTTTAGCCGTAACAAAAAGATTTCCATGGAGTAAGGTTTTATATTATATCGTAGCTCAAATGATAGGTTGCTTTATTGCAGCGGCTATAGTATTCGCGGTATATTATAAAAAATGGGTAGAGGTTGACTCGGAATTTGTAAACACGGCTGGAGTATTTTGCACTTTTCCAGCTGTTCCAGGTTTCTTATCGGGTTTAGTCGACCAAATTGTAGGAACTTTTATATTGGTATTTTTAATTTTAGCGGTTGGAGACGCCAATAATACGCCAGCTGGTTCTAATTTAGGACCTATAATTGTAGGTTTAATAGTCGTGGCTATAGGATTATCTTTCGGCGCTATGCATGGTTATGCAATCAATCCAGCGAGAGATTTGGGTCCGAGATTATTTGCGGTAGTCGCGGGTTTTAAAAATAACGGACTTACGGACGGAACTAATGTATGGATAGTTCCAATAATAGGACCTGTAATTGGAGGAATTTTAGCTGGCATAATTTATGATTTAACTTTGGGAAAAATATTATCTTCAAATAAATAAAAATTAAAATTGTCGCAAGAATGCGGCGAAGGAGTTTTAAATGGCTAAATATGTAGTGGCAATAGACCAAGGGACAACGAGCAGCAGAGCAATATTGTTTGATTATGACCAAAATATGGTATCTGTCGCTCAAAAAGAATTTACTCAAATATATCCAAACGAAGGTTGGGTAGAGCATAACGCTTCAGAAATTTGGGCGACTCAATTCGGAGTTTTGCAAGAAGCTATACAAAAAGCTGGAGCAAAGCCCGAAGATATAGCGGCTATAGGAATAACAAATCAGAGAGAGACTACTGTGGTTTGGGATAAAAATACGGGAGAACCTATATATAACGCTATAGTTTGGCAATGCAGAAGAACGGCTTCAATTTGCGATGCCATAAAATCTAAAGGACTAGATTCTTATATTAGAGAGAATACGGGACTTGTTATAGACGCTTATTTTTCAGGAACTAAAATTAAGTGGATATTAGACAATGTTGCTGGAGCGAGAGATAAAGCTAAAAAAGGAGAGTTATTATTTGGAACTATAGATACTTGGCTTATATGGAAACTCACGGGCGGAAAAGTTCATGTTACCGATTATACTAACGCTTCTCGAACAATGATTTATAATATTAAAGAGCTTAAATGGGATGAAAAAATATTAAAAGAATTGGATATTCCAGAAAGTATGCTTCCAGAAGTAAAAGATTCTTCCGAAGTTTATGGATACGCTAATATAAACGGAAAAGATGTCCCAATATCGGGCATAGCGGGAGACCAACAAGCGGCTTTATTTGGGCAGGCATGTTTTGGCAAAGGCGATATAAAAAATACTTACGGAACGGGAAGTTTTATTCTTATGAATATAGGGGAAAAACTCATTTTAAGTAAAAACGGATTATTAACCACTATAGGAATAGGATATAAAGGAAAAATAGAATACGCTTTAGAAGGTTCGGTATTTATTGCAGGCGCGGTTATTCAATGGATTAGAGACGAATTAAGACTATTGCATGACGCTAAAGACACGGAATATTTTGCCACTAAAGTTAAAGACACAAATGGAGTATATTTAGTTCCCGCTTTTGTAGGGCTTGGCGCTCCTTATTGGGATATGTATGCGAGAGGTTGTTTAGTAGGAATCACGAGAGGCGTAAATAGAAGTCATATAATAAGAGCGGCGGAAGAGGCTATAGCCTATCAAAGTAGAGATGTTATAGACGCTATGGTTGCCGATTCGGGAGTAAAATTAGGTTCGCTAAAAGTTGACGGCGGAGCTTCGAGAGATAATTTTTTAATGCAATTTCAAGCGGATATAATAAATACAAAAGTTTTAAGACCTCAAATAACCGAAACAACCGCTTTGGGCGCCGCGTATTTGGCAGGCTTGGCGGTAGGTTTTTGGAAAGATAAAGAAGAAATTTCTAAAAGATGGAGATTAGACAAAGAATTTAATCCTTCTTTACCCGAAGATGAAAGAAATAAAAAATATACAGGCTGGAAAAAAGCGGTAGAAAGAGCTAAAAATTGGGCTGTATAATAAAATTTTGTAATCCGCATATTGATTAATTTTAATATGCGGGTTATATAAATTATATCTTTCAATATAAAATATAATGTTATAAGGTATTTTTATGTATGATATATTAATTATAGGAGCGGGCGTTTCTGGGACTTCGGCAGCGAGAGAATTATCGAGATATAAGGCAAATATATGCGTTGTCGAAAAATGCGAGGATGTATGTTCTGGAACTTCAAAGGCAAATAGCGGAATAGTTCATGCGGGATTTGACGCCGCTAACGGTTCGCTTATGGCAAAGTTAAATGTTTTGGGAAATAAAATGATGCCAAAAATAGCAAAAGATTTGAATGTTCCTTTTAAATTAAACGGTTCTTTAGTAGTATGCTCAAATAAAGACGATATTCCGAATCTACAAAAATTGTATGAAAGAGGAATTGCAAACGGAGTAGAGAATTTAAAAATATTAAACAAAGAAGAAGTTTTTGAAAGAGAGCCAAATTTAAATGATAATGTTGTAGCAGCTTTATACGCGCCGACTGCGGGAATAATTTGCCCTTTTATACTCAATGTAGCTTATGCGGAAAATGCATTCGATAACGGAGTAGAATTCAAATTTAATACGGAAGTTTTGAATATAAAAAAAGTTAATAATATATTTGAAGTTATAACTAATAACGAAATGATAAAAACAAAATATATTGTAAACGCCGCGGGAATCTATGCCGACAAATTTCATAATATGGTAAGCGAAAATAAAATAAGTATAAAACCAAGAAGAGGCGATTATATTCTGCTTGATAGCGAAGTTAAAAATATAGTTTCTTCGACAATATTCGCTTTGCCAAGTAAATTTGGAAAAGGCATTTTGGTGACGCCAACGGTTCATGGAAATATAATGATTGGTCCTACGGCAATAGATATAGAAGATAAAGAAGGAGTAAATACTACGACAGAAGGATTAAATCAAATAATAGAAAAATCTAAACTCACGGTAAAAAATATTCCTTATAATAAAGTAATCACTTCTTTTGCGGGACTTCGTCCTCATGAAGACGGACATGAGTTTATAATTAAAGAAGTAGAAGACGCTGAAAATTTTATTGATTGCGCGGGAATAGAATCGCCTGGACTTGCAAGCTCGCCTGCAATTGGAGTTATGGTAGCGGATATTTTAAAAGAAAAAGCAAAATTAGAAACTAAAAAAGATTTTATAGAGAAGAGAAAAGGCATTACAAAATTTATGAGTTTGTCTAACGAAGAAAAAAATAAACTTATAAAAGAAAATCATTTATACGGGCATATAATTTGCAGATGCGAAAAAATTACAGAAGGAGAAATAGTCGATGCAATAAAAAGCCCGATTGGAGCGAAATCTTTAGACGGAATTAAAAGAAGAGTGAGAGCTGGACTTGGAAGATGTCAAGGCGGATTCTGTTCGCCAAAAATAATGGAAATACTTTCAAGAGAGCTTAATATTAATATACTCGATATTACAAAATCCGAAAAAGGTTCTGAAATAATTAAAGGATTTGATAAAGAAAGTTTATAAGGAGAGACAATGAAATCTTACGATATTGTTATTATAGGCGGAGGACCTGCGGGACTTGCGGCTGCTATTTCGGCAAGAGAAAACGGAATTGAAAATTTGCTTATTATAGAAAGAGACGAAGTTTTAGGCGGAATATTAAATCAATGCATTCATAACGGTTTTGGACTTCATAGATTTGGAGAAGAATTAACGGGACCAGAATACGCTTATAGATTTATAGAAAAAGTTATAGATTTGAAAATAGAATATAAATTAAACACTATGGTTTTGAATATCGATGCAGACAAGAATATAACTTATATAAACAAAGAAGAAGGTTTTATTCAAATTAAATCTAAATCTATTATTTTAGCTATGGGATGCAGAGAGCGAGCGAGAGGCGCGCTTAATATAGCGGGATACAGACCAGCGGGAATATTTTCGGCGGGAGCGGCGCAACATTTAGTAAATATTGAAGGATATATGCCAGGAAAAGAAGTAGTTATTTTAGGTTCGGGAGATATAGGACTTATTATGGCGAGGAGAATGACTTTTGAAGGAGCGAATGTAAAAGTTGTAGCCGAGATTTTGCCATTTTCGGGAGGCTTAAAAAGAAATATAGTTCAATGTTTGGACGATTTTAATATTCCTTTGAAATTAAGTCACACTATTATTGACATTAAAGGAAAAGACAGAATCGAAGGAGTTATTATAGCTAAAGTTGACGAGAATATGAAGCCGATTAAAGGAACTGAAGAATATTATTCATGCGACACTTTGCTTTTATCGGTTGGATTAATTCCTGAAAATGAACTTTCAAAAGAAATAGGAATTGAAATAAACCCAATCACATCGGGACCTATAGTAAACGAAAGTTTGGAGACAAATATTGAAGGAATATTTTCATGCGGAAACGCTTTGCATGTTCATGATTTGGTTGATTTTGTTTCAGAGGAAGCGGAAACTGCGGGAAAAAGCGCCGCTATTTATATTCTAAATAAAAAAACAAAAAAAGAAGAATATATTTATTTAAAAGCTTCAAACGGAATTCGTTATACAGTTCCGTCAATCGTTAATATTGAAAATATAGATAAAGAACTTACGGTTAGATTTAGAGTAGGCGGAGTATTTACAAATAAATTTTTGAATGTTTATTTTGACGGCGAAAGGCTCGTTCATAAAAAACATTTAATATTTGCGCCTGGCGAAATGGAAACCTTAAAATTGGGAAAAGATATGTTATTAAAAAAGGATTTAAAAAATATAGAATTTAAAATTGAAGATAATTAAATTAAGGATAATAAAATGGAAAATAAAGAATTAACTTGTATATGTTGTCCTATGGGATGCGCTTTAAATATTGAAATAGAAAATAACGAGATTGTAAAAATTAGTGGCAATACTTGTAAAAGAGGCGACACTTACGCGAGAGCCGAAATAGTTCGTCCCGTTAGAATGGTGACGACTATAGTCAAAGTGGAAAACGGAAAATTAAAAATGCTTCCCGTAAAAACAAAAGAACCTATAGATAAAGATAAAATAAATATTTGCCTTCATGCATTGAAAGATATAAAAGTTAAAGCGCCTGTTAATATTGGAGATATTATATTAAAAGATATTGCGGGAGTCGATATAATCGCCACTAGAAATGTGGAAGCCGTTTGATATGTTTATTCTTAATATAAATCTATAAAAAATTATTTCGTATAAATTTTGTCGGTTTAAATTTCCTATTTATATTATATAATATTCAAATTAATATAAATTAAGGAGTTATTTTGAGATTAGAATTAATGCTTGGTATAAGATACCTAAAAGCTAAAAAGAAATTTTCATTTGTTTCAGTTATCACCGTAATATGCATACTTGGAATTTTAGTCGGCGATATGGTAATGATAACGGTTTTATCTGTAATGAACGGTTTTCAGGATGATATAAGAGATAAAATACTCGGAATGAGAGCGCATATAAATATTAGCGCTTATAGCGACCAACCTTTAACGGATTATAATTATGTAATCGACAATATAAAAGACAATAAAGAAATAACGAGTTTATATCCTTATATTGTTTTGCCTTGCATAATGCGAACTTATAGTTTTACTACTTTAATAACCGTTCGTTCTTTTGAAGATAATATATTTACTACCGATAAAGATTTTATTAAATATTTTAATTTTATAGAAGGAAATAATAAATCTATGGCGAGCAATGAGGCTCTTATAGGTTCTGAAATGGCTTTTGATTATGCGCTTTCGGTTGGAGATACGATTGATATAGTTTCGGCTTCGGGCAGTTTTGAAAAAGGTTTTCGTCCTCAAAAAAATACTTTCACTATAAAAGGAATATATAAAACGGGCTATTACGAATACGACAGCAGAATGGTAATCGTGCCTTTGAAAACGGGACAAGCTATGGTTGGATACGATAACGCAGTCACGGGAATTGCAGTTAAAGTGAAAAATTTTTTTAACGCAGGTAAAGTTGCAAAAGATTTGGATTTAACTTTGAAAGAATTTTATAATGTAATGCCTTGGATGTTATTCGATAGGAATTTTTTTCAAGCTCTTCAAACCGAAAAGTTGATGCTTGGTTTAATTTTATCTTTTATTATATTGATAGCCGCTTTAAATATAGCATCAAGCCAAATAATATTTGTAAAAGATAAGAGAAGAGATATAGCTATAATAAAAACTTTGGGATTAAGACCTTCAAATGTTGCAAAAGTTTTCTTTTTAGAAGGAGCGATTATCGGAGCAATCGGAACTGTATTGGGAGTAATTTTTGGAATACTTCTTGCAAATTATGTTAATGAAACTTTAGAAGCGATTAGATTTATATCTCAATTTATAGTTAATATTATATGGTTTATTCCTTCGCATATAAACTCTTCTATATCTATTCCGATAGTGCCAGATTTTTTCCCTTCCGATATTTATTATGTAAGCGGAGGACTTCCTTCTATAATACATATTAATCAAGTTATTATGGTAGCTTTGATTTCGTTTTTGCTTTCCGTTATATTTGCAATTATTCCCGCGTATATAGCGAGCAAATATAAACCCGCGGAGGTTTTGAGGTATGAATAAATTATTAATAAACATAGAAAATCTTAAAAAAACTTATATCGGTCCGCCGAAAGTTGAAGTTCTTAAATCTTTGAATTTGAAAGTATATAAAAACGAAATACTTGCGATAACGGGAGAATCGGGAAGCGGTAAAACTACTCTTTTAAATTTGATTGGCGGAATTGATAATATAACTGACGGAAATGTAAATATTGACGGAAATAATATTAATAAAATGAATGAAGGACAACTTGCTCATTTTAGAAATAGTTATTTAGGTTATGTTTTTCAGTTTCACAATTTGCTTGGAGAGTTTAGCGCAATAGAAAATGTAATGATTCCTTCTTTAATGCTTAAATACGATAAAAAACTTGCAAGAAAAAAAGCGGAGAGCTTGCTTGAAATTGTCGGATTAAAAGACAGAATTGAACATAGAATAGGAGAGCTTTCGGGCGGAGAAGCGCAGAGAGTCGCTATTGCAAGAGCTTTAATAAATAATCCTAAATTAATTTTGGCGGACGAGCCTACGGGAAATTTGGATAAAAAAAATGCGGAAATAGTGAGAGAACTTTTATGGAATATGACTAAAAAAACGGAAGCGTCTTTAATAATAGTAACTCATTCAAATTCAATCGCAAATATGGCGGATAGAAAATTAAAACTTGAATATGGAGAAAATCTATCCGAATATTGAAATATTTAATATAAAGATATAAAATTAATTATGTAAATTCTATAAATAAATTAGGATATAATTGTAATGATAAAAAAAATAAAAGAATTTTTTAAAAAAGAAAATAAGCCTTTCAATTACGGAGCGGTAACCGAAGAGCATTTGAAAAAATATTATGGAAAAGTTGAACCGCATCCTTATAAAAGAATATTATCATACGCTATGAGGCATAAAAAATTATTTATACCTTCTTTTACGATAAGCATTTTTTATACGATTATAAATATACTTCCTCCTTTTTTCGGACAAATGGCTATAGCGATTACGGGCGGTAAAAGAGTCGATATTTTGGATAAAATTCCTTTTGTTAATGAACTTTCTAATATAAGCACAAAACAAATAGCGCAACATTTTTTATCGGCGGATTCTTTGGTAAATCCCGTTATAATAGCTCAATTCGCTTTTATTATATTTATAGGATTTTTCTATGTTATTTTTAGAGTTAGTTTCGATTATATAAAAACTTTTCTTTTTTCTTTCACTTCGCAAGAAATAGGAAAGGATGTCCGCACGGATATGTTAAAAGGATTAATGAATACCGATATTGCCTATTATAAACAGGAAAAAGAAGGAGATATAATAAGCAAGATTTTAAATGAGTCTTCTACTATAGAAAATTTTATATCTGGCACTTTGCCTAATCTCATAACAGTTCCTTTAACTTTAATATTAACTTTATGCGCGTTATTAATTTTGAATGTAAAACTTACTTTAGCATGTTTTATAGCCGCTCCTTTAATCGCTTTTGGAATAGATTTTGTATCTAAACTTATAAAGACAAGAGTAACCGCTCAACAGAATCTATTAGGAAATATAACTTCCATAGCGCAGGAAGATATAAGAGGAATAGAAGTTATAAAAATATTTTCTAAAGAAGAGGAAGAGGTTAATAGATATAAAAACGCTTATTCGGATTATATTAAATTGGTTAGAAAAATGTCTTTATTGCAGGCTTTGAATAGACCTATGACGGAACTTGTAATGATAGTAGCGATGCTTACAATATTGGCTTACGGCGGATATTTGATATTTAGAGGAGAGATGCCTTTTGAATTTTTATGGGGATTTTTGCTTTATATGTTAAATATTTCCTCTCCCGTTAGAGACTTATCGGGAATATTTATAAATTTGCAAATGACTAAAGGAATAGCTCGAAGAGTATTTCAAATAATGGATTTGCCCGCCGAAAATGTGGACGATAAAACTAAAAAAGAAATGAAACCTATTGAAAGCTCGATAACTTTTGAAAATGTGCATTTTGAATATCCTAAAAGAAGCGACAGTCAACCTTTTCATTTAGGACCGATTAATGTAAATGTAAAAAAAGGAGATGTCGTGGCTTTCGTTGGGAATTCTGGCGGAGGCAAAACTACTCTTATAAGTTTAATTCCAAAATTATTTTCTCCAACCGAAGGAGTTATAAGATTTGACGGAATCAATATTGAAGAATTGAATACAAGAAGTTTAAGAAATCAAATAGGAGTAGTTTCGCAGGAAAATATATTATTCTACGGAACTGTTAGAGAAAATATTTTATACGCGAATAGAGAGGCTACGGACGATGATTTAATAAGAGCGGCAAGAATAGCGCATGCGGATGAGTTTATAGTAAAACTGCCAAACGGATACGACACGCATATAGGTCCAAGAGGAATAATGCTTTCGGGCGGGCAGAGACAGAGAATTGCCTTGGCTCGAGCGGTTTTAAAAAAGCCTTCTATACTCATACTTGACGAAGCTACAAGCGCGTTAGATACGGAAAGCGAAATGTATGTTCAAAAAGCCTTAAACGAAATAATTAATTTGCAGACGACTTTCGTAATCGCTCATAGATTATCTACAATAAAAACGGCTACTTATATTTGCGTTGTTGAAAACGGAAAAATTATAGAATCAGGGACACATGAAGAGTTAATGAAAAGAGGCGGAAAATATCAGTATTTGTATTCTTTGCAATTTAGAGAATAATTTATAATCTTTAATTCTATAGATAGAATTATTTATTATAGCTATATTCTATAAGCTATCATAAATAATATATTATTAATAGATTATAGACTTTTTAGATTCGGTATATTCTATTTCAAAAGCTTCGGCTACTCCTTTGAAAGTATATTTTCCGTTATAAGTATTTAATCCCGTATATAATCGAGACATTTGAAGGAGTTAAACCAACTTTATACTCTTGATTTTTAATTTCTTTTAGATATCCTATAAGCATAAAAACTCCTTTATAATAATTTAAAAACTTTTATATAATTTATAATTAAGAGATTATATATCAATTTATTTTTATATATCAATAAACAATATAATTTTGCTATCTTATTATTTATAATACTTGCAAAAATATTTGTTTATATTATAATTGATATCAATATAAATATATTTAAATTGTTTTATATTGATAAAAATCACTTAAAATTTTTGGGATAATAGAATGAATATAAATAATAATGCTGCGCAATTAAAAAAAGATATTCTTGTGAGAATAACGACACTTTTTATAGAAGATAGGCTTTTGGAAGATATAGATAAAATGCCTATTGAAATAATACCAAGAGATAGCAAATCTATAAGATGCTGTATTCACCATGACAGAGAGATTATAAAAAATAGAATTTTAGCGAGACTAGGAATAAGCGTTGAAGGAAAAGAAGACAGCGGAATACCTTTATCGCAATACGCAAAATTGGCTTTGGAAAGAGAAAAACCTACTTGGCCCATGCTTACCGTCTTGGATGAGGCTTGTAATGCCTGTGTTAAAGCAAACTTTATGGTAACAAACGCATGTCAGGCTTGTTTGGCGCGTCCTTGTATGGTAAATTGTCCTAAAAACGCTATAGATATTTTGGACGAAAAAAGAGCTTTTATTCATAGCGAAAAATGTATAAACTGCGGATTATGTTTGAAAAATTGCCCTTATCATGCGATTATTTATATTCCCGTTCCTTGCGAAGAATCTTGTCCCGTAGGAGCTATTAATAAAAATGAATTTGGAAAAGAAGTTATAGATTATCATAAATGTATTTTTTGCGGAAATTGTATGCGAGAATGTCCTTTTAGCGCAATGATGGATAAAGGACAATTATTAGATGTATTGAAACATTTGAAAGACGATAATAAAAAAGTTAATGTAATGTATGCTCCTTCTATTGCCTCTCAATTCAATGCAAAACCTGGACAATTAAAAAGCGCTTTGCTTAAAATCGGATTTGGTAAAGTTTGGGAGGTGGCTTTGGGAGCGGATATAACTTCCGACAAAGAAGCTCATGAATTTGAAGAGAGAATGGAGAGAGGCGATAAACTTATGACTACCTCATGTTGCCCAGCTTATGTTAAAGCCGTTAGAAGACATGTCCCAGAATTAATTCCATGCGTATCGGAAACAAGAACTCCGATGCATTATACCGCGGAAATGATGAGAAAAGACGATTCGGAAGCGATTAATGTATTTATAGGACCATGCCTTGCAAAGAGAAGAGAGAGCATAGACGATGATTTGGTTGATTATTGTTTATCTATGGAAGAACTTGACGCCTTATTTATAGCCACAGGAACAGATGTAATGAAAGAACCAGATTTAAATATAGATGTAATTCCAACCTCTTCGGGAAGAAAATACGCTATGAGCGGAGGAGTAGCCGAAGCGGTAAAAATAAGATTAAAACATCCCGAAAAAGTTAAGCCTACCGTTATAGACGGATTGGATAAAGAAGGAATGAAACAACTTAAAAACTTCGGTAAAATTCAATCGGGAGAATTGCCCGTTCAAGACGACACTCCTAATTTGGTGGAAGTTATGGCTTGCAAAGGCGGATGCGTTGGAGGTCCTTGCGTGGTTAAAAATCCTAAAGCAGCAACCGTTCAATTGCAGAAGTATGCCACAGACGGCATTAAATAAAAAACGCTTGACAAAAATTTAATTAATGTTATAATAATACTATTATGAATAACGATTTACACTATATTTTTGACGCTTGTCTTATCTTGTCTTGCCAGTATTCTATATTTAAATAAATTAAATTTAGTTATATCAATTTTAAAAAATATTATGCTTATCTATGGCATATTTAATAGATTGTTAATAATCATATTTCAAAATATTTTAAAATCGAATTATATTTATTTTTCAAATATTAAAAACTATTCAAATAAAATTTGCTATCTAAATTCAAGCTAATATCAAATTTAACCTTATAATATTTTAAAAAATTAAATAAAAAAGTAAATAAAAGGAGATAAAAAATGAGTAAAATTAAAAAAATAATATTAATAATAGTTTCTTTCTTTGCGTTTATTATTGCATTGTGTGTGATTGTAGATATACTTGATAATAATAATTTAGAAGTTGATGAAAGTATAATATCAAAAAAAGCAGAATTATTGAGAAAAAATACATTTTATTTTAATCATATGTATATGATTAATGATATAGCATATTATATATATTATATTAATTTAAATTATATAGAAGATATTGTTCCTATTGAATATTATTACCCAGAAAAATTTTTTGACTTTGATGAAGATTCTTATAAGAATATTTATGAATATGTTTTTACTATAGATTTTATAAACGGGGAATCAATAGAAATTACTAATATACATTATGATGATAAAAGATGGAGAAAAGGTTGGAAGTATAATTTTCGTGCAAACGAGTTTTCAAGGTTTGAAATTGTTGCGGAAAAAATGAGAAATAATAAAATAGAGCCTATAGATTATAGTTTTAAAATAAAAAGTTCAATCGATAAAAATTATACAGAATTAAATTTCAAGGATATTATTTATTTTGTTAGCGAAGTAGAGTATAGACTTGATGAAGATGAATTAAGTTATTTATATTTTTATACCGTTAAATCGCCTTATGAATATAAATTTACATTTGAATATAAATACGAAGCCGAAAGTATTATAAATAAACTTAAAGGATATAAGCAAGAAGAATTAAATCCATATGGATTTGTTTATTATAGAAGAAAACCTGACGATTATACTTCAATGTGGGATTTTACATCGGAAGAAGATTTTAAATCAAAATATAATGTTGATAAATATTTTAATTAATGATATATTATATAATAATTATTAATATTTTAATCGGAGGATTAACAATGGCAGAATATACAAGAGAAGAAATAATAAAAAAACTTCAAGATAGTTCAAAAGATATGTCTACTTTATATACACAAACATTTATTAATTATACAGGAAAAACTACGGATACTAAAGAAAAATATACCGAAGTTATAGCGGAGTGGCTTTTGAATAATATTGACTTATTATACAAGATTAAAAAAATAACTCGTTTATCTTCTTATAAAGTTGATACGCATGACGGAAAACATAATAATCAAAATTCTAATCGCTTGGAAGAGATAATGGCAATTGAGATTTTTAATCAAAAATCGCTCAATATTCTTGGAAAAGTTTTAGATTATCAAACTCCGTTAAAAAATGAACGGGACGACAAAGCGGGGAAAATTGATATAGTCTCTTATAATAAAGATATTAAAACCGTTTACCTTTTGGAACTAAAAAATGAAGATAACGAAGAAACTATGCTTCGCTGCGTTTTAGAAATTTTTACATATTCTAAAACTTTAGACAAAGATAAATTTTTAGAAGATTTTAATTTACCGAAAGATACAAAAATTAAAGCTTCGCCTTTAGTATTTTTCAATAGTTTTCAACATAAAGAAATGATTGAAGGCGATAATAAATTTTTGAAACAATTAATGGATAAACTTGATATAGAACCGTTTTATATTACAAAAAATTCTAATTATTACGCTATCGTTTAATTATTTTTTATTATAATTTATAAAAGCGAAAAAGTTTATAGAAACAGGCTTATAGAAAGATTAGGAAAAGAAAACGAAAAATTAATGAAAGAACTTACAAGATAAACGCGGTTTTTTGATTTAATTTTTTATCAAAACTATTAAAGATAGTTTATATAATAAGATTTATATTTGAGTAATGCCATAAAGTGATTAATTTGCTTTTTTTTCTTATAATAATTGCTGTTAAACAAATCTCTTATTAAGAAGGACTATTATTATAACCGTTTGGATGATTCTTATGCCAATTCCAAGCCGTTTCTACTATAGTCTCTAAAGAAGTTATTTTTGGCGTCCATCCTAATATTTCTTTAGCTCTTTCGCTGCTCGCTATAAGCTCTGAAGAATCTCCCGCTCTTCTTGGAAAAACTTCCGCAGGTATAGAATGTCCCGTAATCTTTCTTGCAATCTCTATAACTTCCTTTACGCTAAATCCGTTTCCGTTTCCCAAATTACAAGATAAGCTTTTTCCACCTTTTTTAAGATAATTCATAGCGTCTATATGAGCCAAAGCCAAATCGCATACATGTATATAATCTCTCAAACAAGTTCCGTCTGGAGTCGGATAATCGTCTCCAAATATTTTTATCGATTCTCTTTTTCCCAAAGGCACTTGAAGTATTAAAGGAATTAAATGAGATTCTGGATTATGGTCTTCGCCTATATGTCCGTCTGGATGAGCGCCCGAAGCGTTAAAATATCTCAAAGATACAAAATTAAAATCGTAAGCCTTTGAATACCAAGATAAAATTTTTTCTAAAGCGAGTTTGCTATCTCCGTAAGGATTTGTGGGTTCTTTTCGGCAATCTTCTTTTAAAGGAATGCTTTCAGGTTCGCCATAAACGGCGGCGGTTGAAGAGAAAATAAAATTCTTAACTTTAGATTTAAGCATAGAGTTTATTAAATTAATCGAATTACAAAGATTATTTAAATAATATTTTGCGGGATTTTGAACGCTTTCGCCAACCTCAATATACGCGCATAGATGCATAACGGAATCTATATCATGCTTTTTAAAAATATCGTTCAATAAATCAGAATCGCCGATATTTCCTTTATAAAAATTCTTGCATTCTTTTATCGCTTCTTTATGTCCGTATTCAAGCGAATCTATTATAACCGCTTCAATATTTTGATTTAAAAGTTCGTTAAAAACATGCGAGCCTATATAACCCGCTCCTCCGCAAATTAAAACTGCCATAATTAATACTCCAAATTTAATTGTATTTTAATTCTATAAAAATAAAACTTTTATAATATATAAATTATTATACTAAAATATTTTTATTTGTCAAAATATTAAATATAATATTTGCTTTTATTTTTTACGATATTATTATAAAATATGATTTACTTATTAAACAAAAAATAATTAATAAATAATTAATAACGGAGAATACAAATGAAAAAAATAAATTTAATAATAATTTTTATGTTTATATCTTCTTTAATGTTAAACGCTAATGTTATAGAAGATGAAATATTAAGGCTAATTAATTTGGAAAGAAGCAAATCGTCTCTTCCGCCGATTCCAAATAACGGAAGATTGCATTCAATCGCTTTATATCATAGCGACAATATGGCAAATAATAAATTTTTTGGCAATACCGATTTGGACGGCTTGGATTCAAAAGGCAGACAAATAAAACTTTATCCCGAAATGGTTGGAACTATAACGGAAAGTTTTGCAAAATTGGATGTAATTCCTCTTACCGATAAAAACGCAGCTTCAAGCATAGTAAAAAAATTACTTGAAACTCCAGACGATAAAAAATATATAATGTCTAAAGATTTTAACGCTATAGGAATAGGCGCTTCAAAAAGAGGAATAGGATTATACGCGACTATAACTTACGCTAATATAATAGCCGAAGAGGTTGATTTTAAAACCGAAGCAAAATTTGGAGACGATATTACGATAAAATATAGAATATTAAATAAAGCTCCTTTTACCGATTTTAAAATTGCCGTAGAAATGGCGGATAAAAACGCTAAAGTAATTGGAGATGACGGAAAAACATATATTGGCGGAATTATATACGATGTTAAAGATGCGGGAAATAATGTTTTAAGCAGAACTTTCAAAGCGGAATATGGAAAGGGCGATTATAAAATTTCTCTTTTGTATAAAGGCGAAAGGTATCAAAGCAATATAAGAACTATAACGGTAAAATAAAAATTAAGAAAATATAAAGAATGAAATTTCGCAGAAGATTTGAAATAAAAAGCGGTATAGATTTAACGCCAATGATAGATATAGTATTTAATCTATTAATATTTTTTATGGTTGGCGCTACGATAATAGAATCTCCTCAAATAGAGATAAGTTTGCCAAAATCAAGCTCTGCAGTCGGTAAAGATTTAAATCAAAATATAATAATAACGATAGCTAAAGAAGGACAAATTTATGTTAACGGAGAAGGAGTAAACGATATAGACGCTCATCTTTCAAATCTTTCAAATATAGAAGGCGAACTTGAAAAACCCGTTGAAATAAGGTCGGACGAGGATGTTAGAACGCAGATTTTAATATCGGTTATTGATAGCGTAAAAAATGCGGGATTTACAAGATTAAGCATTGCCACAGATTCTAAAAATTCAGAAAATTAAAGGAAATAATTTATAATGAATAAAAAAGCAAAAGCGATTTTACTTTTATCGGGAGGATTAGACAGTTCGCTTGCGGGAGCGATACTCAAAAGAGAAAATATTGAAGTTCTTGCAATAAGATTTATAACAGGTTTAGAATATTCCGTAATAAAAGAAGAACTTATGGAAATATATAATAATGACCCAGCTAAAAAAATTGCCGACTTTTTAAATATTCCGATAAGATTCGTTTCATTAAAAGATAAATATATCGATATGTTTTTAAATCCAAAATACGGATACGGAAGCGCAATAAATCCATGTTTAGACTGCCATATTTTAATGCTAAAAACTGCAAAAGAAATTATGGAAAAAGAAGGATTTGATTTTGTAGCTACGGGCGAGGTTAAAGGACAGCGTCCTATGAGCCAGAAACCGCAGGATTTAATCAATGCTATAAAAGAGAGCGGACTTGAAGGAAGATTGCTTCGTCCATTGTCGGCAAAACTTCTTCCGATAACGATTCCCGAAAAAGAAGGTTTAATAAATAGAGAAAATTTATTTGGAATATACGGAAGAGCAAGACATGTGCAAATGGAACTTGCAAAAGAATTTGGAATAAAAGATTATCCTATTCCAGCGGGAAGCGGTTGTTCGATAGTCGATAAAAGTTATGCGAAACGATATAACGAATTAATTTCTTATAATACTACAAAAATAATAAATATGGAAATTATGCAATATTTGGCTATTGGAAGACATATAAGAATAGACGATAATGCAAAATTAATCTTGGGAAGAAACGAAAAAGAAAATAACGCTTTAGAAAAAAGAGATAGAATAAAAATTAAAAGAATAGACGATATAACTTTGAAACCAAATTATAATAAAGGACCTTTTGGTTATTTGGAAATATATAAAGATAATTTAAATAATTTGAAAGATATTGTTTATAAATCGGCAATGATAATGGGATATTTTTCAAAAGAGAATTTTAAATATTTGGGCATAACGATTTCGTATATTGAAAATGGCGAAGAGAAAAAAGAAATAATAAAAATAAATAACGCGGATTCAAAAAATACGAAATTTGAGCAAATAATATAATTCGTATATAATTTTAGATATAAAAAATAAAATAAAAATGAGAGGAATTTATGAATAATAAAAAAGTCGTTTTAATAGTTGTCGATAGTTGCGGAGTTGGAGCTTTGCCTGACGCTAAAGATTTTGGAGATGAGGGAGTTAATACTATTTCGCATTTGGCAAAAGCTGCAGGCGGAGTTAATCTTCCAAATATGGAAAAAATGGGACTTGGAAATATTACCGATATTGAAGGCGTTTCAAAAACGGATAACGCTATCGGCTATTATGGAAAATCTATGGAAAAATCGAAAGCTAAAGATACGACTACGGGACATTGGGAAATTGCAGGATTAATATCGAAAAAACCTTTTAATACTTATCCGAACGGTTTTCCAAAAAAAACTATTGAAGCTATAGAAAAAATGTCGGGGCGAAAAGTAGTTTGCAATAAACCTTATTCTGGAACTGAAGTTATAAACGATTATGCCAACGAACAATTAAAAAACGGCTCTCTTATAGTTTATACTTCTGCGGATTCCGTTTTGCAAATTGCGGCTCATGAAGAAATTATTTCAATAGAAGAACTTTATAAAATATGCGAAAAATCTCTTGAAATATGCAATGAATTTTCTCCCGTTGCAAGAGTTATAGCGATACCTTATTTAGGAAGCGAAGGAAATTATAAAAGAACCGAAAGAAGACATGATTATTCCGTGCCTCCGAGCGGCGAGACAATGCTTGATAGAATTTCTAAAAATAATTTGCCCGTTATCGGAATTGGTAAAACGAGCGATATATTTGCGGGAGTTGGAATAACTGAAAATAGAAAAACTAATAAAAATAATTTGGACGGAATAGAAAAAACGATTAAAGCGATTAAAGAAATTGACAAAGGATTAATATTTACTAATTTAGTAGACTTCGATATGCTTTACGGACATAGAAGAGACGCGAAAGGTTATAAAAACGCTTTGGAAGAATTCGATAAATATATTCCTGAAATGATTGATAGCTTAAACGAAGACGATTTATTTATAATAACGGCAGACCATGGATGCGACCCGACTTATAAAGGAAGCGACCATACGAGAGAATATATACCGATTTTAGATTTCGGAAAAAATTTAAATAAAAATGTAGATATAGGAATAAGAGATTCTTTCGTTTCAATAGCCGCCTCAATAGAAAAGCATATTTTGGGAAAAACGAATTTAGAAGGTTGTTTTTTATAATAATGTTAACATAATAAATTTGACATATTTTTTTAAATATTGTATAATTTAATCATTAAAAATTAAGGTAGGAATTTTATATGTTTAGTTTGCCACTACACTACACTACACTACACTACACT
>ENA-ORSC01000231-ORSC01000231.1-human-gut-metagenome-genome-assembly--contig:-NODE-231-length-48009-cov-4.853631_pt1 | contig 48009 bp, 35 predicted proteins | sample MGYA00242178_ERZ509140 | MGnify/ENA primary metagenome ERZ509140 (study PRJEB26280, sample SAMEA2338681) | human gut metagenome | biome: human gut; feature: human-associated habitat; material: faeces... | reverse complement strand
CATTAACCACTTCCAAACCTATATCGGAAGCGTATTGTTTAGCTATAGCCGCTTCTACTCCGTAAGGTTCATGAGCTTCTTTCAAATAAGCTGCGCTATAAATAAGCAATCGAGCCGCGCGTAATTTTGTATACATATCGGAAAGTTTAAATGCAATCGCCTGTTGTTGAGCTATAGGGCGTCCGAACTGTATTCTTTCTTTAGAATATTCTAAAGCAGCTTCGTAAGCGCCTTGAGCTATTCCCAATGCTTGAGCTGCAATTCCTATACGACCTCCGTCAAGAGTTTGCATTGCAATTTTGAAACCTTGTCCTTCTTTACCAAGCAAGTTTTCTTTAGGAACTTTAACATCGCTAAATAATAATTGAGCGGTTGAAGAAGAACGAATACCTAATTTATTATAATGTTCTCCAAACTCAAAACCTTCCCATCCTTTTTCAACGATGAAAGCGCTTATTCCTTTTGTTCCTATGCCAGGAGTTGTAACGGCAAATACTACATAAATATCCGCTTTTGGAGCGTTAGTTATAAATATTTTTTCGCCATTCAAGATATAATAATCTCCTTGCAAAACCGCGGTAGTTTCCGTTCCGCCCGCATCAGAACCCGCTTCTGGCTCAGTTAAACCGAAAGCGCCTATTTTTTCTCCCGTAGATAGAGGAGTTAAATATTTTTTCTTTTGCTCCTCTGTTCCGTAAGCGGCTATAGGATAAGCTCCTAAAGAAGTATGAGCCGATAGAATAACTCCTACTCCGCCGTCAACTCTAGAAAGTTCTTCGACAGCTATTGCATAACTTATGACATCGAGACCAGCGCCTCCATATTTCTTTTCATAAGGAATGCCCATTATGTCGAGTTTCTTTCTTCCCATTTCTTTAACGGCTTCGTCAGGGAATTTGTTATCTAGGTCGAGTTCTACCGCTATGGGTTTAACTACTTCTTCCGCCCAAGCTCTGACCTTAGCACGAAATTCTTCGTGTTGTTCAGTTGTTTTAAACATTTGCTTCTCCTTTAATTTGAATTTTAAATATATAATAAATTACAGATTTTCTTCAAATTACTTTTTCTTAAACCGCATCCGCTCTACAAAATAAATCTCAAATTCTTAACTTCGCAACCAAAATAATTTTCATTATACTTATATTATAGTCTAAAAAAATTAAATTGTCAATTGCTAATATATATTAATTGATAATTATTTTAATTTATTTTTAATATTTTTATAAAATTTACAATAATTTAACACAAAATTTTATATAATTATGATATTCCAAACCCAAAACAAGAAAATCTAAAAAATTTTTTATTCGTTTTAAATTATTTTTTTATTTAAGAATCCAAAAAATCTTTAAGTTTTCTCTTTTTTGAAGTGGCTTTTAATCTTCTTATAGCCTTTGCTTCTATCTGTCTTATTCTCTCTCTTGTAACTTTAAATACATATCCAACTTCTTCCAAAGTATGACTATAGCCATCGTCCAAACCAAAACGCATTCTTATAACTTTCTGTTCTCTTTGCGGAAGATTTCCTAAAATAGAACCGATTTGTTTTTGAAGAATTTTGAAAGTAGTTATATTTTGCGGACTTTCAAATTCTTTATCTTCTATAAGCTCGCCAAGTATAGTATCTTCTTCATCTCCTATAGGCGCATTTAAAGAAACAGGGTCTTTAGCGACATTTCTAACTTGTTTTACTCTGCTTTCTGGCCAACCTAATGCTTTTGCTATTTCCTGTATTGAAGGCTCTCTTCCGTATTGCTGCATATATTGTCTTAAAACTCTAGTCACTTTATTAATCTGTTCTATCATATGGACGGGAACTCTTATTGTTCTAGCTTGGTCGCTTATCGAACGAGTTATTGCCTGACGAATCCACCAAGTAGCGTAAGTTGAAAATTTATAACCTTTCTTATATTCAAATTTATCAACCGCTTTTATTAATCCTATATTTCCTTCTTGAACCAAATCGAAGAAATGAAGTCCTCTATTGACATATTTTTTTGCAATCGCTATAACCAATCTTAAATTCGCTTTTACAATATGGTCTTTAGCTCTTGCAATATGTCTTCTTGCAGAATCTATTTTTCTAACCCATTCCGTTAAAGTTTCTTTATCGACTCGAACTTCATCGTAAATATCTGCAAGACGAACTTGAGAATTATGGAAACTCGTTATAACCGCTTCGATTGCGTCAGGATTTATATTAAACTCGTCTACAAGTCTTATAAATATTTCTTTATTTCCTTTTTCAATTTCTTTATAATAATTTTCAAAATCTTCTATATCTTTATAATACCTCTTTTTTAGTTTTCCAAAATATTCTTCAATTTGATTTATTCTATGCAAATAGAATTTTAATTTTTCTGCTATTCTGTCTATTTCCATTCTGTTTAATCTAACTTTGTAAAGAAGTTTAACTATAGAATCTTTAATTTCATCCTGCTCTTTTGTCAAATTTTGAATAGTTTTTTTAGTCGTAATCTTTTTTATTCTTTTGTCTAAAGAAAGATATTTTTCAGCCAATACAACATATTCTTTTTCAAAACTTTTATATTTTCTTTCCAATTTTCTTTTTTCATGCGTTGAAACATTATATATTCTTGGAGGCTCTAATATTTCATGAATAGAAACTCTGCCCGAATGAACATTTTTAATAGTAGTTAAAACTTCGCCAACTACTAAATGAGTGTTTAATACAATTCCTTCAATTTCCGATTCTCCCGCTTCTATCTTTTTAGAAAACTCTACTTCATCGTCATGCGTAAGCAAATTAACTTTTCCAATTTCTTTTAAATATAATCTTATTGGGTCGTCATTATTTCCTACTTTTTCTTCAACATGGATAAATTTATCCGAACTGTCCGATTTGCTATGTTCTTTTGTAATATTGTCGAATTCTTTTTTATCTTCGACTGTTGCAATATTTCTTGCATTTAATAATTGAAATAAAATATCTATTACATCGGCGTCTACATTATCTATAGCGTTATTAATTTCTTTGTAGGTTAGATATTTATTTTCGTTTCCTTTTTCTAATAAATTTTTTATTTTTTCATTTTTTATTAGAAGGTCGCATTCTTCTTCTATTGTAATATCTGTAATATTATTATTCATAGTTTAATTTCCTTGATATAATTTTTCTTTTTGCTTATTAAGTTTATGTATTTCGCGGGCTTTCGCACATATAGACTCAAAACTATCATTACTTTTAATTGAGTTATTAGCGTTATTTACTATCTCTTTTCGTTTATAGTCTATATCTCCGCTTTTTATTTTAATAATAAGCGATTCTAATTTTCCGTTTATATTATCTTTATATAATTTTTCCTTGCTTTTTATCTGATTAGCAATATTCTCGTTTCCAAGTATATTTAGCGCATCTTCCGAAGTGGCGTCTTTATCAAGAGTTAAGAGTCTTATATAAAATTCTTTAGTTATATCTTTTTTAAAAAGGTCAACTCCAATCTCTCTTTCTGCCTCTTTTATTAAAGACGGATTCAAAGCAAGCAAATATATTAAGCTATTTTCATAATAAAAATTATTATCGGTTTTTACATCCTTATTCTTTGAGTTATAATTATTAAATTTCTTATTTTTATATAAATTTATATAATCTTTATTAAAAGCTTCTTTGTCAATAGAAAGTTTGGATGCTATATGAGATATTATCATTTGTTTTTCCGTTTCGCTTTTTAATTCATTTAAATATCTATAAATAATATTAACAATATTTAATTTTTCTTCTATTGATAGATTATTTGGCTCTTTCTGTCCTTTTATTCCAATTTCTATAATAAAATCATACCAATTAAGCCTATTTTTATATAAATTATCAAAACCGTTTTTATTGTAAATTGTAAAATATTCGTCTAAATCTTTTGTCTCTTTTATATATAGTATAGTCAATTTCAAATCGAATTTCAATAGTATTAATATAGCTTTTTGAGAGGCTTTTATTCCCGCTTCATCTCCGTCTAAAGCCAAAATCACATTATTTGTATATTTTTTTATTTCGATTGCATGCTCTTCGGTTATCGCCGTGCCTAAAGAACCGACAACATTTTTTATTCCCATTTTATGGCAAGCTATCGTATCCATATAACCTTCGACTAATATAACTTCGTCAGATTTCATAATATATTTTTTAGCTATATTTATTCCATATAAACATGATTTCTTTTTAAAAACCAAACTTTCTTTTGAATTCAAATATTTAGGCTCTACTCCGTCAATACTTCTGCCACCAAAACCTATAACCTCTTCTCTTTCGTTTATAATTGGAAACATTATTCTATTTACAAAATTATCGTAAAAATGATTAGGATTATTTTTACTTATTCCGACAAGCCCTAATGTATTTAAATTTTGAATGGTTATATTATTTTGAGATAAAGATTTAATTAATGCATTCCAACTTGGCGGAGCGTATCCGATTTTAAATTCTTTTATTATACTGAAAGGAATTTTTCTTTTTTTCAAATATTCTACCGCTTCCTTATAAAAATAATTTCCGTTTTTATCTTTCAAAAGAAGATTTTTACCGAAAAAATTGCATGCGATTCTGTTTATTCTTCTGCTTTCTAAATATATTTGCTCTTTTTGAGAATTTTTAGCCGAAAAAAAATCGCTCGTATCTACCGAAAATCTTTTTCCAAGATATTTAACCGCTTCTTTAAAATCCATTCCTTCTTTTTCTTTAAGATAGGTTATTGTATTTCCTTTAGCGCCGCATGTAAAACATTGATATAATCCTTTTGAATCATCAACCGACATAGAAGGATGAGTTTCTTGTCCGTCTTTGTGAAAAGGGCATTGAACAAAATATTGACTTCCGCCTCTATTAACGACTTTATATTTATCTCTTAATATATCGACAAGAGAAACCCTCGATAAAAGAGAGTTCAATTTTTCAATAAATAAATTATTATTCACGGTAAATAAAATCTCAATTAATATTTATATTAGCACACTTATTTTATATATAAAAATACAAAATTACAATATTTTTATCTTAATTATTTTTGAATAATTTTTTATTTTTTAGATATTATTTAATCAAAATAATTTAAATCTCATAATATTATATTTTAAAATGCATTAAATGTATCATATTTTATAGATAACGATTAGTAAATCATAATAATTCTTAATAAATATTGATAATTATCATATTGACTTTTTTATTACTATAAGTAAAATATTTTAATATATTTTTTAATTTAATATTTATTTAATATTTTAAATATTTTAAGGAATATAGATTATTATGATGCGAGAAGTCATAAAATCGAAGATACATAGATTAACCGTAACGAGAACGGATTTAAACTATAAGGATTCTATTACAATAGACGAAGAGCTTATGGAAAAATCCGACATAATGGAAGGAGATAAAGTATCGGTTATAAATATTAATAATGACAATAGATTTGAGGCAATAGTTATAAAAGGAATTAGAAAAACGGGAATAATTGGAATAAACGGCGATTTAGTTAACTATGCCAAAATAGACGATATATTGGTAATACTATCATATTGTTATATACCCGAAGAGAAAATAGAAAATCATAAAACAAAGATAGTATTCGTTAATATTCATAATATGGCTATAGATTAATTTTTATAGCTTTTAATATAGAGATTTATTTTAAAATACTTGGAGATAATAATTATGAAAAAGATATATAGAGCGGGAATAGATATTGGCTCAACTACGGCAAAAATGGTTGTTTATGACGAGTTCGACAATATGATATTTAAAACTTATGTTAGACATAATGCCGATGTAAAGGAAACTTTATTATCGATTCTTGGAAATTTGCAAAGCATACATGGAGATTTAAATTTATCGCTTGCTATGACAGGAACTGCTGGAATGGGAATAAGCGAAAGAACGGGAATAAGTTTCGTTCAAGAGGTTATAGCTTCTTCAACGGCAATTAGAAAAATTTATCCTTATGGAAGAACTTTAATAGATATAGGCGGAGAAGACGCTAAAATTATAGTATTTGACGATAATTTCAAAGCGGATATAAGAATGAATGGGAATTGCGCGGGAGGAACGGGAGCTTTTATCGACCAAATGGCTACTCTTTTAAATGTTCATCCTTCCGAACTTTCAACTTTATCGGAAGAAGCGACTTCAATTTATCCAATGGCGAGCAGATGCGGAGTATTTGCAAAAACCGATGTTCAAACTTTAATAAGTAGAGATATTCCAAAATCCGATATTGCAAAAAGCATATTTCAAGCTGTCGCCGTTCAAACTGTTAATACTCTTGCAAAAGGTTTTGAAATTAAACCGAAAATACTTTTTACGGGCGGACCTTTAACATTCTTGCCCGATTTGAGGATTACATTTTTAACTCTTTTAAATGCCACAGAAGACGATATGTATACGGTTGAACATCCCGAACTTACGGCGGCTATAGGAGCGGCTTTTGGAGAAAAAGAAGATAAAACTATAATATCCGTTTCGGCTTTTACAAAATTAGTTCAAAATATTTCCGCTGAAGTAAAAATAACAAATTCAAAACATAGAGAAGCTTTATTTTCAAGCGAAGAAGAATATAATAATTGGCTTGAAGAACATGCGAAAGATAAAGTTAAATCCACCGATGTAAAAACGGTTAATGGAAAAAATACTTTTTTAGGAATAGATTCTGGCTCAACGACTACAAAAATAGTTATAATAGACGAAGAGGGAAAAGTAGTTTTAAGACATTATAGAAATAATAACGGAAATCCTGTAGGCGCTGTTGTCGAAGGATTAACCGAAATAAAAAAGGAACTTGAAGAAAAAAATATTAATATAAATATCGCTCGAACTTCCGTGACAGGATACGGAGAAGATTTAATAAAAGCGGCTTTCAATATGGATGAAGGAATTGTTGAAACTATGGCTCATTATAGAGGAGCGAAAGCGTTTGACGAAAAAGTAAGCTTTATTCTCGATATTGGCGGGCAGGATATGAAAGCTATATTTATTAAAGACGGAATAATAGAAAATATAGAAATAAACGAAGCTTGTTCTTCGGGTTGCGGTTCTTTTATAGAAACTTTTGCAAGAGGAATGGGTTATAAAGTTGCAGATTTTGCCGATATTGCTTGCGAAAGCGTTAGTCCATGCGATTTGGGAAGCAGATGCACGGTATTTATGAATAGCAAAGTTAAACAATCATTAAGAGAAGGTTCTTCAGTCGCGGATATTTCGGCAGGACTTGCAAAAAGCGTCACTTTAAATTGTTTTACTAAAGTATTGAAAATTACCGACACTTCAATTTTGGGAGATAATATAGTCGTTCAAGGCGGAACTTTCAAAAATTCGGCGGTTCTTCGTTCGGTTGAGAAATTCTTAAATAGAAAAGTAATTCGTCCCGATATATCGGAATTAATGGGAGCTTACGGTTGCGCTTTGCTCTCTTTAGACACTTTCAAAGTTAAAAATGAAAAAACTACTTTTATAGGTTTAGATAATTTGCAGGAAGCAAACGATTATGAAAGAAGACAATTAACTTGTAAAGGCTGCGAAAATCTATGCACGGTTACAAGATTAAAATTTAAAGATTCAAAATCTTTCTACACGGGAAATAAATGCGAAAGAATATTTTCAAATAAAGGAAATAAAGAAAGAAAATACGGAATGGATATTACGCAAAAAAAACTTTCTCTTCTTTTTGAAAGACCTTTAGCGCCAGCGACTGACAAAATAAAGGGCGTTATAGGAATTCCAAGAGTTTTAAATATGTATCAAAATTTTCCGTTTTGGGCTACGATACTTACAGAATGCGGTTATAGAATTCAATTATCGTCTCCTTCAAGTATGTCGATTGCAGAAAAAGGTTCGGGAACGGTTATGAGCGATAATATATGTTTTCCCGCAAAAATAGCAAACGGACATATTTACGATTTAATAGAATCGGGAGTCGATAGAATATTTTATCCTTCCGTAGTTTTGGAAAAAAGCGAAGAGGATGGAAGCGTTAATAGTTATAACTGTCCCGTTGTGACAGGTTATCCCGATGTTATAGATAGTTCTATAAGTCCGCTAACAAAATTCGGCATTCCTTTTGACGCTCCAATAATAAGTTTTTTAAATGAAGATTTATTATATAAAGGATGCAAAGCCTATTTCGTTAATATTTTGGCAATAGATAAAAAAGATTTTGACAAAGCATTTAAAAAAGCTTTAAAAGAGCAAGTTAGAATAAAAGAAGAATTGAAAAAAGAAGGCGAAAAAATAATAAAATACGCTAAAGAGACTCAAACTCCGACAATTCTTATAGTAAGTCGTCCTTATCATATAGACCCTTTAATAAATCATAAAATACCCGAAACTATAGCGTCTTTCGGAATAAATGTTTTGACTGAAGACGGTTTAGATATAGACCAATCTCTTGCCGATGTTCAAGTTTTAACTCAATGGTCTTACCCCAATAAAATGTTTAAGGCGGCTTTATGGGCAGCGGCTCAAAAAGACTTAAAACTTGAAGTAATTCAAATAAATAGTTTTGGTTGCGGACCAGATGCCACAACTTCGGACGAGATAAAATCAATATTAAATTCTTATGGTAAAAATCCAACTTTAATTAAAGTAGATGAAATATCAAGTCCAGGAAGTATAAGATTAAGAATTCGCTCTATGATAGAAAGCATGAAAATGAAAGGCGATTTTGTTTATAGAGAAAAACCAGAAAGAACATATATTAAAAGATACGAAAAGAATGAAAAAAGAAAAATTCTTGTTCCTAAATTCGGTTATTTTTATGACCCAATGATTCTAACTTTGCTTGAAAGGAGCGGTTATGAAACGATATCTTTGCCCGACCCAGATATTGAATCGGTAGAATTGGGATTAAGATATGCAAATCAGGATATTTGTTATCCCGCTACAATAGTTATAGGCGATATAATAAGAGCTGTTCAAAGCGGAAAATATGATACAGATAAAATTGCGGCGGGAATTTCTCAAACTGGAGGACAATGCCGAGCAAGTAATTACGCTTCTTTAATAAAAAGAGGATTAATAAACGCGGGCTATCCCGATGTTCCTGTAGTGACTGTAGGTTTGACTGTTATAAACGACCAGCCTGGATTCGAGCTTTCAAAAATGGATATGATGAAAGAGGGAATTGTCGCTATGCCTTATGCGGACGCTATTTCTACAATGTATTATTACACGGCTGTTAGAGAGGTAAAAAAAGGAGAGGCTTTGGCTTTGGCAAATAAATATATAGCCTTGCATCCAAAAGATTTTTCTCTTAAAGCTACCGATAAATTATTAAAGCAAGCCGTTGTAGAGTTTAACGCTATTGAAACTAAAGATTTATATTTGCCTAAAGCTGGGTTAGTCGGCGAGATATATGTTAAATACAATAATTTTGCCAACGGAGATGTTTGCGATTGGCTTATGGCTAAAGGAGTGGAAGTTATTGTTCCGCCTGTATTCGATTTCTTCGTTCAAAAAGTTATAAGCGAGCAGGTAAATAAAGAAAAACATGCGAGAGAAGTTTCGTTTTTAGGTTATTACGGTTCTAAATTATCCGAAAAACTCATTGACGCAAGAATAGACTCTATAAATCAAATTATGTCAAAATTTAAAGGTTTTCGTCCCGCTCATCATATAAGACATATAGCCGAAAACGCTTCAAAAATTATTTCTTTGACAAATCAATTTGGCGAGGCTTGGCTTTTGCCCGGCGAGATAGCGACTTTTGCCGAAGAAGGCGTTAATAATGTGCTTTGTTTACAGCCTTTCGGTTGTATTGCAAATCATATTATAGCAAGAGGAATTGAAACGAGATTAAAAACGAGATATCCCGATTTGAATCTTCTTTATTTGGATATGGACGCTGGAGCAAGCGAAGTAAATACGATTAACAGATTGGAATTTTTCGTTCGTTCGGCTAAAGATTCTATAAGCGACAAAACCGTAGTTTTATACGATGAAAAAGAAGAATATTTTGAAGAACGCGGTTTTATTAAAATGGGAATATAGAAAAAATGAATAAAAAAGAATTTAAGATAGCTGTCGCAGGCTACGGACATGTCGGAAAAGATACGGTAAAAACTATTATCGAAAATAATCAAACTATAGAGAAAAGAACGGGAATAAAATTAAAAATAAAAACCGTTTTTAGCAGAAATATAGATAAAATAAAAAACGACAAATATCTTGATTCTATAGAAATAAAAACTAAAGATTTAAACGATATATTAAACGATAAAGAAATCGATATAATTATAGAAATTTTGGGCGGAATGGATACGGCTAAAACTTTAATAATGGAAGCGAAAAAAGGAGTCGTTACAGCAAATAAAGCTTTGCTTGCAAATTGTTTTTCGGAGATTGTGGCAAATAGAAAAACCGACATAGCTTTTGAAGCTTCGGTTGCAGGCGCAGTTCCTATAATAAAAGCGCTTAAAGAGAGTTTGGTTTCGGATAAAATAGAATCGGTTTACGGAATATTAAACGGAACTTGCAATTTTATTTTAACGAATATGACTAAAAATAATCTCAATTTCGATATCGTTTTAAAAGACGCTCAAGAGAAAGGATACGCTGAAGCTAACCCGACTTTTGATATAGACGGAATAGACACGGCTCATAAATTATGCATATTATCGTCAATAGCTTTTTCAAATATTATAGATATGAATAAAATATTTATAAGAGGAATAAGAAATATCGAGCTTTCCGATATAGTTTTTGCTAAAGAATTTAACTATACGATAAAATTAATAGCGGAAGCTAGCATAGACAAAGATAATAATGTTTTTATATTTGTAATTCCAACTATGCTTAAAGAAGATAATATGCTTTCAAAAGTCGATTACGCTTTTAACGCAATTACGGTTGTGGGCGATAGGTCGGGAGATAATGTATTTTACGGAGCGGGAGCGGGAGGACGCCCGACAAGCAGCGCGATAGTTTCTGACGCTATAACAATCGCAAGAAATTCTATTATAACCGACAAATTAAGAATTCCAATTTTGGGATTTGTAGAAAAAAATAACGATATAAAAGTTAAAGATTTTAAAGAGAAAAACGAAATTTTTTATATAAGATTTTCTTCTTCAAAAAATAATTTTGAAACTTTTAATAAATCTTTTGTTGAAAATAAAATTATAATAGAAGAGTCAAAAGAAAAAAACAATAATTTTATGTTTATATTGAAAGAGGCAAATATAAATAAAATAACAAAAGCGATTGAAAATATAGAAAAAATAGAAAATATATTTATAGCGAGAATAAAATCGTAATAATTTTTTATTGATTTTTTAATTCTTCCTCAAACTTCTTTTTTGCAATTTTATTCAAATTATATTTTTTATATTTTTCTCTCAAAGTTATCGAAGGAATCCACCAAGCGACTGAAAAAACTTTTTTCTTTATTCTTTCAACTTTATCCAAATAAATATTATAATCGCCGTTCGTTTTCATTATATGGCAGGAATAAGCCTCGAAAGGATGTTTATCTTTGTCTATTTCGACATTCAAATCTTTCATTAAATCATGACATTTTTTATAAAATTCATTTTTATTTTGAGATTTATAATTATTAAAAGTATGAAGCAATGATAAAAAATTATAATAATTACAATCCTTTAATAATTCTTCCTTATTTTCTTTATAATATTTATAAACATTTTCAAATACTTCTAGTATTGCAATAGGAGGCTTTGTCGCTGCGCTTACGCTTCCTGCAAGAGAAGTTACTCTTTGTAAATAATAGTATTTAGGGCAATGATTATAAGCAATTTTCGGAGTATTTGCCAATAATCTATAAAACATATCGACATCTTCCGCTATTCTATATTTAGAATATAATAAATTTTTTTGGGTTAAAAAATTTCGTTTATATAATTTATTCCAAGCTACAACTAATGGATATTCGGGAGTATTTTCCTTTTCGGGAGTATTTACATTAAAATCGCTTATTCCTTCTTTCCAAGTTTTATTTTCTTTAAATTTCTTTTTCCAAATATTTATTCTATTATGATAGTATGGCTTTATATATAATTTAGATTCATTAACAGTATAAATATTATCCGTAAAAACTATATCTGCATCGTATTTTATGGCTGTATTATATAAATATTCTATATAATTAATCGAAATAAAATCATCAGAATCTATGAAAGAAATATAATCGCAATTACTATTTATTAATCCCGTATTCCTTGCGTATCCAAGCCCTTGATTTTCTAAATGATTAATTAGTTTTATTCTGCCGTCTTTTTTTGCATATTCTAAAATTATATTTTCGCAGTTGTCGGCGGAGCAATCGTTAATGCATATTATTTCAATATCCTTCAAAGTTTGATTTATAACGCTATTTAAACATTTTCTTAAATATTTTTCGACATTGTATATTGGCAAAATTACTGAAACTTTCGGCATTATTTTTCCTTAATTAAAAAATTCAGCAGTTTAATTTTTTCCGTAAGCGCTTATATTTTGTATTTCTTCAATTGTTAATCCTGTAGCTTTGCTTATGGATGCATCGTCCATGTTCATTTGTTTTAAGGTTTTGGCTATAGAATATTTTTCTTCTTCTCTGCCTTGCAATCTCTCTTCGCTTAAAGTGAGCATTCTAAAATAATTTTCTTCCCACTCCGTGTAGCCTTCAGTCAAATTATCGTCTTTTATAAACTTATTATACTTATCGTAAATTTCTTTCATTATGGGATTTTTTTCTACTAATACCTTCATTGTATCCTCCAAATCTTTTTTTATATTTAAAAATTTAAACCAATCCGCAAGCGGTTCGTATAATTTTGATTTTTCATTAAATTTTTTGAGTTCTAAAAAATGCATTTCAAAGTGATTTGTCAATATTTCATTAGTTTCAAATTCTTTAATAAAATAACAACTATGAGGTTTGCCTTTATTTTCCGTTAAATTAAAATCTAAAATATTAATGCTAATCACAGGATTTAAATCCTCATATTTATTTTTTGCTTTCAAATTTGCAGTGTAGCTTTTCGCCCAATAGTAAAGTCCGCGATAAATAAAAGATTTATTACCGACACGCTGAATTTCAATAACTACGGTTTCTCCGCTTTTTGTTTTCGCTCGAACATCGACTATAGTCTCTTTTCCGTTAATCGATTCTTTTAAGTTGAAAGTGTTAAGAATAGTTACTTCTTCAAATCCTTCTTGCCCAGCATCAATTCTCACGGAATTAATTAAATCTTTAAGAATATTTTGGCTATCTTCTTTTGAGAGTAGATACCGCATAAAGTAATCGTTTAGGACTTTAAATTCTTTTTCTAACATAATAATATTATAACAAAATAATTTTATTTGTCAAAGATATTAATTTAAAATAAAAATTGTTAAAATTAAAAAGTTAATATATAAATTTTTTAAAAATATTGTATAGTAATAAATATAACATTATAAGGAGTTTGTATGCAAAAGTTTGATATTTGCGTTATTGGAGTAGGAACTGTCGGAGCTTTTGCGGGTTATTATTTGGCTAAAAAAGGACTTAAAACCGCTTTGGTAGATATTTATTCTCCGCCGCATGATAAAGGCTCTTATCATGGAGATACGAGAATTTTTAGAATAGCGTATGGCGAAGGCAACAAATATATTCCTATGTTAAAAAGAGCTTTTGATTTATGGGGAGAATTTGAAAAAGAAACCGATACAAAATTATTTGAAAGATGCGGCGTTATTAATATAGGGCATAAAAATTCGGATTTTATGATTAATATTATAAAAAGCGTTAATGATTATAAACTTGATTGTGAAATCATTGATAAAAAAGAAATAGAAGAAAGATATAAATTTTTTGTTCCAAATGATTTTATAGGAGTTTACGAAAAAAATACGGGATATGTTTATAGCGATAAATCAATAATAACGGCGTCTAACGAGGCTAAAAAATTAGGCGCTAAAGAATATTATAACGAAGAGATAACGGAAATTAAGAAAAATGATAATTCTTATTTAATAATATCTAAAAATTACGAGTTTGAAACAAAAAATATAGTATTAAGTGCGGAAACATATTCGGATGAAATTTTAAATCTGCTTTTAAAAATAATGCCTCTTCCTTGCATACCTATTTTTAAGAAAAGAAAAATTTTTTCTTGGTGGAAAAGCGAAGAATATATTTACGGAAAATTGCCAGCCTTTACTTTTGAAATAGACGGCGACCATTATTACGGTTTTCCAAATGCGGGAGACGGATTTAAAATAGGCAAAAATTTAAGCGGACAATATTATAATAAAAGAGAGGAGAGAGTGCCTTTTGGAGAATTAGAAGAAGATAAAAACGAAATAGGAGAGCATGCCAGAAAATTTATGCCTTATATTGGAGATTTTATAGAAGGAAAATCATGCAGTTATCCTATGAGTTTAGACGAAGATTTTATAATAGATTTTCTAAATAAAGATATATTATTTTTCGGCGGATTAAGTCATGGTTTTAAGTTTGCCACAGTTTTAGGCGAATTAGCAATGAAAGCGTTTACCGAAAAAGATTTTAAATTAGACGATAATTTTACTTTAAAAAGATTTAATTAATTATTTTAAATTATTTAATATTATTTTATATAATAAAAAAATAACGCCCGCATATTAATAGAATATGAGAGCGTTATTATATTTTATTCTATAATTTGCTTATAGAACAGGGCTTTCATGCATAGCTTTTAGGCGAGTCCATCTTCTGTCAACTTCTTTTTGGAAAGCTCCGAGTATATCGGGATATTTCAAAAGATGCTTCGTTTTGCCCATCATTTCAAGCCATTTTTCTACAGGTAATTTTTTATCGTCCGCTATCATATTGGTTATTGTAGTTATTCCATGCTCAACTTCGTATAGAGGGAAGAAACAAGTATCAACCGCAGCTTTAATAACATCTTTACCCATATCATCAGGCGATTTCCAGTTTAAAGGGCATGCTATTAAAATTTTTACGAAAGCCGTTCCATGATTATTCGCATACCATTGAGCTTTAGCCGCTTTTTTAACCAAATCCATTGGATAAGATTCGCAACCTGTAGCAACATAAGGTATATGACAGCCCGCAAATATTTGAGCCACATCTTTATGGTTAAATTGTTTTCCAACTTCCGCTTTGCCGACATTTGAAGTTGAAGTTCTATGTCCTAAAGGAGTAGAGAACGACAACTGATTGCCCGTATTCATATAGCCTTCGTTATCGTATTCTAATATTATCATTTTATGGTTTCTAACCGCAGCTCCAATCGAAGGTCCCATACCTATATCATGTCCGCCATCTCCCGTAACCATTATAAATGTAGGGTCCTCAGGTCCGTCTATCTCTCCTCTTCTTTTTCTTTCATGATACATTTCAACGATTCCAGAAAGAGTGGCAGCGCCGTTTTGGAATAGGTTATGAACATAAGTCGTCCTGTAAGAACTATAAGGATAACCCGTAGTTACAACCATCGAACAACCCGTATGAACTAAAAGCACAACCGAACCTTCAATTCCTTTCATAAAAGTATTTATTCCAGAGAATATACCGCAACCGTTACAAGCTCCATGTCCTTGAGCGTATCTATAAGCCTTGCCCGTTAACTCTCTTAAAGGAGGAACTTTAACATCAAGTTTTTTAGTCTGCTCGTTCATTGTCACGGTTATTCCAGATTTTTGACTTTCTATTGTCAACGGTTCATGAATAGGTTTCATTTCAACGCCCGCATGTCCCATATACTGTTCCAAATAATCATGTTTATGAACTGTTCCAGGTTTTGCCAACTCGTCTATTCCCGCTTGGAATAATTTTTTAGCGCTATCTAAAGGGAATTCCGTTCCGCCGAGTCCGTAAGTTCTGCTTATAACGACTGTTTTATTCGTAGCGTCATTTTTCAAAGCCGCTCTTATTTCGGTAGACATATTTCCGCCCATACCAGAATAAGTGTCTTGTCTATCGCCTACAACCACAACTTTAACATTTGCCAATAATTTTTGAAGTTCTTTTTCAGGGAAAGGACGAATTTGAGATATCGCAAAAGTTCCTATTTTAAGTTTAGGATTTTCTTTTGTCATCTCATCAACCGCCAAGGTAGCCGTTTCATAAGCGCTTCCGCAAACCATTAAAGCTACATCTACATTATCCATTTTATAAGTTTCAATCGGCGAATATTTTCTTCCCGATAATTGAGCGAACTCTTCAAATACATCAAGTATTATTGGACGAGAGTCTTCTAACGCTTGAGATAATTGTAATTTGTTTCCCGTTAATTCGTCTTCATTCATATAAGGTCCGATTGTAACGGGATGTTTAGAAGGTTCTACGGATGTAACTTCTGGAATATATTTTCCTAAAAAGTTTTGAACATCGCTATCATTTTTAAATAATTGAACTTTTTTCTTCTGGTGAGAAGTAAAAAATCCGTCCGAAGAAACTATTATTGGAAGTTTAGCTCTTTCGGCAATTTTCAAAGCCAAAATATTAAAATCGTAAACCATTTGGGTAGTATGAGCCATTATTATTATCCAACCCGTATTAAGCGCCATCATTATATCCGATTGGTCGCATTTAATATCCAAAGGTCCTGAAACTGTTCTATTTACAACATTCAATACCATTGGAAATCTTGTGCCTGATTGAACGGGAAGCTGTTCCATAGCAAATAGGAGTCCGTTTGCGCTCGTAGCGTTGAATACTCGTCCTCCAGCTGTGGTAGCTCCAAAACATATTCCCGCAGCTCCATGCTCTCCGTCTCCTGGTATCATACATACTTCATGTCTTCCGTTAGCCTTCATTTCGTCTAAATATTCGGCTATTTGAGTGGAAGGCGTTATTGGATAATAACCCATTACATGATAATTGATTTGAGCGGCCGCTATGGCTGCAAGCTCGTTACCACTTTCAAGTATATTTTCTTGTTCAGCAAGTTTGTATTTATTAGCCATTTATACGCTCCTTATTTATTTTTCTTATAACGACTGTAGGTTAATTTATCTACATCGAAATTTACTTCTAATTCGATTCTTAAAGCCTGCTGGTCTTTCTCCAAAGGTTTAGGAGCATAAGGACCTTTAGGACAGGCTCTAACGCATTTTAGACAACCTTTACAGTATTGATAATCTATGCCCATCATATTCATAGCGGTAACTTCTGGTTTTTTTCTGTCTGGTCCTCTTTCCCATACTATGCATAAATCTGGACATACCGCTTCGCATTGAGCGCAGTCTATACAATTTGCAGGATTGAATACGGGAATTTTACCCGTTCTCGTAACTTGCAAATCTTTCAAAGTGCTGTTTCCTGCCGCGCTTATATAACCACCCGTTAATTGATTATTTTTTCCGTAAACGGGTTCTGGTTTTTTGTAAGGAATATAAGGGTATTTATCTTCGGGGGCGAATACTTCCTCTACGGAATCATCGTATCCTCTTCTAAACGCCTCTATATTCGGCTCTACCAATTCGGGCTTCTTTCCGTCAAACTGTTTTCTAATTTGCTTTTCAAACAGTTCTTTTTCTATAAACGGAAGCTGTTTAATCATAGCGCCCATAATAATGGTATTTGCAGCTTGCGAAGGAAGATGCAAATCGCCCGCAATTTTAATAGCGTCCACACAAACTACTTTTCCGCCATGAAGTTTAGCGAAATCTCTCGCTTCTTTTGGAGACATATTGGTATTAAAAATAACGATAGCGTCATCTTTAACGCCCATTAATGTCATTGGGTTTTTCAAAAGATTCATATGGAAAACCGCTACAACATGTGGTTCTTCAACGGTAGAATTAACTCTAACCGAAGTTTCCGAATCGGCAAATCTAACGAAAGATTTAACGGGAGAACCTTTCTTTTCGGAACCATAACTTGAGAATGCGGCGCCGTTATAACCTTGTGATAAAACGCCTACATCGGCAAGCATTTTACCCGCGCTATTTGCGCCCATTCCGCCTATACTTTCGAGACGAATCTCGAAAAAGCCTAAATCATTGACTTTTGGAAGTTTCACAACTTTTCTCCTTTTGTTATAAAAATGAGATTTTTAAATTAATATCGATACAACAATATCAATCTGTAATATTTTACTACAAAAAAAATAAAAGTCAAATTTAGAATTTTTAAAAATTATATTAAATCAAATTAAAATATATTTTTTAGATTGAATTTATAAAAACTTAATGATAAAATATATAGCAAATTATTATTAATAGTATTATTTAAATTATAGTTTTTTAAGATTTTTTAAGGAGAATAAAATGAAATTAATTCCAAATTCTAATAAATATAAAGAATTTTCTAAAGGACTTTACGAACCTCGTTTTGAGCATGACGCTTGCGGAATAGGAGCGGTTGCGAATATTAAAGGAGTTGCAAGCCATAAAATAATTTGCGATGCTTTGGAAATTTTAATGCAACTTGAACATAGAGGTGGAACGGGAAGCGAGGAAAATACGGGAGATGGAGCGGGAATACTTATACAAATTCCTCATGATTTTTTTTCTACTCAAGAGCTTGATTTTGAACTTCCAAAAAAAGGAGATTATGCCGTAGCTTTTATATTTTTATCTCCGAATTCTGAAGCCAAAGAAAAAGGAAAAAAAATATTTTTAGAAGGATTAAAAGAAAAAGGATTAGAATTTTTAGGATTTAGAGAAGTTCCCGTAAACTCAAGCGATATAGGAAAAACCGCGCTTAAAGCTATGCCATATTTTTTGCAGGCTTTCGTAAAAAAACCTAAAAATATTAAAGCGGGATTAGATTTTGAAAGAATTATTTATTCGGCTAGAAGAATAATTGAAAAAAAAGCTTCAAATGTCAGCAAGTTTTATATTTGTTCTTTTTCTTCTCGAACTATAGTTTATAAAGGAATGTTAATCTCGACTCAATTAAGCGATTTCTATATTGATTTTAAAGATATAAATATGAAGTCGGCTATAGCTTTAGTTCATTCAAGATTTTCAACGAATACTTTTCCAAGTTGGGAACGCGCTCATCCAAATCGCTATATGATTCATAACGGAGAGATAAATACGATTAGAGGAAATGTTGATTCTATAATAGCAAGAGAAGGACTTTTTAAGAGCGATTATTTTGAAGATTTAAAAGAAATTTTTCCCGTAATAGCAAACGAAAGCAGCGATTCGGCAATGTTTGACAATACTTTGGAATTTTTAGCTTTAAATGGTAGAAGTCTTGAAGAAGCTTTTATGATGATGATACCCGAACCTTGGCATAGAAATAAAAATATGCATCCTAAAAAAAGAGCGTTTTACGAATATAACTCGACTTTAATGGAGCCTTGGGACGGACCAGCCGCTATAATATTTACTGACGGCGAAGTTATGGGAGCAAGTCTTGATAGAAACGGTTTTCGTCCTTCAAGATATTATATTACTAACGATGATTTTTTAATTTTATCTTCCGAAACGGGAGCTTTAAAAATAGACGAAAGCAGAATTAAAGCAAAAAAGAGATTGGAGCCTGGAAAACTTTTGCTTGTCGACACTAAAAAAGGAAAATTAATTTCAGACGAAGAGATTAAACTTCATTATGCCAACGCTAAACCTTACGATAAATGGCTTAAAAATATGGTTCATTTGGAAGAAGTTTCAAGCAAAGGTTATAAACATAATTTTTTAGACGAAAAAGAAATTTTATGCCTTCAAAGAGTTTTTGCTTGGAATTATGACGAATTAAAATTAAGCGTTGAGGCTATGGCTTCAAACGGAAAGGAAATTTTAGCGGCTATGGGAGTCGACACGCCTTTAGCGGTTTTAAGCGAAAGTTATCAGCCTTTATTTAATTATTTCAAACAACTTTTTGCTCAAGTTACAAATCCGCCTCTCGATGCAATAAGAGAAGAAATTATAACTTCTACAAGAGTTTATTTGGGAAGCGAAGGAAATTTATTAAAACCAAATGCCAATAATTGTAAAAGAGTAGAACTTCATTATCCGATTATATCGAATGAAGAATTATATAAAATTAGAAATCTTAAAAATTTTAAAGTTAAAGAATTTTCTATTCTTTTTGAGGACGATAAAAAAACTTTGGAAGAGGCTTTAGAAGAGCTTTTTAAAAATGTTGAAAACGAAATTGAAAAAGGCGCTTCGATAATAATTTTAAGCGATATTGGAGTAAACGAAAAAAAATGTTATATTCCTTCTTTTATCGCCGTTGCAGGATTGCATAATCATTTGATTAGAAAAAACTTAAGAACGCATGCGAGCATAGTTATAAATACGGGAGAGGCGAGAGAGATTCATCATTTTGCATGTTTGCTTGGCTATGGAGCTACCGCAATTTGTCCTTATCTTGTTTACGAAAGCATTAACGATTTAATAAGAAAAGACGCTATAAAACTTGACTATAAAAAAGCAGAACAGAATTTTATAAAAGCAAGCATAGGCGGAATAGTAAAAATCGCTTCAAAAATGGGAATTTCTACTTTACAAAGTTATAACGGAGCGCAAATTTTTGAATGTTTAGGTTTGAGTAAAAAACTTGTAGATAAATATTTTTCAGACACAATAACTAGAATCGAAGGAATAGACATTGAAGATATTAACGAAGAGTTGATTAATTTGCATAAAAAAACTTTTTCAAAACAAATAAGCGCGCTTGAGCCGAAAGGAATACATGGCTATAGAAGCGGAAGAGAAGAGCATATAATCGACCCTCTTGTAATATTTCATTTGCAGGAAGCTTGCAAACTTAAAGATTATAAATTATTTAAAAAATATTCTTCTTTAGTCGACAGTAAAATAATAAAATTAAGAGATTTAATGGAGTTTGACACAAGCGAAGCTATAAATATTGAAAGAGTAGAATCTGTAGAAAATATAATAAAAAGATTCAAAACGGGAGCTATGAGTTATGGCTCAATATCTAAAGAAGCTCATGAATGTATAGCAATAGCAATGAATAGACTCGGAGCAAAATCAAATTCGGGCGAAGGCGGAGAAGACGAAGAGAGATTTAAAATAGACGAAAACGGAGATAATAAATGTTCGGCTATAAAACAAGTTGCATCGGGAAGATTTGGAGTCGATATTAATTATTTGGTAAACGCTAAAGAAATTCAAATTAAAGTCGCGCAAGGAGCTAAACCTGGAGAAGGCGGACAACTTATGGGTTTTAAAGTTTATCCTTGGATTGCAAAGGCAAGAAATTCTACGCCAGGAGTTACTCTTATATCGCCGCCGCCGCATCATGATATTTATTCGATTGAAGATTTGGCTCAATTAATTTACGATTTAAAAAACGCTAATAATAAAGCGAGAATATCTGTAAAACTTGTAAGCGAGGTTGGAGTAGGAACTATTGCTGCGGGAGTCGCTAAAGCTGGAGCAAATTGTATATTAATATCGGGTTATGACGGCGGAACGGGAGCGAGTCCAAGAACTTCAATACCAAATGCGGGAATGCCTTGGGAATTGGGACTTGCAGAAACTCATCAAACTTTAATTTTAAATAATTTAAGAGATAGAGTGAGAATAGAAACGGACGGAAAACTTATGACGGGAAGAGATTTGGCGATAGCGGCGCTTTTAGGAGCTGAAGAATTTGGATTTGCAACCGCTCCTCTTATGGCAATAGGTTGCACGATGATGAGAGTTTGTCATCTTAATACTTGTCCTTTTGGAATAGCGACTCAAGATACTACTTTAAGAGATAGATTTAAAGGTTCGCCTGAAAGAGTTGAAAATTTTATGCTTTTTGTAGCCGAAGAATTAAGAGAATATATGGCTAAACTTGGTTTTGAAAAATTGGACGATATGATTGGAAGGACGGATAAACTTTATCAAAAAAAAGATATTAAAGGAAAAGCCGCAAAAGTAAATTTGGATAGAATATTAAAATCACTTCCGACTTATAATAAGACGGCGGAACATTTTAAAGATTTTAAAGACAATAAACTTGAAAAAACTATGGATTATAGAATATTGATTCCTCTCTGTCAAAACGCTCTTAAAAAAGGAAAAAATATTAAATTAAGTCTTGAAGTTAATAATCAAAGCAGGGCTTTTGCAACTATGCTTTCAAGCGAGATTACGAGAGATTACGGGAAAAACGCTCTTAAAGAAGATTGCATTCAAATTACGGCAACGGGAAACGCTGGAAACAGTTTTGGCGCTTTTTTATGCAAAGGAATAAAACTTGAAATTATAGGCGATACAAACGATTATTTGGGAAAAGGTTTAAGCGGCGGAAAAATAATAGCTAAAATTCCAACAACCGCGAAATTTAAAGCCGAAGAAAATATTATTTCGGGAAATGCATGTTTATACGGAGCTACAAGCGGAGAGGTTTATTTAGACGGAATAGCGGGAGAGAGATTTTGCGTTCGTAATTCTGGAGCTAAAGCCGTTGTTTTGGGAACGGGAGTTCATGGCTGCGAATATATGACGGGAGGATTGGTTGCAGTTTTGGGAGATATAGGCATGAATTTTGCAGCTGGAATGAGCGGAGGAGTCGCTTATATTTACGGAAGGCATAACGAGATAAATGTAAATTTGGAGCTTGTCGATATTTTGGAATTAAGCAAAGAAGATGAAAACGAACTTAAGGCATTGATAAAAGAACATATAGATTTTACGGGTTCAAAAAGAGCGATAGAAATTTTAGCGAAATTCAAATCAAAAAACTTTTTTAAGATTATGCCGAGAGATTATAAAAATATGCTTAATATGATAGAATCCTGCAAGGGAGAAGAAAATCCCGAGCTTGCGGCATTTTTGAAATTAAGCGAAAATATAAAATAAAATTTGATTTTATACTATGCACTTGTTTGGGGAAAGCATACAAAATTACCCGATACCAACGATAGGCTAAAAGTCCACTCCCATAGGGACAACTATGGCTATAGTGAAGTCCGCATTTAGTTAAAACATTAACAATTGGGATTTATAGTTTTTTAGTTTATTTGATATATTTTTTATTTAAGTTTTTTTACTTTATACATCAGGCGTTTTACTCTATCACTTAAAGCAGGATTTAGCCTAATATTAAATATTTAGCTTCTTTATAAATTTTGTTACTTAAATTATCCTTATCTATAATTAATGGGTTTTAACTAAATTGATTTTTAATTGCTCGTTGTAAAGATTTTTGTATTTGTTGTATTTTCTCTATTTCTGGATTTGTTTGTCCTATTTTATTTTCTATATTTATATTTCTTGCTTGCCAATCAATAGAATGTAAATAAGCAAAATTTAATTCTTTTATATTATATGGAACTATAAAACACATTTTTGCATAAACATTAAAATGTTTTGAGGATACGACAAGCCATTTATTAATACTTGAAAATTGAGGAATATTATGAGTAAAACTAATAATATCACAAAAATTAGGACAACTTGGCTCATCTTTATTTGGATTTTCATTGGATTTAATGATTTGACTAACAAAACTTTCAATTACCGCTTGATAATCTGCATCGGGCAATAATGTTTTTGACGAATTTGTAAAATCATTTTTGTATATAAATTGGAGTTGGTCTATCATAACTTCCGATATAATATCACTAATCTTATCTAGACTTATAGTTGGATTTTTATGCGATGGATAGAGTTTAGTTTTTTTATTTTTGTTGTTAATGAAAAAGCTAAAACATAATAATCTCTATCATACACAACTAAATATGTTCTTTTTTCCATTTGCTCATGTCCGCGAGAATATTTATTTTGCATTTCTTGTATATATTTTGACATTTTATTTTCCTTATAAACTGTATAGCTTTTTGTATACATAAATTCTAAAATTAAATTATAATATAAATTACCTATGCTAAAATTGTCAATTTAACTTTTTAACTCATTACATGATAAAGATATGTATAAAAAAATCAAGTAAAAAATTTATAATTTGTTTAAAATATTTTGTCGACTTATGATTTATAAACTTTAATTTAATCTTTATAAAATGGATTACAGCACTTTCTTGCAAAAACTCTCTGCCGAATGGATACAGAGCGAATAACGAAATAATGAATTATCATTTAATCAATTTGTTATTTATAAATTATTCCTTATTGCTTTTTAATAAAAATCCTTATATAATAAACTATTATGTTTACTTATTTTGTAATTAAAAGAATATTGAAAGGTATTATAATGTTTATAATACTTATGTTTATGTCTTCGGCAATATTTAATACCGTAAGCGAAAAAACTTTAAAAGCGCAAATAGAAGAAAATATTAACGCCGAAGTTAGAGGTTTGGTTAATATGAGAACTGAAGATATAGACAATTTTATTAAAGAAAGAAGAAGCTATTATTACGATATTTATTGGCTTAACAGAAGCAAAGGCGAGAGAATATTTTTAAGAGCGATTAATACGATAACTTTTCAATTTGGAAAATCAAGCATTATGATGGATTCAAACGGAGATAGAAGCGTCATAAAAATAATAGGAGAAGCTTTGCCTCGTTCTATAATATTATTTACAACTGCTGCTATAATTCAAATAATTATCGGTTTAGCTATAGGTTTGATAAAGGCAAGAAAAGCGGGAAGCGTATTCGATAGAACGACAAGCATTTTTACTATGATAGTTTACGGCATGCCTACTTGGTGGCTTTCAATGATTCTTATAATGATATTCGTTTATAAATTAAATCTCTTTCCTTCGGGCGGAGTTCATTCCGTACCTACTCCCGATGGAATAATGTATTTTTTAGATATGTTATGGCATATGTCACTTCCTTTAATAACATTGGTTTTAATAGGTTTTTGGGGAATTTCATTTGTAGTTAGAAATATAGTTTTAAATACTTTGCAAGAAGATTATATAATGGCTGCAAGAGCGAGAGGATTAACCGAAAAATCAATTCTATTCGGGCATACTTTAAGAAGCGCAGCGCCTCCGATAGTGACTATTACTCTGCTTGGACTTCTTGGCTCAATAGCAGGTTCAATAATATTTGAAGGCATTTTTTCTTGGACAGGATTAGGCAATTTATATTGGATAGCAGTTCAACAAAATGATATTCCCGTTTTAATGGGAAATTTAGCGATAACTACGGCATTATATCAATTAGGACTCGTTATACTTGATATTTCCTATGGATTTTTGGACCCAAGAATAAAAGTCGGAGGAAAATTATAAAATGGAAAATAAAAAAGTAAATCCGCAAAAACAAAATCTTATAATAGATTTTTTCAATGAATTCAAAAAAGATAAAACGGGAATGATAGGATTATCGATTCTTATTATTTCGATTTTAATATCTTTATTTGAACCTTTAATTTTAACTTATAAAGAAGCGCCGAAACGATGGCGAGATATTAATTATTGGCAGGATAACCCGACTTCCGCTCCTCCGATTTGGCTTAATTTTTTTCAAAAAGAAAAAGCTTCTATTACGGCAAATATTGAGGCTATAAGTTTTGAAACAAATTATATAGACAATCAATTAAATTATAAAATTTTATTTGAATACGATTATAATTTTGACAAACCGCCTGTAGATTTAATTTTTCATTTGAATATTAAAGGAAACACGGGATTAATTTGGAAAGTTATTCGCCCTGACAAAGAGAGTATAATTCTTTATGACGGTTTATATAACGCTTACGGAAATTTAAGAATATCGGCTTTTAACGATTCAAAAAATAGAATATTTAGATTTTATAGAGAATCTGTGCCAAAATTTTTAGCGAGACAATTAGACGCTATAACCACAAATCCAATGACAATATTATTTAATACAAAAAAAAACGATATGGCTGAAAATTTTTTATCGTTAAAAGGAATCTATAAATTTGAAATAACGGGAAAAATTTCGGATTCCAACTCCGAAGTCGATAATCCTTATATGGTTTTAGTCGGTTCAATGTCGGGTTTAATGGGAACGGATAACATGAAAAGAGATATTTTTTCTGGACTTATATCTGGTTTGAAATGGGCTTTATTTATAGGAATAGCTACAAGTTTTATAGCGGTAATAATTGGCGTTATGTATGGAATAATTTCTGCATATTTCGGAGGATTTGTCGATGGATTTATGCAATTTATTTACCAAATATTTATAGGAATTCCCGTTTTGCCCGTTATGATAGTAATGAGCGCAATATTTAAACCGAGCATTTGGACAATGATTGCTATGATGATATTATTTTCTTGGACTGGTTCGGTTATGACTGTTCGCTCTATGGCTATGCAATTAAAAGAAGAAACTTATATTGAAGCTGCAAGAACTATTGGAGCTGGACATTTTAGAATAATATTTAATCATTTAACTCCCCTACTCCTTCCATTTTCTTTTGCGTCTATGGCTTTAGCCGTTCCTTCTGCAATAGTTTACGAATCTTCTTTATCGCTTCTTGGTTTTGGAGATGCGACAATAGTCACTTGGGGACAAATTTTACATGACGCGATGAAAGGTTCGGCGGTTCTTTCTGGACTTTGGTGGTGGATAATTCCGCCTGGAATTTTAATTGCAGTTTTAGGAATGTCTTTTGCATTTTTAGGATTTGCATTAGATAAAATTCTTCATCCAAAATTAAGAAATAGATAAAATTAATTATTGATTAAAATATTTTATTTCAAATAATTTCATTAAAAAATAAAGGGAAATGCATAATTTACATTCCCCTTTTTAATCGTAATTCGACTTATTTAATAAATGTTTTTATTGCTTTAGTTTGTAGGTTTGTATTCAGTTTCTAGGTTTATAGAATGTAAAGAATAAGTAATATCTACGCCTATATTACTATACTTTACAACTAAATAACCGTCTCTACTAAATGTCGCTACCGCTCTATTTTTATTAGGAGTCACTGTATTCTCATAGACAACATTTCTAATGCCTTCTAACTCGTAAGTAGGAGCTTTATTATATCTAGGGTCTACATAGAATTTAATATTTTCATTTCCAGCTATATTTCCTTCATCGTCTTTAAGAGTATATTTTATATAAGTTTCCGTTCCTTCGGCTGATTCGTATTCGTCTACTATTTCCGCCCAGAAATAATAAAATTTTGTATAATCGCTATTGTAATAATAAGCGCCAGATTTAAATACATAGCCTTTAAACTGTTTTAACATTTCGCCATCCGTAAAAGGCATCTTATCGCCCGCAGGCGTAGGGTCAATAGGTTTTGGCGTTTCTCCATTTGTTCCTGGCACTTTTTCTACTTCAACAGTAAAACTTGGTTCGGTAGCTTTCTTTTGACAAGCTATAGCAATTAAGCAAACTACGATTATTACCGCTATTATTGATAAAAACGGATATTTGAGTTTTAAATTTGTAAACATAATCACTCCTCGTTAATAGCATTATCTATCAACATTATTATAGTCTCTACTCTTAATATAGTAAATTATTTTAAAAAGTCAAGTAAAAAATTAAAAAAATTTTAAAAATTTAGATTATAAATAATATGTAAAAATCGTAATAAATACTTGTTTTTTATACATATACGACATATAATAAAAAATGATTCTAAAATTTTACGGAGACTTAAAATGAAAACCGATATACAAATAGCTCAAGAATGCAAATTAAAAAGAATCGAAGAGATAGCGAAAAAATTAAACTTAAAAGACGAAGATTATGAAGTCTACGGAAAATATAAAGCTAAAATTGAATTGTCGCTTTTAAATAAATTAAAAAATAAAAAAGACGGAAAACTTATTTTAGTGACGGCAATAACTCCTACTCCAGCGGGAGAAGGAAAATCAACTGTCACAATCGGATTAACTCAAGGCTTAAATAAAATCGGAAAAAAGACAATCGCCGCTTTAAGAGAGCCTTCGCTAGGTCCAGTATTTGGAATTAAAGGAGGAGCTTGCGGAGGCGGATATTCTCAAATAGTTCCTATGGAAGATATTAATTTGCATTTCAATGGAGATTTTCATGCAATCGGGAGCGCTCATAATCTTATAGCCACATGCATAGACAATCATATAAAACAAGGAAATAAATTAGATATCGATATTAATAAAATTGTTTTCAAAAGAGCGGTAGACATGAATGATAGAGCTTTAAGAAATATAATAATCGGACTCGGCGGAAGTCAAAACGGAATACCGCGGGAATCTTCATTTCAAATTACCGTTTCGTCAGAAATAATGGCTATATTATGTTTATCGACTTCGTTAATGGATTTGAAAAAAAGAATTGGAAATATAATTTTTGCTTACGATAAAAACGACAATCCATTAAAAGTTAAAGATTTGAAAATAGAAGGTTCGTCATGCGCGTTACTTAAAGACGCCATAAAACCTAATTTGGTTCAGACTCTCGAAAATACTCCCGTAATAGTTCATGGAGGTCCTTTTGCAAATATAGCGCATGGATGCAATTCAATCTTGGCTACAAAAATGGCTTTGAAACTTGCAGATTATACGATAACCGAAGCGGGATTTGCTGCAGATTTGGGAGCTGAAAAATTTTTGGATATAAAATGCAGATTGGCAAAATTAAATCCTAATTGTATAGTTTTAGTGGCGACAATAAGAGCTTTAAAACATCATGGCGAAGCAAAAGAACTTTCAAAAGAAGATTTAAAAGCTTTAAGTAAAGGTTTTGAAAATTTAGATAAACATATAGAAAATATGCAAAAATATAATATTCCGATTATTGTCGCTATAAATAAATTTTCTTCCGACACAGAAAAAGAAATAAATCTTATAAAAGAACATTGTAAAAATTTAAATGTAGATATAGCTTTATGCGAAGCTTGGGAACATGGAGGAAACGGCGCTAAAGAATTGGCTAAAAAAGTCGTAAAAATTATAGAGACAAAAAAATCAAATTACAAACCTTTATATAAATTAAATTTGCCAATAAAAGAAAAAATTGAAATTATATGCAAAGAAATATACGGAGCTGAAAAAATAGAATTTTCAAATAAAGCGTTTAAAATGATAAAAAAAGCCGAAAGTTTAGGATTTGGGAATTTTCCGATTTGCATCTCAAAAACGCAAAAGTCGATATCCGATAATCCTTCATTACTCGGAGCGCCAAAAAATTATACTTTAAATATTGACGAAATAAAACTTGCTTCTGGCGCGGGCTTTATAATCGCTATGGCTGGCGGAATAATTGATATGCCTGGGCTTCCTAAAATTCCCGCAGCTTGCAATATCGATATAGACGAAAAAGGAAATATAAAAGGATTATTTTAATTAAAAACGATTGATTTTTTATATTAATTGTATATAATTTTATAATATTTTTAATTTCTAATATTAAGGAGTATATTTCAATGAAAAAAGTTATTTCATTTTTATTAATTGCATTTATTTTTATTTCATGTTCAAAAGCTAACAAATCAAAAACTTCTGTAGACGGATTATTTATAAATGTAGGAGCAGAGCCTCAAACTATTGACCCTACTTTAAATAAAGCTTCGGATGCTTCGGTATATATAATACATGCATTTGAAGGACTTGCCACTAAAAATAAAAATGGCGAGTTAGTTGGAGGAGCGGCTGAAAGTTGGGAAATTTTGGATAACGGACTTAAATTTATATTCCATTTAAAAACAAACGGAAAATGGTCGGATGGAAAACCTCTAACAGCGTCAGATTTCGTTTATTCTTGGAGAAGAGCGGTAAATCCCGAGACTGCAAGCGAATATAGTTATCAATTTGAACCCATAAAAAATTCTATGGATATAAACGCTGGCAAATTAGGTTTGGACGCTTTGGGAATAAGAGCTATAGACGATTATACTTTAGAAGTAATATTAGAAAAACCTACCGCTTATTTTTTAGAACTTACGGCTTTTCCTACTTTTTATCCCGTTAGAGAAGATATTATAGAACAATACGGCAATCAATGGACTATGAACCCCGAAACTTATATAGGCAACGGTCCTTATGTTATGAAAGAACGAAATATAGACAGCGATATAATAATGGTTAAAAATACTAATTATTGGGATTATTCAAATTTAGTTCCTGAAAAAATAACTTTCGTTTTAATGGATAATCCTACCGCCGCTGTAGCGGGAATTAAAGAAGGTTCGTTGCATTTTTCTGACAAAATTCCTTCGCAAGATATAGATTCATTAAAAAACGAAGGCATATTGCAATTGGTAAAAAGACTCGGAACTTATTATTATGCTCTCAATTTGACAAACGAAGTCTTAAAAAATCCTAAAGTAAGAAAAGCTTTATCTCTTGCAATAGACAGAAATTATATAGTGGAAAATATAGTTAAAGCTGGAAATCCTGCAGGAGCTTTCGTCCCTTACGGAGCGCCCGATGTTAATAACGGAGATTTTAGAGAAATAGGCGGAGATTATATAAATTTAAATAAAGAAGATTATTCAAATAATGTAAAAATCGCTAAAAGATTAATGCAAGAAGCCGGTTATCCGAATGGACAAAATTTTCCCGTTCTTCAATTTTTAGTAGATTCAAATAGAGAGATTCCTATATTTGAAGCGGTTCAGCAAATGTGGAAAGAACATTTGGGAATAGACACTTCTATAAGTCAACAAGAATGGGCAGTATTTTTACAAACTTTATATACGGATAAAAATTATACGATAGGAAGAAGCGGATGGACGGCAGATTATAACGACCCTATGACCTTTTTAGGAATGTTTTTGAGTTATAGCCCGCAAAATCATGCGTTATTTACAAATAGAGAATATGATAATTTGCTAAAAACTGCAATGAATACAATAGACCAAAATATAAGGATGGATTCTATGCATAAAGCCGAAGCTATATTTATGAATAATGATGTAATAATACCTTTATATTTTTATGCCACGCCTACTTTAATAAGTCCAAAATTAAAAGGCGTTATATACGATAATTTGGCTAAACATAAATTTAGCTACGCTTATATAGAAGAATAGATTTTTAATTAATAAAAGTTTATTCTAAAATTTATTTATATTATTTTTGCTCTTATTAAAAAATTTTTAACTAAAGAATTAAATAATTCTGGTTGTTCTATTTGTAAATTATGTCCCGCTATATCTATAATGCTAAAAGTCGCTCTTGGATAATCTTCAAGCAATTTATATAAATCTTTATAACCTACGCATATATCTTGCCTTCCAGCCATAAATAAAACAGGTTTGTCAAATTTAATTTTTTTCAATTTTTTATCAACATCAAAAGAAAAAGAATAATTTTTCCAAAGCGATTCTATAAAATCCTTATTACATTTTTTAATTCCAGAAAGAATTTCATTTTTATATCTTTTATAAACTTTTTTATTTTCAAGGACGCTAAACTTACCGAATGTTTTTCTTTCAAAATCGTTAAGAGTATTTATAAAATCTTTATCTTCAAATTTTATAATATTTTTAGGAACATCCCTTTTTGCATGAATTGGAATAACAACGGGACATAATAAAGCCATGCCGTCTATTTTTGAATTGAGTTTTGATAAAATGCCTCTTGACAAATATCCTCCGTAGGATTCTCCGATTAATAAAAAATTTTCAGAAATAATATTTTCAGCAAAAGAAATCAATATATCGAGAATTTTATCAGAAGACGCATATTCTAATAAAGCTTCGGATTTTCCCATTCCAGGCAAATCTATATATATTCTTTTATAACCATTTTTATTTTTAAAAATCGGCTCAAAGCAACCTTTCATTAAATTTAAATCGCAGTCGAGTCCATGTATCATGAAAATAGGTTTTCCGCTTCCAATAACTTGATAATGAATTTTAATATTTTTATAAGAGTAAAACATTATTATTTTATTTTTTCTCTATTTTGCAGATAAATATTTGTCTATTCCGTAAGCGGCTCTTTTCCCGTCTCCAATAGCAAGTATAACAGTAGCGGCGCCTCTTGCAGCGTCTCCTCCTGCAAATACTCCATCCATTGATGTTTCGCCCGTTTCTTCGTCTATAACATAAGTTCCTTTTTTGCTTATTTTAAGCTCGGGAACTTTTCTTGCAATTAAAGGGTTAGGCGTAGTTCCTATAGCTATAATAACGGCGTCAACTTCTATATCTTCAATTTTTCCTTCAACCGCGATTGGTTTTCTTCTTCCGTCTTCGTCAGGTTCGCCTAATTCCATAACTTGAGTTCTTATAGCGACAACATTATCGTTTTCATCTCCTACAACTTCCAAAGGCGCTCTTAAAAATCTGAATTCCACTCCTTCTTCCATAGCATGATGAATTTCTTCTAATCTTGCAGGAAGCTCTTTTTCTGTTCTTCTATAAACTATATAAACTTTTTCAGCTCCAAGTCTAACCGCTGTTCTGCATGCATCCATAGCGACATTACCGCCTCCCAAAACCGCTACTTTTTTATGTCTTATAACGGGCGTGTCGACTTCTGGAAATTTATAAGCGCCCATTAAATTAACTCTCGTCAAATATTCGTTTGCCGAATAAACTCCGCATAAATGTTCGCCTGGAACATTCAAAAATAAAGGAAGTCCCGCTCCCGTTCCTAAAAATACGGCGTCATATTCTTTTCTTAATTCTCCAAAATCTATAGATATTCCCGCTACTTCGTTTATTTTGAATTTAACTCCGTCTCTTTTAAGATTTTCAACTTCATGAGCTACTAATTCTTTAGGTAAACGAAATTCTGGAATTCCATACATTAAAACTCCGCCGATTGTATGAAGCGCTTCTAAAACTGTGACATCATAACCTAATTTAATTAAATCTCCCGCACACGCCAAACCCGCAGGACCCGCTCCAATAACGCAAACTTTTTTTCCGTTTTGTTCGACTTTTAAATCTTCATGTTCCGAATTTTTTCTTTCGTAATCGGCTACAAACATTTCTAATTTGCCGATAGCTACAGGCTCGAATTTTTTACCGACAACGCATCTCTCTTCGCATTGAGTTTCTTGAGGACAAACTCTTCCGCATGCGGCTGGCAAAGCGTTAGTTTCTTTAATCTTTTTAGCCGCTTCTAAAAATTTACCGTCAGCGACTAATCCTATAAATTCGGGAATTTTTACTTTCGCTGGGCAACCTTCCATACAATGTGGAACTTTGCAATCTAAACATCTTAAAGCTTCTTTTAAAGCCTGTTCTTCGGTATAACCTAAAGGAACTTCTTTAAAATCCATTCTGCGTTCTTCGGCGCTTCTTGTAGGCATATCCTGTCTTGGTATTTCGCCTAATTTTGACCTTGGAGGCATATATTTTTTCTCCTAAAATTTGGATATTTTTAATAATTATTTAAATATTATATTACATAATTAAATATAGTCAATATATAAAATATAATAAGTATATAGATTTAATATTATTAATAGTTATATATAATTAATTTTCATATTATTAAAGAATATCAATAATTTAAAGTAAAATTATTCATTTAAATTAAAATTAAGGAACTATATAACCCGATTCTTCTTCCCCGAACATATCTCTATATTGCACTCTAACTTTTATAGCTCTATACTGTCCGCTTTCTCTTATATTTTTATAACTGCTATAATAAATATAATATCTTCCGAAATTGATATTTTTTATATTATTAATCGCCTCTCTATAATTGATTGAACTATCGCCGTTAATCGTATAGCCATAAGTATTTTTTGAAATGAAATCTAAAAAATAATTATTTTTATTTAATCCCAAATAAACTTGATTTAATGAAACCGCATTATTTTTTGCAAAACTTGACAAATCATTAAAATCCATCGAAATAAAAGCGTTATCGTCAATATCGCTTACTGAAAAATGTATAATCGCCGTTTTCTTAAAGCTATTTAAAGATTGTCTTATCGCTTCATAATAAGCTTCTCCAAGCGCCGAATTTCCGCCCGAAAATCTAAAATTATTTGCATTTTCAATTATTCTTAAATTAGCTTGAGAATAATTTTCCGATTTATAAACTCCATCGTTATAATGAATAACCAAAACCTCATCATTATTCGTCAAACTCAAAGTAAAATTGCTTATCTCTTCTTTTAATCTGCCTTCATAATTTTTTGCAGCTGTGCTATCTTCTATAAGATAAATAAATCTATATTGATATAATTCTGGCGCATCGTATAAAGCTACTTTGTGCTCGGTTAAATCGTTTTCCGTAATATAAAAATTATCCGCAGTTAAACCTATAACAGGATTTGCAAGTCTATCTCTAACCGTAACGGAAGAGACAACTACAGGAAATTTGCTTAAATATTGTTTATCTAAAAATACATCCAAGTTGGCATAATATTCTTCTTTTCTCGTATAAACATCTATTCTTCCCGACATAAAATCGGCTAAATAAATCGTTCCGTTTTTATCTTCCGCAATCGAAGTAGGAGTTGTCGTATATCTTTCTGAATTATTAAATAAAGTAAACGAATTAGCATTAATATCGTAATAATAAACTTTACCTCCGTCCGCTATAAATAAATTTCCATCCGAAGAAAAAGATAATCCTCTAGGCTCTTTAAACATTTCATGCTTAATAGTCGAAACATAATTTCCGCTAATATCAAATTTTTGAATTCTTTTATTTCCCGTATCCGCCACATATATATTATTATTATTAACTACAATTCCCGCAGGCGAAAAAAACTCTCCTTCATTTTCTCCAAGTTTGCCAAAACTAAATAAATAATTTCCGTTTACATCGAATACGACAATTCTGTTATTTCCGCCATCCGAAACATACAATCTGCCGTAATTATCCGCGTAAACCGAATTTGGTCCTAATAATTGTCCGTTGCTTATTCCCGAAACTCCTATATTAGTTATATAATTTCCTTCAGAATCGTATTTAAATATTTTATCTTTTTTTGTATTCGCTATATAAATATTATTATCAATATCAATTGCAAATCCTCTCGGATTTTCTAATTTTTCGTAAGGATAAACTCTCGTTACAAATTGAACCGCTTTCCCCCACCAATTTAATTGCGAATTTTCAAGCCTTTTGCCTTGCGATATTTTTTTAATCAAATTTCCGTTAGCGTCAAATCTCTTTAATGAAGAATCGCTATAATCCAAAACATAAATTGTTCCGTCATCCAAAACTTTTAATTGTATCGGTTGATTAATATTTTTCATAAAATTTGCATTTGTAGAAAAAGCTTTTAAATAAATAAAATTACTAAAAGTATCTTTAGTATCTTCAATATTTGCCGTATAATATTTATTAATTTTAGATAATATTATTGCATCTTCATATCCCATTCTTGTAATATTAAGCCATTCGTTAATAGCCAAAGACATATAACCCGCTTTATATAAAGCTTTGCTATACCAATATCTTATAAATTTATCGGTTGGATTTGTATTTAAAGATGTTCTGAAACTCGCTATTGAAGCGTCATATCTCTCCTGATTATAATAATGCACTCCTCTTATAAGTTCCTTATAAGAATCGTAAGTTTCCGTGTTTACATAATATGGCGTTTTATCAAAAGCGTTTAAAAGCGATATAACCGTTAAAAATAATGTTATTATCGCCGCAAGTTTTAGTTTCATAAATATTATTTAATCCTCTTTCAAACTTGAATTTTTAATTAATGAGAAAAGCCCGCTATCGGGATTGAACCGATGACCCTCACCTTACCATGGTGATGCTCTACCATCTGAGCTAAGCGGGCAATTTCTACTATTATAAAATTACAGGCAAAAAAAGTCAAGTAAACTTAAATTTAACTTACTTTATATAACCTATAATATTTTTCACATAATTTTTAGTCTCGTCAATATTTGGAATTCGCTGCAATCTGTCTACCAAATTCGGTCCCGCGTTATAGGCGGATAATGATAAATCTAATCTTCCATCGTATCTATTTAACATTTGAGACAAATATTTAGTTCCCGTCATAATATTTATATAAGGGTCTTTCAAAAGTTCTTTATCATCAACTCCAAGCAAAGCTCCCGTTGAAGGCATTATTTGCATTAAACCAATAGCTCCTTTTGAACTAATAGCGTTTGGCATATAATTAGATTCCTGTTTAATAACCGCTTTAATCAAATACTCGGGAACGGAATATTTTTCTGACGCTTCTTTTATTATATTATCGTAAGTATTCGGAAAATCTGTCGAAGTCTTTTTATAAGCGTTTATTGCTTTTGCAAAATTATTTGTTATATCGTCATAAACTCCAAAAGAAAGTTTGCCGTTAAAAGCTTCTTCGTCTATAATTTTTCCGTTATCAATTTTATTATTCTTTATATTATTTTCTATTGAAAGAGAACCTTCAGAATTATTTATTTTATTTTCCAAACTATTTGCCATAGCCTCGTTTAAATATTCAGAAAAAGGTTTAACGGGCAATTGAGTATTGAGAGGAGCGAAACCCAATTTATTAAAAGTATTTTGAATCTCCCCTATTCTGCTATGTATTTTTTGTATAGATTCTATCATAATAATTCCTTCATTTTATTTTTTATTAACTTATATATTCTTTTTTCCATTCGTCCAATTTAGACTGTTCTTCTTTATTAATTAATTTTTTATATTCCGCTAATTTTTTTTCTTTTAATATTTCAACTGCTCTCCTGCTATTCGTAGCTTCTTGCAAAATCTCCTGTCTTTTTCTTAATTCAATTTCAATAATAGACATATTATTTTCATGCAATCCTATTTGAGAATTAAGCGCCGTAATATAATCTCCCAAATAAAAACTCATATTCATCATCTCTCTTTCATCTTCAATAGAATCGACTATTTTTATTCCGTCATTAATCTTAAAAATGCAATTATCTTTTCCGTCTCTCTCTTTATTATATTCCGCCGAAACTTCCGCAACTTCAGCCTGCCTTTGTTTTTCTATATTCTTTCTTAATTTATATAAAGGCTCAAGTTTAAAATTAAATCTTTTCATTAATCATAAATCCAAATATCAATATTATAATATTACGAGATTATCGTTTAATAAATTATCTCCGACATATTGAACATTATCGGAAATTTTAGAATTCTCGTTTTCTATTTTTATATCTCCGCTTTCAAGCAAATCGTTTTCAATTTCTTCTCTAGAATAAAACATTGATAAAAGAGATTCTTTGCTGTCTGCAAAACTTGAAATTTCGTATATATCTTGCTGCAAATATTTATCCATAGCGGGTTTATATTCTATAGCCTTATCGACTTCGGGCATACTTCCTTTAGCGTATCCGCCTATCATTATAAGCTCTTTAACTTCGTTATAATCGGCGCTCATTTTTAAAAATTCTTTAGCCGATTTTTTATGCATATCCGAAACGACTTCGCTCATTATTCTTGATATGCTTTTATTTATATCTATAGCAGGATAATGTCCTCTATTTGCTAAATCTCTCGATAAAACTATATGCCCGTCTATTATTCCTCTAACCGCATCCGTAATCGGTTCGTCCAAATCATCTCCTTCAACCAATACATTATAAAATGCCGTTATAGTTCCTTTCTTTGAAGTTCCCGTTCTTTCCAAAAGTTGAGCCAATTCGGAAAATACGCTCGGAGTATAACCTCTAGTTGTAGGAGGCTCGCCTCTTGAAAGTCCTATCTCTCTTTGAGCCAAAGCAAAGCGCGTAACGGAATCCATCATAAACATTACATCTTTTCCTTTGTCTCTAAAATATTCGGCTATCGTAGTCGCCGTATATGCCGCTCTAACTCTCAATAAAGGAGCGTCATCGCTTGTGGCTACTATTATAACGCTTTTTTTTAATCCTTCTTCTCCTAAATCTCTTTCTATAAAATCCAATACTTCTCTTCTTCTCTCGCCTATAAGCGCGATAACATTTACATCGGCGTTTGTATTTCTAGCAATCATTGACAAAAGAGTAGATTTTCCGACTCCCGTTCCGCTCATTATTCCCATTCTCTGCCCTTTTCCAACCGTTAAAAGTCCGTCTATCGCTCTAACGCCCGTTTGTATATGCTCTTTAATTCTAGGTCTATTTAAAGGATTAACCGCTCTATGATGTATTGAAATAGGAGTTTCATAAAATTTATGAACGCATCCGTTTAATGGTTTTCCCATTCCGTCTAAAATATTTCCTAATAATTTATCCGAACACATTATTGATAAAGGTTTGTCAAAAGAATAAACCATATTCCCAAAAGTTATGCCGTTTACCGAACCGTAAGCCGAAATAAGAACATCTTGATTTCTAAATCCTATAACTTCGCAGTCTATATATGTCTTATCGCTTTTATATATGCGACAAATATCTCCAAGTTTTGCAAAAGGTCCTTCGCTTATTATTAACGAACCTGTAATTTCTTTAACCTTTCCGCAAAATTTTAATAAAGCGACATCGTCAACGACTTCTTTATATTTATTAAAGGTGTTTTGAATTTTAATAATCGATTCTCTACTTTGTTTTTTTAGCATAAGATAAACCTTTAATTATTATAAAATTAAAAACCTTTTATAGGTTCAACTTCTTTAATAGCCGTTTCAATTTCGTTTAATTGAGTATTTATTCTAGCGTCAATATCGCCAAAATCTGTCTCTATCATACAACCGCCAATATCGACATTAGGGTCTTCAAGAACGGTAACGCCTTCAATTTTATCTAACATTTGATAGAATTCGTCTTTATGTCTTGCAGAAACCTCCAAATCGTCAATATTTACTCTTATTGTAATTTTCGTTCTTCCTTTGATTCTTCTTAAAGCTTCTTGAATATTTCTTATAACGATTCCCTTATCTCTTTCGGTTAGCATTTTAACCACTCGTTTTGCTATAAGAACGGCAACCTCTATAACTTGAGCTTCGGCGGCGTCTATTATTTCGTTTCTTTTATTAATCGTCTCGCCTAAAATTTTTCTTAATTGCTCCGCCAATTTTGTTAAATCGTTATTGCTGTCGGAAAATGATTTTTCAAAACCTTCGTCATATCCTTTTGCATAACCTTCTTTATAAGCCGCATCTCTAATAGATTCTGATTCGCTTTCTATTTTAGCTTTTTCGGCGTTTGCATCTTGAATTATTTTTGAAGCGTCAACTTTAGCCTGTTCTGAAATAACATGAGCTTCGTTTTGTTTAGATTTAAAAATTTCAAAAGCCTGATTTTTAGCGTCTTCCATTATTCTGTCCGCTTCATCGGAGGCTTTTCTTCTCATATCTCTTAAATCTTCTTCCCATTTCGCCCTTATTCCCGCAATTTCCGCTTCGATTTCTTCTATTGAAGGACCTCTATATTCTTCTTGCGCTTCCTCGTAATCCAATTCTTCTTTTGAAACATTATGAGGAACTGCTATATTAACTTTTTGAGTAAGTTCAACTATACTTTTAGCTTTAAAAACCTTTTCTGGCATAAATAACTCCTAATATAATATCAAACAACCATTTCGTCTTCGCCAGCGCGAGCAATAACAATATCGCCTTGGTCTTCCAATTTACGAATAATATTAACGATTTTCTGCTGAGCTTCTTCTACATCTTTAAGTCTAACAGGTCCCATATAATCCATATCTTCCTTAAGCAATGCCGCTGCTCTTTTAGACATATTTCTATAAACTTTATCTTGAGCGTCCGAATCAACGCTTTTAAGCGCTTTAGCCAAATCGTTAGAATCAACTTCGCGTAAAACTTTCTGTATCGCTCTATCGTCAAGAAGGACAATATCTTCAAATACGAACATGCGTTTCTTAATCTCTTCTGCAAGTTCTGGGTCATCCTCTTCCAAATTCTCAATAATACTTTTTTCAGTCGCTCTGTCTACGCTATTAATAATTTCAACTATAGCATCGACTCCTCCAGCGCTCGTGAAATCCTCGCTTGCAAGAGTAGATAATTTTCTTTCAAGAACTCTTTCAACCTCTCTTAAAACCTCTGGAGAAGTTCTATCCATTATTGCAATTCTTTTTGCAACATCGGGTTGAATTTCCGAAGGCAATGAACCTAATATACTTGCGGCTTTCGGAGCTTCCAAATAAGCCAAAATAAGCGCTATAGTTTGCGGATGTTCGCCTTGTATAAAGTTAAGCAAATGAGCTGGGTCCGTTCTTCTTATAAAATCAAAAGGTCTAACTTGAAGCGAAGAAGTTAATCTATTTATAATATCGCTTGCCTTTTGACTTCCAACCGAACGCTCTAATAAATCTCTCGCATAATCTATACCGCCTTGAGTTATAAAATCCTGAGCTATCATCATCTCTTGGAATTCTCTAAAAACGGCATCCTTATCGGCAGATTCGATATTTTCAAGTCTTGCTATATCAAAAGTAATTTGCTCTATTTCTTCTTCTCTCAAATGTTTAAATATTTCGCTTGAAGTTTCCATTCCTAAAGAAACAAGAAATATAGCGACTTTTTGACGCCCGCTTAAAACTCTCTGTTTTTTATCATTTTCTTTTTCTTTATTAGCCGTAGCCATAATATATCTCCTATTTTATAACTCAATATTTTTTATATTAATTTTATAATTTTTTATTGTTTATCGTCCGCCATCCAAGTTCTTAATAACTGCGCCACATCTTCTGGTCTTTCATGGCTCACTCTTATAACCTCTTCCATAAGTTTCTTTCTAGCGGCGTCTTCCAAATTCATTTCCGTAATAGGCTCTTCATTTACATTCATCATAGCCTGTCTACGCATTTCCATTTGTTTTCTTTCAAGCTCTTCTTCTCTGAGTCTGCGTCTTCTTGCAAGTTCTTTTTGTATCGCTCTAACAATTAATACTAATATAAATAATGCAAGTAATGAAATCATAGCTATAACTAAAGTTTTCTTTATAAAATTGTTTCGCATGATTCTCGCATCTTCAGCGTCAAATCTATCCCAATGGTCAAATTGAAGATGCGTAACGCTTACTTGGTCTCCTCTTTTCAAATTATAACCTATAGCGGCTTGAACTAAAGAAGTAACATTTCTTATCTCTTCTGCAGATACGGGATGATATTCTCTAACATAACTCGTTCCGTTAGTTATTATTGGATTTCCTCTCTCGTCATAAACTCTCGTCCATCTTCCGTCTAAAGCTACCGCCGCCGATATTTTTCCTATTTGATAACTTCCCTTTTTTATCGCTTCATATCTTTTACTTAATTCGTAATTATCTTGAGTGTCCGTTTTTGTATAAGTTTGCCATCTATCAGTTTTATCTTTATATCCTGGAGGAACATTCTCTTCTGCGCCCGCCGCTCCTTGAGGAATAAATTGCTGTCCTTTCCAATCTTCTGTCACAGTTCTGCTTGAAACCTGCACTTTATTTGTAATAATACTATCGTCATAAGGAGTCGAAGGGTCATCCTCTTTTAAAACTATAGGCATAACGGAATTATTTGTAATAGTCACTTCATCCCATATTAATTCTAAAGCTATAGTAGTTTCGACTCTATTCGTATATATTCTTCCTAAAGTTTGTCTTATTTTATTTTCTATCTTTTTTCTCTCTCTGTCAACGATTTTTAATTCTTCTTGAGCTACTTTCAATTTTAAATTAGCGGCTTCGTCCGTAAAATCGGTTAATACCAATCCAACGCTATCGGTAATCGTTACAAATTCGGGTTGTAATTTATCGACTCCCATAGCGATTAATCTTTGAAGTCCTCTAACCGTTTTTGGGTCTCTTAAAATTTCTTCTTTAAAAGGTTCGGCTTTAATAACCACAGAAGCCGTAACGGGAGCGTCAACATCGGTTAAATATTCTTTTTTAGGAAAAGCCAAATCAACCGTAGCTTCTTGCACAAATTCTAATTTAGTTAATAATTGAGTAATCGCTTTAGTTAAAGACCTTCTTTTATTTATATCCAATTCGACATCGGTAATTCCTATACGCGGAGAATCAAATAATTCCCAACCGTCTAAAGAAGTTGGCATTTTTCCTTCTTTAACTAATTCCAATTCGGCTTTCGCTTTATCGGACATATTATTAAGAGTTATAAAACCGTTTCTATACTGATATTTAATATTGCTCGCTTCCAAAACGGATATTACATTTCTTGCATCCTCTTGACTTAAAGCTTTTTGAAATAATAAAGTTCCCGTTCTTCTTGAACTTAAAATTATAGTCGCTATAATCGCACCAAGCGCCACAACCAAAATGCCAATTACTATAGCTTTTTGCACTTTAGTAGTTTTTGAAAAAATATTTTTAACTTGACTTATTAATTTATTTATAAAGTCCTGCATAGGAATACCTACCTAAAAAAAGTTATCTTTATAATCTATCGGAAATAATTATGTTTACTTTATAAAAAAATTATGTTTATTTATTAGTTAACATAATACTTATTGTATGATAATCTATAATATATTTTTTGTCAATAAGTAAACATAATATTTTTTAAAAAATACTTAATTTATTTCATATTTTACAAAAAATAATATAAAGAAATGAACTTATTTATATTATTTACAAATATCTACAAACATAGAAAATATATTTTGCATTTTTATATCTTTAGCAGTCATACATTCGGGATGCCATTGAACGCCAAATATAAAAGCGTCTTTTTTCTTATATTCTATAGATTCTATTATTCCGTCATTAGCCGTAGATGTGATTTTAAAATCTTTAGAAAGTTTATCAATAGCCTGATGATGAAAGCTATTTACTTCGGCAGTTTTTCCAAAAATATTGTAGATTATAGAATCTTTTTTTATTTTAATTTTATGAGTCGCCACATCTATTGCCGCAGTTTGAGAATGTAAAATATTCGTATTTTTTTGAGAGTTAATATCTTGTATTAAAGTTCCGCCAAAAAAAACATTTATAAGTTGTATTCCTCTACAAATTCCAAATATTGGTTTTTTCATTTCAAATGCATACTTCATAATTAAAAAATCGAAATCGTCTCTTTCTTTTGATATTGCTCCAATTTTTGGATTAGGTTCTTCGTTGAATCTAAAAGGATGAATATCGACTCCTCCCGTCATTATAATTCCGTCAACTTTTTCAATCATTTTTTTTATTATATTTTCCTCTTCGCATATCGGCATTATAAAAGGAATTCCATTAGCTCTAACTACGGAATCTATATAAGCTCGATTTACAAAAGCCTTTGCTATAGAATTTTCTTCTAAAATATTTCCCGATATTCCTATAATATTCATTTATTAATTCCAAATTTATTTTTAATTTTTAGAAATAATTTTATATATAAAAAATATTTTTTCAAGTTTATTTATTTTATAATTTACTCTTCAAATAATTTATTTTTCAATTTATCGCCATAATATTTAAAACAATTATCTAATTGAATATCGTTAAAATTTTGAACTACATTTATATCTACTAATTTACTGTAATAATTATATCCTATTTCAAAATCTACTATGTGAGACATATTTGAATCAATAATATTTATTTTTGTATTTTTAAGTAAAGCCATTATCCAAAACCAAACATCATCGGCTTTAGGACATAACTTAAGAAACAATTCTTCATTAAAAATATCATTATGCAATAATTTATGTTGGTATATAGTTCCAGCTACTCCAGTAGAAAAATTTAAATATGAAGGATTACTATTTTTAGGCTTAAATTCTTGTAGCCATTGATTATATGGTAAAATATTATTTTTATCGTCAAATATAATTCTATGTGCTCTATGACAATGTATAACATTTGGATTTTCTAAATAAGATTTATATAATTTCTCAAGCCAATTATACGGATAATATATATCGTCATCCGCCGTTACAATTAAATCGTTTGGATATTTCTCTAATGCATGTATTAATTTATTATACGAATAGATATTATGGCAAAATTCTATTTCTAATCCGAACTTTTTCAAATTTAAAACATGATTTGGAATATCTCTTTCTAAATTCGGAAATTCTTCATACGCCAACCACAATATAATTTTATCTGGTTTTATGCTTTGGTTTATTAAAGAAAATATTACTACATCAATATCTACAATTCTTTGAGGATATGTAGTTAAACTAACAATAAGTTTTTCATTTCTAATGGGTTTTATTATTCTCTCCTCTCCCATAGAAAGTAATTGCATTCTCGCTTTATTTCTAATATCTAATTTGTTTATTTCTTGTTTTATTTGAGTTATATTTTGTCTAATTTCATTATCATAATTATTTAATAAATTTTTAACTGCATCTCTTAAACTCTTAAATGGTATCCACCGAACTATAGCGTCAATATCTGACTTTGGCATTTTCTTTTTGAAAGTGATTTTTATAAATAGAATTTTAATTATTATATATTTTTCGTCTTCATGCTTTTCAAAGAGTTTAATCATTTTGAAAACTCCTTAATAGAATTAAACGAATTAGATAATTCTTTAATAAATAATTTTCTGCAATGAAAAAATCGCCGAAAAAATTTATAATGCGGCGTTAGTGTAGTGTAGTGTAGTGTAGTGTAGTGTAGTGTAGTGTAGTGTAGTGTAGTTGCAAACTAAACATATAAAATTCCTACCTTATTTTTAATAATTAAATTATACAATATTTTTAAAAATATGTCAAGCATAAAATATACAAATTATTTTATTTTAGTATATAATAAATAAAAAATAATTTTAGGAGGCATTATGTCAACGGCACATATAGCGGCAAATAAAGGCGATATAGCGGAAACTATACTTTTACCTGGCGACCCTTTGAGGGCAAAATTTATAGCGGAAAATTTTTTAGAAAATGTAGTTCAATATAATTCGGTTAGAAATATGTTCGGCTATACGGGAAATTATAAAGGAAAAAAAGTGTCGGTTCAAGGCACGGGAATGGGAATGCCTTCCTGCGCGATATATTCTTACGAACTTATACATTTTTTTGGATGCAAAAATCTTATAAGAATAGGAACGGCGGGAGCTTTATTAGACAAATTAAAAATTGGAGATTTAGTTATAGGAATGGGAGCTTGCACAGATTCAAATTTTGCAAGTCAATACGAATTAGGCGGAACTTTTGCGCCAATAGCAAGTTATGAATTATTAAAAAAAGCTGTAGATAAAGCGGAAAATATGAATATAAATTATCATGTTGGAAATATATTATCTTCGGATGCATTTTACAAAGCGAATAATTCCACTTTAAAATGGGCAAAGATGGGAGTTCTCGCGGTAGAAATGGAAGCAGCCGCGTTATATATGAACGCCGCTTATGGAAAAGCTAACGCTCTTTGTATATTGACAATTTCGGATTCTTTAATTACAAAAGAAGCGACAACGCCCGAACAGAGAGAAAAAACTTTTACAAATATGATGGAAGTCGCTTTATCGTTAGTTTAACATTAATAAATCCTATAACTTATTAAAAAGCTATAGGATTTTATTAAAACAAAATATTTTAATTTATAAATAAATCATTAATATCAACCTCGTTTTCTATCATTTTATTCTCTCTCATAAATGATTCGGTTTTTCTTATTGAAGTTATATCTTTATCAGTTATATCTATATTAAAATCATACATAAGATACATTTCTTTTACGGCTTCTTCCGTTAATCCCGTTTCTCTTGCCGATATAGAAATTATCTCATCATAATTATTATTCATATAATCTAAAACTTCTATCTCGGCATTAATAAATGTATCAACTAACTCTTTATTATTATTGTAGAATTTTTCGCTTGTAGCCACAACAACTACTGGTTCTATAAGGTTCTCTCCCGTAGTAACTATGTTATATCCTTCTTTCGCCGTATTATAAGCAGAAGGTCCCGCCAATAGCGCCATGTCTACAGAACCGCTTGATAATGCAGCATAAGATTCTGGAATTCCCATAGATATAAATTGAATATCTGATTCTTTTAATCCCAAAGAATTCAAATAAGCGGCTAAAAGCTCATGTAGTATAGTTCCTTTAGGACCAGCAACTTTCTTTCCTATAATATCTTTAGAGCCTTTTATAATATTTTTAGAAAATATAACAAAAGATTTAGGTGACCTGCTATAAGTATTTATTATTTTTATATCCGCTCCATTTGCTTTTGCAAGTATAACGGAAGTAGAGCCGACAGCATATAAAAATTGTATATCTCCAGATGCCAGCGCTTGCGTCTGGTCTGGTCTGGTCCAGTAGTTAATTCGGAATATACTACGGGAAGATTATATTTGCTAAAAGCGTTGCTAAATATAAATTTATCTCTTTCTACCATAGAAGGCACATTTAAAGGTGATTTAACATAAGTTAATGCTATTTGTTTAACTGAAAAATCAGACTTATTTTTACAGCTCAAAACTAATATGATACATAATAGTAATTTTAAAATATTTTTCATTTTTTGCTCCTTAAAAAGTTAATTTTTAATCGAATTTAAAATATCCTTTTTTAATTCTATAAAAAAAGGCGATAGTATATTTCTATCATAGTTTTCATGATTTAAGTCATATTCTTTTTTTATTTTACCTCCTTCAAATATAATTATTTTCTTTCCTAAAATTAAAGATTCGTCAATACTATGAGTGACAAATATTATAGATTTTTTACTATTCATACAAATATTTATAGTCTCATTTTGCAAAGTCTCCCTAGTAAAGTAATCTAAAGATGCAAAAGGCTCATCCATCAATATTATATCGCTATCGTTAGCCAAAGCTCTTGCAATAGCTACCCTTTGCATCATTCCAAGCGAAAGCTGATAAGGATAAGCCTTATCAAATCCGTTTAATCCAATCATATTTATAAGATTATATATTTTATCTTTACATTCTTTTTTCTCCGATTTATTCATTCCAAAAGTTATATTTGAAAACACATTAAGCCAAGGCATTAATCTATGTTCTTGAAAAACTATAGATATTTTAGCGTTATCTTCGATTATTATTTTACCGCTATCTTGAATCTCTAATTGAGCTAATAATCTCAAAAATGTAGTTTTGCCACATCCACTCTTTCCAAGTATTACGGTTATACCTTCGGGAGAGGATTCAAAATTTATATTTTGTATCACTTTTATTTTTTTATTGTTAACAAAAAATGATTTGGAAATATTTTCCGTTCTAATTATCAATATTAACTCTTTCAGTATTATAGAAAGTAAATTTTCTTATAAAATAATAAAAAATTCTATCTAATAAATAACCTAAAATACCTATTGTAATTATTCCAACTATAACTTTATCCGACCTTGATAATTGTTGGGCGTCAAGTATCATATAACCTAATCCGCTTGAAGCCGCTATCATTTCAGCTCCTATAATAGCCCTAAAACTATAACCAAGTCCTATTTTCATTCCCGCTAATATTTCAGGTAATGCGCTCGGTAAAATTATACAAAAAAATATTTTAAACTTTGAGAAATTAAGAGAATATCCAACTTCTAAAAGTTTTTTATCAACCGAAAATATACCTTGTCTTATATTAATAAGTATTGGAAAAAATGAAGCAAGAACAATAATTATAATTTTAGATTTTTCGCCTATACCAAACCATAATATTAATATCGCTATTAAACTTATAGGAGGTATATTCCTCATAAATTCTATTATATTCTTAAAATATATAAATATTTGAGGTTTTGTCCCAAGTATCATTCCAAATACAAAAGCTAAAATAAACGCTATAGAAAATCCAGTTAAAACTCTTAAAAGGCTTACATAAATATTTTTTATTAAATTGCCGTTAATAGTTTCTATATAGAATGTTTTTAATACTTTTTGAGGGGAAGGAAGAACATATTCGCTCCATATATTAGATTTGCTCGCTATAAACCAGAGTATTATAATTATAATTAATATCATATTTGATTTTATAAATTTCATTTTTTATCTATACCGTCTCCGTTATGGCAACCGTTATCGCAGTAAAGAGCCTCTAAAATTTTACTGTTCATGTATAATTTATTTTTAAAGACTTTCAATATATTCTCCTCTCCTGTGACAGAATAAACCTTTTCAAATCCTTTAAAAAATCCAAGAGGAATGGGACTCGAATTTAGTTTTCTTTTTTTATTTTCATCTTTATTTTTGTACAAATCGTCTCTTACCCACTTATCCAAAATATGCTATACTTGCCTCTGTTGCAATGCAACAAACCAAGAGAAATGAGGTGTACTTCTATGTCTGATATAGCAACTGTTCACGATCAGTATTATGAGATGGCAAATGCACCAGTCAACCGGATCATTCCGAAGCTGGCTGTGCCAACCATTATCAGCATGCTGGTCACATCTATTTATAATATGGCTGATACCTTTTTTGTAAGTCAGCTTGGTACCAGTGCTTCTGGTGCCATCGGCATCGTATTTTCTGCCATGGCGATCATACAGGCACTGTCCTTCATGGTCGGTAT